>SKEB01000593.1_pt1 | contig 27066 bp, 26 predicted proteins | sample 4826561 | NCBI WGS metagenome assembly SKEB01 (sample SAMN11008820, study PRJNA524170) | human gut metagenome | biome: Human fecal sample; material: Feces; isolation source: fecal sample from pouch patient p17 | host: Homo sapiens | place: Israel: Tel-Aviv | collected 2016-03-29
GGCCACGCTGATACGTGTGCTGCGAAGGAAATATTACGCAGACGAAGCGGGGAGATACCATTGTATGCCCCGCCCGGGAAGGTATTTGAGATGCTGATGGTGCAGTACAAACGCGGGTTGGAAGTGCCTAAGGCACCACCGTTTTCCTGCAAGACTCAACTTAATGAGAGCGAAGGGGGAAAGAAAGGCTTGTGATTCTCGCGATGATCAAGTTTTTTCAACTTCTCAAAAACGGACCCCGGAGGATAATTCCTGGGCGAAGAAGCAGAGAAAGGATAAACCGGCCTCTGTTTATCGTTAGTACTTTCTGACTTCTCCGTCCTTTGTTTTCAAGTATGTTCTTACATTAGAAGCGAGGTTAGGCTCCGTAGGCTTTTCTGTAGGCTTCAATCGCTTTTTCGAATTGTTTAAGCTCTGGAGCTTCCGAATTTTTCAAATAGGCCATCAAATCTTTTAAGCTTGCGATTGAGCAAACAGGAATACCATATTGTTCTTCTACCTCTTGAACCGCAGACTGTTTCTTGACTGTTTCTGCGTTTCCAGCACATTCCATTCGATCTAATGCAATAAGTACTCCGGAGGGAACCGCACCATTTGCCCGGATAAGATCAACAGATTCGCGTACCGAAGTCCCGGCAGAAATAACATCATCAATAATGACAACGTTGCCTTGAAGAGGAGCCCCGACAATTGACCCTCCTTCTCCATGATCCTTCGCTTCTTTTCTATTGAAGGCAAAAGGCAGATCTCTGCCAAGTTCAGCCATGCGAATTGCTACAGCACATCCAAGAGGAATGCCTTTATAGGCAGGTCCAAAAACCATATCGCACTTCACTCGTCCTGTATCAATAGCGGCGATGAGTGTTTTCGCATAAAAATCCGACAAAGTATGGAGCATAGAGCCGGTATTAAAAAGTCCTGCGTTGAAGAAATACGGGGACAAACGGCCGGCTTTCGTCTTAAACTCCCCGAATCTGAGAACCTTTGAATCAATACAAAATTGGATAAAGTTTTGCTGTAGAGTGGACATTTCAGATAACTAAACGGTTAATGGTCTAATCTTACGATTTTAATTTTTTTTCTAGTGTAAAAGTGTTTTAAGTCATCCTCATCAATACAAACGGCATTAGAAGTGCCTCTAAAAAAGGCTTCTTTGATTGGATGAAAAGACATGACTCCGATTTTGCCTACATCCCAGAACTCCTGACTATGGCACTAGATACATCAAAAAATTGAGGATCTTTTTCAGGTATTTATCCACCTTTTGCACCTAACTTATTGTTTTACCTAGCGTAAAAGTGTTTACTGAAAGTAGAAGGGAAGGTTTACTTTTTGGATTTTTGTATAATTTTTGTTAACCAGTTAGGAGAGGATGATGGACGATAAAACATTGATGGAGTTGAAGCTTTCTATTCAATACATAGAGCAAACTCAAAAAAATATTGGCCCATCCTTCCAGTTTATTCAAAATTTAATCGAGATTAGTTCCAATCCTTCCTTGGAATCTCTTACCGCTGAAGTCGGAGTTTTGGAAGCCAATAATAAACAGCTCGAAGAACTGGTCCCGGTCATTGACATTGCAACTGATTTTGCTCAAGCCTACACAAAAGTCGGAGACCCCAAATTTGATAAGGACAAAAAATTTGTTGGCTCTTTAGATGCTCTTACCAAACGTATTCAAAATCTTTATTCTTCTTTGGAAGAAACCCGTGAAAGAATCCGCTCCACCAAGGGGCTCGATTCTGGCTTTACCTCTCTCAATACTCGTTTAGTAAAAGTTGAGGCTAGCTTAAAAAGACTTTTCGACAAAGTTCAAACACTCACATTTCTTATCACCTGCCATGATTCCGCAGTCAATGAGCCTATTAGAACAACCACCAATCCTGTTTCAGCTCAATTTCTCTAATATGGTGGCCGTTTTCTCAGAGTTGAAAAAACGGCTGCGGAGTTGGCCCGGCAGTGGCACTTACCTTATTGAGCGAGGTATTCTTTGGTGGATCTTGGTGCATTCTCTTCCACACTCCGGACAAATCGCTCCCGTTACAGGTTCCAAATAAATATTGGCTTGCACTTGGATGCATTCAATGCGCTTTACTGAACAATTCGGATACAGTTGTTGAAAATATTGATCAACGGCGGAGTTGTTTAACGATAAAATAGAGTCCATAGCACTGAGTTTTTTCTTTGGTTTTGCAGCTTTTAGATTAAACGTGAGTGCTATTTTTGTTTGTTAAACTCTGTAAAGCTTCCTCTTCTCTTGAGGATCCAACACGCAAATTGAAGAAGAACCAATTTTTTTTCTAGTGTAAAAGTGCTTCGAGTCATCACCATCAATACAAACGGCATTAGGAGTGCCTTAAAAAAAGGCTTCTTTGATTGGATGAAAGGACAAGATCCTGATTTTGTCTGTATCCAAGAACTGAAAGCTCAAGAATCCGACCTCTCTGAGGAGATTTTGAAATATCCAGGCTACAACTTCTACGCACACTATGCGCAAAAGAAAGGATATTCAGGCTGTGCCATCTACAGCAAGGAAAAAGCTGACAGTGTCCGCCTTGGATTTGGGATTGAAGAATTTGACAACGAAGGCAGGTATGTTGAGCTATCCTTTAAAAACTTCATCTTAATTTCTGTTTACTTCCCTTCAGGAAGTTCTTCGGATGAACGCCAGCAGGCAAAATTCAGATTCCTTGACGTCTTTTTACCTCATCTCAGAGAACTGCAAAAATGCGGAAAAGAGGTGCTCGTCTGCGGTGATGTCAATATTGCTCATAAAGAAATTGATATCAAAAACTGGAAAGGCAACCTGCAAAACTCAGGCTTCCTCCCCGAAGAAAGAGAGTGGATGACCAATCTTTTTGATCATGAGGGTTGGCACGATATCTTTAGAAAGCTTGATAAAAGGCCTGAACAGTACACCTGGTGGAGCAATCGGGGCCAAGCCAGAGCAAAAAATGTAGGCTGGCGCATTGACTATCAAATGGGAACCTCTCTTATTGCGGAAGCAGCGCAAAGCGCATCGATTTACAAAGAAGAGAGGTTCTCCGATCATGCTCCGCTGATTATCGATTACTCATTTATTCCCAATCATGAAAGCTGAACAAATACTTTTTTCTCAAGGTTTCGGCACTCGTCATGAATGCGTTGGAATTATCGTCAATAACAGGTTCAAGGCCGCCGGAGAACTGATTGCCGATCCATACGAAGATATCGCCACGGATAACCTAACCTTTGAAGTGGACGGCAAACCTTGGAAATATTTCGAAAAGGCTATCATCCTGCTTAATAAACCAGAACACTACGAATGTTCTTTGAAACCTTTGCACCACCCGAGTGTATTGTCTCTACTGCCTCCTCCGCTTCGAGTCCGAGGGGTCCAGCCAATCGGGCGCCTTGATGAGGATACTACAGGTCTCTTGCTTCTAACCGATGACGGTAAACTCAACCATCGTCTTACGCATCCGAAGAAAAAAGTTCCAAAGGTGTACCGCGTCACTGCCAAGCATCCCGTCACTGATAAACAAATTCAGCAGCTGCTTTCCGGTGTCAAGCTTGATGATTCGGATGAAATGGTCAGAGCTGCGGAATGCTCTCTAGTCTCCGAAAAAGTTTTAGATCTCACTATCTACCAAGGCAAATATCATCAAGTTAAAAGAATGCTTGCTGCTGTCTCTAACCGCGTGGAAGCTTTGGAAAGAATTCAATTCGGCAAGCTAGAACTTCCCGCTAACCTACCCTTAGGAGAATGGACCTGGGTTAATTCTCCTTCAGAAATTTACTAACCTCCATGGCTGCTACCTCTTCTTGGAAATCTCTCTTTAGGATATATCTTCAGCCGGTTTGTCTGAGAATGTTTTTGCTTGGCTTCTCAGCGGGGCTTCCTCTTCTTCTGGTCCTGGGAACTTTAAGCTTCTGGTTAAGAGAGGCAGGAATTGAGCTTAAAACCATTGGATTCATGTCCTGGCTTGGACTTGCTTACGGATGCAAATGGCTGTGGGCACCCCTAGTTGACAACATCAGCATACCTTATCTGACGGCAAAGTTAGGACAGCGTAAAGCATGGCTGTCGTTTTCCCAAGTTCTCATTGTTATCGGACTTCTTGGGATGGCGTTCAGCAATCCTCAAACAAGTCTGCTCCAACTAGGAATCTTTGCCGGACTCACAGCATTGGCTTCTGCCACGCAAGACATTTCTCTGGACGCTTACAGAATCGAAAGTGCTGCCGAAGAATATCAAGGAGCATTAGCGGCTTCTTATCAAACTGGTTATCGTTTGGCCATGATTTGGGCCGGTGCTGGCGCTTTTGCAATCGCTGCATTTGCATCTAGGACAGATGACGCCTTGGCCTATGACCAATTCGGCTGGACTGCCGCATATTGCGTAATGGCAGCTTCGATGGCCGTAGGACTTTGTACAACACTACTGTCGCCTCCTCCAAATGAAGAAGATAAGGAACAGAAAGCCCAACAGCTTTCTCAAACAACAGAGGCAATCCGGACTTTTTGTTCAGAGCATTCTGGCCTTCCAAGCGGGGTTGCCAGAGTCTTGGGCTGGCTCAAGGTAGTTTGTCTTACTCCGCTTTATGATTTCTTTATCCGCTATCGCTGGCACGCAGTGGCCATTCTTCTGCTGATTGCAACCTACCGCATAAGTGATGTTGTTATGGGAGTAATGAGCAACCCGTTTTATCGAGACCTAGGCTATTCTAAGGAAGAAGTTGCGGCGATCTCTAAGATCTTTGGAGTCATCATGACGCTGGCCGGAGCATTTTTAGGCGGGGCGGTTGTCATCAAAATCGGTGTGCTTCGGACCCTATTTTTAGGTGCCCTGTTGTCAGCAGGAACTAATTTGCTTTTTTCTTGGCTTGCAACGGTAGGCCATAATGTGACCTTTCTTGTCTTTACCATAAGCGCTGATAACTTAGCCGGAGGCCTTGCCAGCGCAGCTTTCGTAGCCTATTTATCAGGACTAACGAATGTTGCTTATTCCGCGACTCAGTATGCCTTATTCTCGTCAATTATGCTTATTCTGCCGAAGTTCTTAGCAGGCTTCTCAGGAGTGTTTGTGGAGGCCGTCGGCTACAGCAATTTCTTCATCGGAACTGCTCTTCTCGGCCTCCCGGTTTTAATTCTGATACCTCTTATTGCTTACCTGCAAAAGAAGCATCCTCCTCATTAATTTTCGGGCTCTTTTTCCTCGGCCAACTTCTCTTCGATATCCGGGGGGAGAGGATAACCCTTCATGCCGTTAGCCATCAGGGCAACGTTTGTTACGATGGCTTCTAGAGCATCATAAAAATCATCGTAAGTGACAGGAGGCTCTTCAGCCTCTTCTCCGGCACCATTCTGCTGTCTTCCTAAGATTGACTCCAGATTAGAGGTGCCTATAACCAACGGGAGTACAGACTCTAAGTCGTTAAAGTCCAAATTGTTGGGAAAATCATAAACAGCACTGTAGAGACCACTGACGAACGGGTTAAGATAGCTAAGCTGGTCTTCCAAAGGCTGAGCTAAAAGCTCTTCGGTTTCCGGCTCAAAGCGGACAGGGTCAATAACCTGAGAATTTTTAAACTGATTGTTGATTTCTTTATATCTCTTCATTAGAAGCTTGCGCAACTTCTTAAAATCCTCACTCTCAGCAATGGGTTTTCCGTCCTTTGAAAAAATTGCCTCAATCCATACACGATGTCCTGGAGCTTGCGGAAGAAGAGCCCAGCCGGTTAAAAATCCATCTAAAAAAGAAGCATCGAGGTCATGCGGCCCAACCTCCTGGCCTACAGCTTCCGTCAGACGTTCCATTTCTTCGAACTCTTCCATGGACAGTGCTTCGTTATTAATTGACATTTTTTTCCTCGTGTTTTTTCATGAAATTACTTATTGCAAGCTTTACCTCAGCGGAAGTATTTTTTCTCAACAGATTTCTTGCAAATTTCCGGCATTCATCCAATGTTAACCTTCTGATTTGCTTTTTAACGGAAGGTATCTGCATAGCCGCCATGGAGAGTTCTTCAAAACCCAGACCCACAAAGAAGGCGGCTAAATCTTTTTTGCCTCCCATTTCTCCGCACACCGAAAGCGGTTTATTCAGCTTCTGAGCAGCCTTAGCGGTATTTGCGATCAAGTGCAGGATAGTTGGGTGGTACTCGCTGTAGATTGGAGCTACCGAAGGGTTTCCCCTGTCCACGGCTAAGGTGTACTGCACTAAATCGTTAGTTCCCAACGAGGCAAAATCAACTTCGCGAAGAAACGCCTCAGGACGAACTGCAACCGCGGGCACTTCTACCATAATTCCTACCGGCACATTTGGATTGAACAACATGCCTTCAGTCGTCAGCTGCTGCTTAGCTGTTTCAATATATCTTTTAGCCTCTACTATTTCCTCTATCGATGTCACCATCGGCAGCAATATCTTGACGTTTTCTTTGTAAGCCGCTCTGAGGATGGCTCTAATCTGAGTTAAGAACAAGGCCGGATTTGCCAGCGTAAAGCGAATAGCCCTCAAACCCAAAGCCGGATTTTCTTCCTCTTCGATAAGAACATTCTGCGGAAGATTCGCAGCCTTCGCCTCATGGGTCAGCAATTTGTCGCCGCCGACATCTAAAGTTCGGATCGTCACGGGGCGGCCGCCCATAGATTCGATAAGTTCCTTATAGCTTTCGTATTGTTCTTCCTCATCGGGCAGCTTATTTCGCCCCATGAAGAGATACTCGCTGCGGAACAAACCGACACCCTGTGCTCCTTGATGCAAAACTTCATCAAGCCCAGCAATCATCGCAATGTTTGCCAGCAGTTTTACCTTATGTTTCTGGTCCTTAGTTTCAGCAACTCTGCGGCGGGCTCTGTAGAACTCGGAATAAAGCTCTTCCTGCTCCTGGACCTGAGAGGTAATGGCAAGAATTTCTTCTGGATCCGGATTGCAGATTATCTGGCCGGTATTCGAATTAACAAAGAGTTGGTCTCCGTCTTGAATTTGACTTCTAGCCCCCGCTACTCCAACAACTGCCGGAATAAACAAAGTCTGAGATAAAACCGCCGTATGAGAAGTCGGACCTCCCTTTTCTGTAATGATTCCAACCAGATCAAGATCTTCGTATTCCGTCAGCCAAATTACATCTGCTAAAGAAAGATCGTTGGTCACCAAAATGACCTCTTCCAAGGCCGATCTGACTTCCGCTTGCAAGCGCTTCCTTTTCCCAACAACTCTTCTTGCAGGCGGTTCACGGCATGCTCGATATCGTCACCGCGTTCTGCTAAATAAGAGTCCGTCATATTTTCAAAAACGGCTTTAACCTCTTCCAGATGCTGTGCAAGAGCCCATTCCACGTTAATCAAATGTTCAGCAATGATGCGATCAACCTCTTCTTTCATCGTTTGATCGTTAATGAGCATCCTGAACATTTCCAAGAACGACTTCAGCTCTTTGGGAGCTCTCTTCGGCGTTCTGGAGAGCATCCGATTAATTTCTTTATTAACTGAAGCGATTGCCTTTTCCAGTCTTTCTTTTTCTGATGATATTTGGTCAGGTGAAATGGAATACTGAGGAAGCTGCAAAGGCGCCATTGCCATTACGCGTGCCCGGCCAAATCCTAAGCCGCTGGAGACTGCTATTCCGCTGAGTTCTTTTCTGCCTGTTTCGCTGCTTTCCGTCATGGCTTACTGGGCCTCTCCAAACTTATTTTCAAACATTTCCTGAAGTTCTGAAAGCATGTCGTCCTCATCAGTTCCATCACCGATTAACGTCAGTTCGGTTCCTTGTGAAGCTGCCATTAACATCACTCCCATAATTGATTTCCCATTGACCTCCCGGCGTCCATTAGAAATTTTCAAAGAACTAAGAAATTCATTGGCTTTTTGAGTAAGTTTTGTCGCGGGTCTGGCATGGAGACCTAATTTATTGAGCACTGTAACTTTAATTGTTTTCATTAGTTGTTCTCGTTGCGATTTGAGCTGCCTCAGAAGCCTTCTCCAACAATACTTCCAAGGGCTGATTCCTATAGCAAAGAAGCTTCATTAAGAGCGGAAGACTCAGGGGTGCAACACACTCGCACTTTTTTTGTTTAGCAAATCCACAAACTACATTGCCTGGCGTTGCACCAAAAACATCCAACAGGACTACTTTTTGGTCTGCATCGATAGCGTTCCAAGCCTTTTCTAGTTGTTCCTGCTGTACCTGCCGATCTTCATCGGAATCAATATCTACAGCCTGCACGGCATCTAATCCGCCGAAAATTTCATCTGCCACTGATTTAAACGCTGAGGCTAAAGGCTTATGAGCCACAAGTAGATAACCGGTCTTCACAAAGAATACTCCTCCAGAATCCTACTAATTCTAGACAATGTTTGAGGAAATAAAGCGTCAAATAACCTAAAAAGTACAATCACCGATGCAAGGACAAAACCTCTCGGGTCAACCTCTTGTACTTCTCGCTCGCGTCTCGGTGCCTGCAATGTTGGTGATGGTTTGCTTCTAAGCTTTGTCAGCTAGTAGAATGGCTCCAGCGTTCAGTGCTGATTTTCCGTTTTATATCAAGAGCGTGAGGAGATCAGATGTTATTTTTTATTTTCACGGGAGGCTCCTAATGGCAATCATTACATTCCGTTCTAAAGCAGCAGGCGAAATTTATATGTTTCGCGAAACTGCTGAGGAAATCTTTAAAGTAATCGGCAAACCCTTAGGCATCCGCGGAGTTATTACTCCTCAGGAGATTCCGGCAGCCCTAGAAGCCTTAAAGATCAGAATTGAAAAAGAAAAAGAACTGCTGAAAGAAGTTAAAGCCAAGGAAGACAAAGCCTTCAGAGAAGGAAAGGATTTGGACAGAGAGAAGAAGCCGGCAATGGAACAAACCGTCTACTTTACTCAGCGCGCCTATCCCTTTGTTGAAATTCTCGAACGTTCACTAAAGGATGATGTTCCCGTTACCTGGGGAGTCCCATAACAGAAACGGTCTTTTCTGGAAAATCTTCCGGAAAAGCAATCGAAGATGCTTTGGACTTAAGCACGCCAAAAAGAAAAGTTTTCTGTCCTTTGAGTTTTTTCTGCTAACTATCTGATACCGACTATCTTTTTCAATTGGTCGGTATCTGTTCCGGAGAGAATCGGAATATATTTTCCTGAAGCATCTTTGAATACACCAAGAGGCACAGATGTTACACCGGACCAGCGAGCAATTTTCGAATTGGTCCACACTTGATCTCGAAACTTCTTATCCACCTTTTTTCCTGCAGGATTAATTCCTCGAAAATCTTTATCCTTGAAATGATTCTCATGTTCCTGCATCGTCTTCCATGGATCCGCGGAGGCAAGAATATACGCAGCTTGATCAATGCTCAGATCACGTAAAACCGGAACAGGAAACCAAACAAAGTTCACTTGATCTTGAAGCGGTTTTGCCGCATTCCACAACTTACTGCACCAAGGACATTGCGTATCCGTAACGATTACTGCAACCGGCTTGTCTTTTCCTATGTTCGGATTGCTGATGCCGAAGCCATTGGCAAGCATGGATTCATATAGATGATCGAGCTGAGTACCGGCGCGCAGCTCCGGATAGTCCGGATGGCCGGGAACCTTCTCCGGTTTGATGCCGATTTTTTCTGCAGCATTTGAAAAAGGCACGAATCCGGACAGTAATGCCGCAGTCAAACAGGTTCTTCTAAACATAGCTCCTCCAAACAATAATGCGTTCCACGCCTTTTTCTGATGCTTTCTCAGCAAGGCAGGCGTTGCTCTAAGCTCTCCAGAATCCTCGGGTAAAGAGTACGAGCACGGTAAATAATTCCAGACGGCCGATAACCATTAGGAAAGTACAAAACAGCACCTGAAAGTCTGTAAGGGACGAAAAATTATCGGCCGGCCCTAAACTGCCGAGAGCAGGGCCGAGGTTATTCAGACACGAAATAGCAGTAGAAAAGGCCGTAAGGCCGTCAAATCCCGTCAACAAGAAAATCATTGTGCTGATGAAAGCAATGGCGATATAGAGCATCAGAAAGGCCGAAATCGCAAAAATAACCTGATTGTCAATCAGCTTGTTTCCAATCACCAGCGGAGCCACTACTCTCGGATGCAGAATCTTCTTAAATTCAAGCGTCCCTTGTTTGACCAATGCTATAGCACGGATCATCTTAATGCCGCCACCGGTTGAACCGGCACACGTTGCAAAACAAGATCCAAACAGCGCCAACAGCTGCACCACCAAAGGCCAGTCGCCATAGTTCGTATTAGCAAAGCCGCTGGTACTGATGACGAAAACTACGTTGGTTAAAGCGTAATAAAAGGCATCTCCGATGTTTATATAGGTCTCGAAAGTTACCAGCAAGAAAGTCGTGACAAGAGTGAGAACACCTGCCGTAGCGAACCATGCACAGCTTTCAACGTCTTTGAAATAAAGTAAAGGAGAAAGCTTTTTCCAAACCAGGAAGTGCATGGAGAAGTTAATACCTCCGATGAGAAGGAACACCACAGCAACATAATCTACGGCCCTGGTCGACCAATACCCGAAGCCGGCATCATGGCTCGAGAATCCTCCCAGAGAAACTGTCGTAAACGTATGCATGATGGCGTCGTCCCAGTCCATACCGGCCATGTGATAGCAGATAGCACAAAGAACGGAAATCGCAAAATAAATGTTATAGAAGGCTTTAGCGGTATCTGAGATACGAGGAGTCAGCCGTCCTTCTTTTAAGGGCCCTGTACTTTCTGCGCGGAAAATCTGTGCGCCGCCGACGCCTAACAGAGGAAGAATGGCTACGGCCATCACCAGAATTCCGATTCCGCCCAACCATGCCAGGAAGCATCGCCAGAAGTTGACGCTCATCGGAAGATCGTCAAGTCCCCGCAAAATCGTAGCGCAGGTCGTTGTAATGCCGGAAACCGCCTCAAAAAAAGCGTGTGTAAACGGTAAATCAGGAATATTCAGATATATCGGCCAAGTCGCATAAAACGCCAAAAGAATCCATGCCATCGTCACCAGCAAAAAACCGTCCCGAGGAATCAGCTCCCTCTTAAAACGTCTGGTAGCCAACCATAAAACAGCACCTGAACAAAAGGTAACGATAAAGGAAATCAAAAACCCGTGAAATGCTCCGTCTTCCTTCCAATAAGACAAAATAAGCGGGATCAGCATGGCAAAGGAAAATCCCACAATGATTGGACCTAGTACATTAAGTACTGGCAGGAGCATTAAACGGAGAATGGGCTTCATGGCAGATTCCTCTTAGAAGAATCCTACGGATGGAGCAAAGAGTTTTTCGATTTCAGGTACCTGCTGACGGCTGTCAGCGAAAATGATGACATGATCCCCGTCTTCAATGGTCAAATCATTTTCAGAGGCCATCAGAACTTCCTGATTTCCGTCGGCTTCTCGAACAATACAGCCAATCGTAACTCCGCGAGGGAAATTAACTTTGGTGATTGGTTTCCCGATAACTTTAGAGTTTTTCGGCGTCCCGTGTGCAACCAATTCCATCACCTCGGCCGCCCCTCTTCTCAAGGTATGGGCCGATACAACGTCGCCCTGACGGATATGTCTCAACAAATCAGAGAGAACTGACTCAGTCGGAGAGAATGCAATATCGATGTCTGTCGTGTCAATCAAGTCGATATAGCTCGGCCGATTAATCAGAGCGATTGTGCAGTGAGCTCCGAGCCGTTTAGCAACTAAACAGCTCATAAAATTGTCCTCATCGTCACCGCTTACTGCGATAAATACGTCGATATTGGCGATACCTTCATTGATAAAAAGAGACTCATCTGTCATATCTCCGTTCAAAACTAAAACGGAACTCGACAAGTGCTGGGAAAGATACTGGCAGCGGGCCGGATCGCCTTCTAAGATTTTGATATTGTAGTTGTCCCCCGAGGCTGTCTCAGAACTGTCTAAAGCTTTTGCCAGCTGCAAAGACAAAGAGCCTCCGCCGGCAATCATGATTCGGTCGTATCTCCTAACTTTCTGACGGAATTCTCGGATGATGATAGAAGCATCAGACTTTAGAGTTAGGAAAAAAACTTCATCTCCGGGTTTAATGACGGTATCCGGCTTAACATTAGTAACTCTAAACTTCTGCCGGCTAATTGAGACAATCTGAACCTTAGTGTCGGGAGCAAGTACATGAATGTACTGAGCCTCTTTATCGGCCATTCTTGAGCCGGCATCCGTTTTTACCGAAATCAAGATTAAATCAGCTGTTGAGAAGTCAATTACCTGGAGAGCTTCCGGATAGTGAATAAGCTGCACAATTGAATTAGTCACAGCCTCTTCAGGCCAAATCACAGAAGTCGCTCTGAAGCCCGACGTCGAAAGAAGGGCCGGATACTCTCTGAGTTCTTCGTTTCTTACACGGGCAATACGAGCAGGAATATTGAAAAGCTGTTCTGCAATAAGAGTGGTAGCTAGGTTTGTTTCATCATTGGCGGTCACCGCAACTAGCATGTCTGCATCAGCGGCCCCGGCATCTGCCAGTACAGAAGGGGACGTAGCATCTCCAACGATCCCCTGCAAGTCATACATCCCTTGGATTTCGTTAATTTTATTTTTGTCTTTGTCGACAATGGTAATGTCGTTCGACTCGGAAACTAAGTTTGCTGCTACTGAGGCACCAACCTTTCCCGCTCCAAGGATGAGTATTCTCATGTTTTCCTCAAATGGCTACGGCTTAGCTCTCGGAAAACTCGTCTGTACGTTCTTTGGATCTTCCGGCTCTACCAACGTCTAAACCAAGTTGTTTTAACTTCCTATAAAGGTGTGTACGCTCTAAACCAGCCGCACTTGCAACCTTCGTCATACTATTATTTTCTCTTTTGAGAAGATTCATAAAATAAATCCTCTCAAATTGGTCTCTTGCTTCTCTTAACGGATCATCGAAATTGATGGCTGCCATCATCGAAGTCAAAGTGTCGTGCGTATGATCAATAACCTTCGCCTGAGCTATACCCGCCTGCTGGTCACCTCTGGGCTGCTGATAAGTCCCGTAGGCCGCCTGAGGACGAGGCTGCAAAGGCTGGCGCGGCTGAGGTGCACGATTCGTGCCAATCTTGGGTTCAACCGATGTCTTCTCAAGAGCAGACTTAACAGAAGAAATTAAACGAGAAAGCGCAATAGGCTTTTCCAAAAAGTCTACGGCTCCGAATTTGGTAGCTTCGATAGCTGTGTCTAACGTGGCATGCCCGCTCATCATGATCACAGGCATTGTCAGTTTCCCAGTTGAACTCCATTCCTTCAAAAGGGAGACACCGTCGTTATCCGGCATCCAAATATCCAACAATACTAAATCGGGACGATTATTGATAGCTACTCGAGCTGCGCCGGCGTTTTCGGCTAATAGTACTGAGTAACCTTCATCAGACAAAATCTCAGAAAGAAGTTCCCGTATCCCTACTTCGTCATCAACTACTAAAATTACTGCCATATCGTTTTGTTTTCGCTTATTTATAAGGCATTCTAAACAAAGATCAGGAAAAATCCAAATTACTTCAGTTAGCAAGTTGACGGAAGATAATTGTTACCCGTGCTCCAAGAATTTGTCCGTTCTCGTCCGTTATATTTTCTACCCCCACCGTTCCTCGATGTTCTGCTACGATTTTTTTGATCATAGGAAGTCCCAGCCCAGTACCGGAGGGCTTTGTCGTCACATAAGGCTCAAACGCATGTTCTAAAATTTGTGAGGTAAACCCGGGACCATTGTCCATGACTTCAAGCTTTACCCCATCAAGAATATTTGTACCCGATTCGCAAACCTTTGAGACACTGATTTCAATGCGCATATTGTCTTTGTCCGGAGCGGCTTCCATCGCATTGGAAATAAGGTTATGCAGTACCTGTCTCAGCATATTGGCATCGGCCTCAATCATCGGCACTGAGGTGTCTAAATTCAAATGCAGACGGATATCACCAGCCAGATACAAATTGGTCACTTCCTGTACAAATTCAGCAAGGTTAATCGGCTCTACTCTCGGCGAACCAATCTTCGCATAAAGACGGAAGTCATCGACCATTTGCTTCATAGCCGTTACTTGGTTCACGATGGTTCTAGTCGCTTTCTGAAGAATCTCCTCGTCTTTGCCGGTCACTTTGGATTCCAATTTCATCTGCAGCCTTTCGGCAGCTAATTGAATCGGCGTCAAAGGATTCTTAATTTCGTGCGCTAAACGCCTTGCTACTTCTGCCCAAGCCTCAGTTCTCTGAGCAGCTGCTAGGGAGGTAATATCGTCAAACAGCAAAAGATAGCCTTCGCGGCTTCCCAGAGAGAGGGCCGATCCTCTGGTAAACAAGAAAATTCTTTGCTGTTTTTTTTCTGTTTTGAGGACGAGTTCGCTTTGTATGGAAACATCGGAGTATTTGCCGTTTACAGGCTTTCCGATCTGGTCTCTGATGGGTCCGATAAAATCAGGAAGGACTTCCTCCAGGGGGCGCCCTAGGTGAGCAGCCAGATCCGTCTTCAGAATCAAAGAGGCACTGGCATTGACAGAAACAATATTCCACCACTCGTCGACAACGATCACGCCGGAGGACATCTTCGTCAAAATACTTTCCAAGTAATCTTTGGCCTGCTCCAGCTCCGCCCCGCGCTGCTCAATGTCTCTTCTGGCATCAGCAAGCTGTGTGGTCATGATGTTAAACGAGCGCGTCAGTTCAGAGACTTCGTCGTTGGTCTTAGATTCAGGGAGCAAGTCATAGTGGCCGCTGCCCAAGCGTCGAGTACCTTCAAGCAAAATCATCAAAGGCTTAGTGATTCTCGTGGCCATAATGACAGACAATGCAATCGCCGCGAACATTGACATCAAAAGAACTAGCGTCAAAGAACTTAAGTAAATCGAACGCAGACCTCCGCGTGCCAAGACCATTTCTTGGTAATCACGGTAACCGTTCATCAGCACTTCGGCATTGTGGGCCAGAGAGGGCGGGATATTGTCTACGACCTCTAAAAACACTGCTTCTCCTGCCTGGCTGGAGCTTTCAAATCCTGCGCGCGCAGAAGAGAAGTGTTCAATCCTTGGCGGAGCTGCATTCGAAAGTACTGAAAGAGGAGCCGCTGCCGGAAGTTCGATTGTAGGAATCAGCACGATCGACTTCGCCTGCATGATTCCGCCTTCTTTCTCTTCTAGACCGTCCCAGTACCCGTGAGTCCTGGCCGTTTGAAGATTTCTCAATGAAGGAACAACCGGTGCCAGTGTATTAAAAGAGGAACCACTCACACCGATAAGGCGCCCTCGAGAAGTCACAATCATGGCTTCTGCCAAATTTTCTCTTTCCCGAAGGCTATCCAAACGACTCACCCATTCGGAAGGCGGACTTTCTGCCAGTTCCACAGCTAAATTGCGTGCTCGGTTTAAAAGAGAGGATTGATAGCTTTCTAAAACCTCGCGCCCGAGCGTTAAACCTGAGTCTAGGGCACGTTCAACCTTTCTATCGAACCAAGAGTCAACGGATCCGTATAAAAACTGAACCGAAACGATAAAGATGAGAACTCCCGGGATAAAACCGGACAAACCAAGTGCCAGCGCAAACTTGGTCAAAATCTTTACACCGTATTTCTTCGTGCGGGCTCTTTTATAAAGACGAGTCAGAAGAACCCCGACCAGGACTAGGAAAACGGCTGCGACAGCCGTATTTACTAATAAAAGGAGCTGGTAATATTTTTCAAAGAAACCGGAGTTGCGGCTGGCGTTGACGAGCAGGAAAAGGAGAATACAGCTGACTCCTACCATAATCAGGAGCGCAATCCTCAGGTACTTGGACACTGTTACTCCTTCGTAGGAACAATAGTCACATCAAACCAGCCGGAATCTAAATTCCACCCGTCATCTTTCTTCAGCGTAACTTGGAACGGCTTCGGCAGTCTCTCCATGTCCAAGTAGAAACGAGCCCGGACCTCATAATCATCAGGATTGATAGCTCTGTATGGGGCTACATACAGCTTGGAGATAGTTGTCATGAAGAAAATGGCTTGATCTAGGTTGTCGAAATTCTGCGTCATGCCGCCCAAACTCACACGATAGTGGCGGGTAAGCGGGTTATAGCTCAGACGGATTCTTTCGTTGACCTTGCCAATTTCACGGTCAAACCAATACCAACGCTTCTTGAAGACTTCAACTTCAAGATTGAAGTTGAGCGGGACCCCGCGTTCAAGAACCTCTTTGACTTCAGGAGCCAACTCTAATTCGAAAGTTCCATCGAAATAGATGGCTTTCGGAGTTTCTTGAATGGCGGCAATCTCTGCATGCACAGGAAGAATACTTTCTGCAGAGGCATTAATAGCCATAGCAGCCGCAAGAACTGCCGCAGCTGTTAGTCGTAAAAAGTGCCTCAATAAAATATTCATTAAACTTTCTCAAAAAGTGCATAGAAAAAACCGTCTCTTACCCAAGGGATAAACTCCGAATCCGGAGCTCCCTCATGAGGAGAGAGTCTCAGCCATCCTTGCGGTGCACCTTTAAACGGTACAAGTTTAGCGTCAGGATGTGAAGAGGTAAATTTCTTAATTTGGTCGATCCCCTCCTCGGGCATGACTGAGCAAACTGCATAAAGCAATTTCCCTTTCTTAGCCAATATATCCCACATTTTATCTAACAAATAAGATTGAGTCTTGGCAAGATTTTTTATGTCTGCTTGATCCTTAAGCCAAGGGATATCAGGATGACGCCTAGATATTCCTGAGGCAGAACAAGGAGCATCAAGAAGAATTCGATCAAAAACCTTTCCCTGCTTGTTCCATGACTCCACCTCACCCACATCAGCTAACTTGACTTCGGCTGTCATATTCAATCGAGTAAGGTTTTCGCCAATCCGCTTTGCACGAAGAGGATCTTTTTCGATTGCGGTTAAATCAATGTCGGCAATTTCCAACAGATGGCCTGTTTTGCCTCCCGGAGCAGCGCAAGCATCCAACACAACCATGCCGTCTTCCGGGCGAAGAATCTGTGCGCCGAGCTGACTGCCGGCATCTTGGATAGAAACTTCTCCGTCTAAGAAGCCCGGAATCTCTGAGACCGGTTTTGGCGTCCGCAGCACAATGCCGTCTTCACCGACACAATAAGCATCTTGGATTCCGTCTTCTTGCAATTTTTTTAGATAGTCCTCAGGGTTTATCTTTTTGCGGTTGACACGAAGGACAAGAGGAGGATGTTTTTGCTGAAGTTCAAGAATTTCATCCGCTTCCTTTCCAAATACCATGCGGTATTTTTCAATCCACCATTTCGGCGCATTGAATTTGACCTCTTCGCTTTTCATTGCCTCAGCAATAAGAGCGTCCTGCTCCCTTAGAAATCTTCTGAGAACGGCGTTGGCAAAGTTGGCGGCATTGGCTAAGTCCGGTTCTTTTTTTACAGCCCGCACGGTTTGGTCAACGATAGTAAAGGCCTTCTTCTCTCCAAGAACGGTCTGCGCAAAAGCCACTTCAAGCAGCGAGGCGAGCAAAGGCTTCGGAGGTTTCGCAGCCAGCTTCTTAAGCAGTTTTTGTACCAGAACACGTCTTCTCGCGACTGCATACACAAGACTTTGCACAACAGGCTTTACCTCGGTTTTTACCTGACTGAGAGCCCCGTCAATCGAAGACCCGTCCTTAATTTTCTGCCAAGTTTTAGCGGCTTCTATCAAAGCCTTCGATAAAGGAATCTGACTCATAGCAGAAGCTCTTTCTCTTTAATAGGGTGTCCGGCTAAGAACTCTCTTGCAGGCAGTTTTTTGCCTCCCGGTCTCTGCAGCTCTTTGAGGCAAACTACTTTTCCGTCGCCTGCACATACCCGCACTCCTTTAGCATCAGCAGAAAGAACAGTGCCGGCTGGTTCCTTACAAACTTCTCCATCCTCACACACAGCAAACCAAGCCTTCAAATCGGTATCGCCATGCTTAAAAGAAGTTCCCGGGAACGGATTAAACGCACGGATTTTATTGACGATATCGCGGGCGTTCTGGCTCCAATCGAGAATCCCTTCGGCCTTTTCAAGTTTATGAGCATAACTTGCCCCTTCCGGCTGGGGGACAGGAGGATATTTTCTCGGATCCTTTAAGTACTCTGCCAGCATTTCTGCCCCTAATTTGCCGACCTTTTCCGTCATCGTCAGAGCCGTATCTTCCTCGGTAATAGGAATAGCTTTTTTGTAGAGCATCGGACCGGTATCTAAGCCTACATCCATCTGCATCAACGTAATTCCGGCTTCTTTATCTCCTTTTTCAATGCCTCGGGCAATAGGAGCTGCGCCGCGCCAATCTGGAAGAAGACTTCCGTGAATGTTGACTGCTTTTAAGTTCGGATACTCGCTTAAAATTCCTTTTGGAAGATCCAGAAGTTCTTGAGGAAGAATCAATCCATACGCAGCAACGATTAATAAATCAGGTTCAATAGCGCGAAGCTTGTCAAAAACGGCCGCGGTTTCTTCTCCGCCTTTTGAGCGCCTAAAAGTTAAAGGAGTCTCGACTGGAATACCTGCCTGCAAAGCAACTTCTTTCACCGGGCTCGCTTTAAGCTTTCTTCCCCTCCCCGAAGGTCGGTCAGGCTGCGTCAGGACCATTCTGATGTCATGACCTTCTTCGATTAGCTTATTCAAGGCATATGCGGCAAACTCAGGCGTACCTGCAAAAACAATCTTCATCTAATATCTACCTTTAGATCTAATAAGGAAAGAATTTCTTTCCGACAGAGATTTTGTTCTCAGATTGTAGGACAATGGGATCCTAATTCAGTAAGTATGACTCGATTTGGATTACGTTCATGCCGATCGCTAAATTAAAAAACGTTACGCTCTCTTACAAGGAGTATGGTGATAAGCACTTGCCTCCTGTCGTTATGGTTATGGGACTAGGCATGGGTGAGTGCTTCTGGCCGAAAGAGATGCTGCGGTTGTTAGTAAAAAAAGGTCTGCGGGTCATTACTTTTGACAACCGAGATGTAGGTTTTTCTCAATACTTCCCTGCCACCAAGCCCTACCAGTCTGTTCCTCTCGCCATTGGCCGAGCCCTTCTGAGAATGCCTGTCAAGGCACCTTATAAGTTAGAGGACATGGCTTTAGATTTAGTGGAACTGCTTGATTATCTGAAGATTGATTCGGCGCATCTTCTCGGCGTCTCAATGGGAGGCATGATCGCTCAAGTTGCCGCAACAATCCGGCCCTCTCGAGTAAAGTCATTGGTTTCCATCATGTCGGCTTCAGGCAACCCAAGAACCGGGACTGGTAAATTCAAAGCTATCTACTCTTTATTTATGCAGCCGGAAGAGCCAAGCAATCCAGAAAAACTTTTTGAACATTACTGCAAGTTGTTTAATACCTTAAAAAGTCCAAAGTACGAGTATCCGGATACAGATTACGAAGAGCTATTGCGTAAGGCCAGCGAAACTACTTTTGATCCGAAAGGGGCGGAAAGACAGCTCTTGGCAATTTTAGCCAGCGGAGACAGATCGGCTCAACTATCGAGATTGACCACACCGACGCTGGTCATTCACGGTGAAGACGATCCGCTCTTACCGCTTGCCGCAGGAAAAGAAGTAGCAGAGCTCATTCCAAACGCAAAAATTAAGGTCATGCCTCTGATGGGACACGACCTTCCTCCGATTCACTATGAAGAGCTAACGTCAGCAATCGCCAAACATATTTGGGATGCAGAAAACTGATTAACTTTCCTTGAGCTTCGCTGCTTTTGCTTCTTCTGCACGCTGCTTTCTAATCTTTGTGCAGATGCGGCTGCGCTTGAGCAAACTTAGATGGTCAACAAACACTATACCTTGCAGATGATCCATTTCATGCTGGACGCAAACCGCCAACAAGCCGTCACAGGCCATCTCATAAGTCTTACCGTCTAGATCCTGAGCTCTAACGACAACCTCGGCCGGTCTTTTAACCTTGTCGTATATTCCCGGCAGAGATAAACAACCTTCCTCCCAGGGCTTCAGTTCTTCACTGGCAGAAACAATTTCCGGGTTTACTAAAACCTTCAGATCATTTTTCTCTTCGGAAATGTCTATAACAATTAAGCGAATGTGTTTATCTACCTGGGTAGCGGCAAGTCCGACTCCGGGAGCTTTGTACATGGTCTCTGCCATATCGGCAGCTAATTTTTTCAATTCCTCATTGAATTCCGTAACAGGAGCGGCTTTTGTTTTAAGCCTTTCGTCCGGATATTTAAGAATAGGAAGTATTGCCATTAAAGGCCTCCAAAATATTTTTCTCAAGATCATACTAGTTAGCAGATAGAAAAAAACTTGCAGGCGCCTCTATTAAGCAAAAAAGAAATTCTTTGGCGGCTAAAAATGTTTTAGCAAGACAGCGAATGGATATCACCTACATTCACACCTCCATACTTTCTTACATACAATTGCTTGTTTTGAAATGGTTGAGTTTCGACAAGTCCTTGAAAAGGTGCTAATTTAGAAAAAAGAACTACATTTAAGCAGGATGCAAGATGGGCAAGACACTGGTTATTGCGGAAAAGCCTTCCGTAGCTACAGACATTGCAAAAACTTTAGGCGGCCTCAAAAAGGTCACCGACTATTATGAGGGAGATGAATACATTGTCGCCTCTGCTGTCGGTCACTTATTAGAAATCAAAGCCCCGGATGAATATGAAGTTAAAAGAGGAAAATGGAGCTTTGCGCACCTTCCTGTTATTCCTCCTCACTTTGAACTTCAGCCAATTAAAAAATCAGAAGCCAAACTCAAGACGCTCTCCAAATTAATTAAAAGAAAAGACGTCGATAAAATTGTTAACGCATGCGATGCGGGACGAGAGGGAGAACTTATTTTCCGCTACATCATTGAAGCGGTTAAGACAAAGAAGCCCTTTGAAAGACTTTGGCTGCAATCCATGACTAAAGAGGCCATCCGCAGCGCCTTTCATCATCTGCGCTCCTCCGCTGAAATGCAGCCTCTGGCCGATGCTGCCAAAAGCCGCTCAGAAGCCGACTGGCTAGTAGGGATTAATGGTACTCGTGCAATGACAGCCTTCAACAGCAAGGACGGCGGATTTTTCCTCACAACCGTGGGACGCGTTCAAACTCCAACTCTTGCTTTGGTCGTCAAGCGTGAAAACCAAATCAGAAGCTTCATTCCAAAAGATTACTGGGAAGTTCATGCGGATTTCGGAGTAAAAGCCGGTACCTATCACGGCAAGTACTTTGACCCTAACTTTAAAAAGAGCGAAGACAATACCTTAAAGGCTGATCGCCTCTGGTCTGCAGAAGAAGCTCAAAGAATTGTCGAAGCCTGCAAAGGAAAAACCGGCGTTGTCACAGAAACATTTAAGCCGTCCTCGACCAGCTGTCCCCTTTTATATGATTTAACGACGCTGCAGCGAGAAGCAAACCAACGCTTTGGATTTTCGGCCAAGACGACGTTGTCCATTGCGCAGGCTCTTTATGAAAAACATAAGGTTCTGACCTATCCAAGAACCGACGCCCGGGCTTTGCCGGAAGATTACATTCCTTCCGTCAAAGAGATCGTGGGCATGCTGACAGAGTCCGCCTGGGGAACCTTTGCTAAAGAAATTCTCAAAAACAATTGGATCACTTTTAATAAGAAGATCTTTAATAACGCCAAGATCAGCGATCACTTTGCCATTATTCCGACAACGCAGAAAGTACCTGCTTCTTTGAGCGAAGCCGAACAGAAGATCTACGATTTGGTCGTCAAGAGATTCTTAGCTATATTTTTCCCGCCGGCGCAATTCAAGAACATTACGCGCATTACCGAAGTTGAGAAGCATTCTTTCATTTCCGAAGGCAAAGTTTTGGAAAGTCCGGGCTGGCTCGCCGTTTACGGCAAAGGTGCAGATGCCGTCGGTCAGGAAGTAATGGTACCGATTAAACAAAACGAAGCAGCTGCGGTAGAACATATTGAGTCTCAGCAATTAGCCACCAAGCCGCCAGCCAGATACACAGAAGCCTCTCTTTTGAGTGCCATGGAAAATGCCGGCAAAGAGATTCAAGAAGCAGAACTTAGGGATGCCATGCGGGAAAAAGGCATTGGTACCCCAGCCACACGCGCGGCTATTATTGAAGGATTGGTTCTACAAAGCTACATGATCCGTGAAGGAAGAGAATTAGTTCCGACAGCAAAAGCTCAACAGCTACTAACTCTGCTGCATGGGTTAAACATTAATGTATTGTCAGAGGCGGAGCTTACAGGAGAATGGGAGTATCAACTTTCGCAGATAGAAAAAGGAAAATTGTCCCGCAGTGCATTCATGGCCGATATTGCTAATCTGACGACACAGATTGTAGATAAAGCCAAGAGCTATGGGGCAGACACTGTGCCTATCGAGCAACCGATGAATCTGCATGCCAAATGCCCGAAGTGTCATTCACCGATGGTTGAACACTATAAGCGCTTTGCATGCTCCCGCTGTGATTACAGTATTGCCAAACATCCTGGCGGCCGTATGCTCGAAGCCCATGAGGTCGATGAACTCTTTGATAAAGGCCAAATTGGCCCGCTCGACGGGTTCATCAGCAAGATGGGACGCCCCTTCTCTGCCGTATTGAAACTTGGCCCGGCTCCTGACTACAAGCTTGATTTCGACTTTGGGAACAAAGAAGAAGATACGCCGCACGCTCCTCTCGATCTAACAACTCTTCTGACGATAGGCAAATGCCCGGTCTGCGGCAAGAGGGTATTAGAAACAGAGACTTCTTATGCTTGCGAAGATGCGTTAAATCCGGAGGCCAAGAAGAAATGCTCGTTTAGAAGCGGCAAAGTCATTCTGCAGCAACCGATTGATCAGACGCAAATGAAGAAACTGTTAGAGACCGGCTCTACCGATCTTTTAACGGGCTTCGTCTCTAACCGAACCAAACGTCCCTTCTCTGCCTTCTTAGTTCTAGAGAAAGGCGACAAGATCGGTTTTAAGTTTCAAGACAAGAAGCCAAAAACAGGAAGCACAACGGCACGAAGAACTTCTGCCAGAAGAACGTCTGCGGCAAGCGGTGCTTAAGAGCAGCAAGCAGAGAAAACGGAAGGTAAAAATGCCTTCCGTTATTGCCTCTAGGCTCTAAGATTTTTACTTAGGATTTTCTTCCTCGACCGGCAAAAGTTCATTCTCATCAACCTTGGTCACCAGAATCTGGTCAATCCTATTTCTTTCGACGTCTATAACTTCGAATTTATAACCTTGATAGATAAACTTGTCAGTCAGCTTCGGAACCTTACGAAGCATGTACATCATGAAACCAGCCACTGTCTCATAAGTTTCGTCATCCGGCAGCTGTCCGAAATCAAATACTCTTTCGACGTCATCGATCGGAGTTGAACCGTCGATCAGCCACGATCCGTCCTCTCTCTGAACTATCTGCGCCTCTTCGGGAGTTTGCACCAAATCTCCCATCACGGTACTCATAATATCGTTGAGAGTAATGACGCCGACAGTAAGTGCGTACTCATTTACAACGACAGCAAAATCGGCTCTCTTGTTCTTAAACATCTCAAGAACTTCTGACAGAGATAATGAGTCGGGGACTGCAGGCAAAGGAGTGATGAAATTTTCGTCTTTCAGAGAGAAGGAACGTCCCTCAATAACTCGGCGAAGCAGATCTTTAGAATCCACATAGCCGATCACATGATCGATATCTCGATCGCAGACCGGGAACTTGTTATGAGGAGTCTCGCCTATCTTCTTACAGATACTCTCGTAGGATTCGTCAAGAGTGAAGTAAACCACAAATTCTCGTGCCGTCATTGCACTCGGAACCAAACGGCTTTCCAAGTCCATAACGTTTTCTATAGCAGCCTGTTCGCTCGGTGCTAATACTCCGGCAGCTCCTCCGGCCTCAACGGTGGCTACGATATCCTCAGAGGTGAGTTTGTTATTGTTCTTGGTCGGCAGCCCAAGGGTCTTCATAATGGCATTAGAGACAACGGTCAAAATCCAAACCAAGGGCTTTAATACCATAATCAGAAAATACATCGACCGAATCAGACGCACTGATATGGCTTCAGGCCGGCTCAAACCCACTCTTTTTGGAATGAGGTCGGCAAACATGATAAACATGAATGTCACGAGCACGAAAGAGGCAAGCCAGGAAACGGTTGCAAGCATCTCCGGGGGACAAAATGGCGCCAAAAACCTTTCAAAAATCGGCGTAAAAGTCGGCTCACCCACGATACCGCCAAGGATGGCTACCGCATTGATACCTATTTGAATCACAGAGAAAAAAGGGCCAGGCTTTTCCTGTAATTTCAGAACTAGTCTGGCTCTTTCATCGCCCTGCTCTTCGAGCTGAGTAAGGCGGACTTTTCTAGAGCCCGCCAGAGAGATTTCTGCAATGGCAAAATAACCGCCTGCAGCAACTAAAAGCAGTATTGATATTATTCTTAGAGAGATGTCCACGATTTTCCTCTTAATCAGACGACATTATCTCAAATTGAGGAAAATTCGCTTAATCACCCAATCAGAGATATGGATTTGTCCTGTATATAGTTCTAATTTGTCTCCTAAGCTCCTGCGCCTCTCCAATAAAGTGGATCAACAGCGCTAAAGAATTTGCATCCAGCTGGAAGCTTTTTCTTAGTCTTGCGGCTTTCTTAAAAACCACTACCGTATTCACCGGGGTCGCACCTTCCCGAAAGAACTCGTCCAAGGCTCCAAGTTCCCGCAATTCCTCGAACACGTCAGCCGGAATCCCGCTTAATCTTTGGAGCTCATTAGCATCCAATGTCTCGAAAGTGGTCTGAATCTGTGTAACTAAAGCTGTACTCATCTTCTTCACTCCTTATAGATCAGCCCGCGGGTCAAATGTTGAAATCTTCGAGAGCTTCTCATAGAGCTCTTTCTCCTCATCCGTCGGCTTCGGAGGAACTGCGATTGAGAGAACAAGATAGAAGTCTCCCGGATCACCTTTCTTATTCGGGAAGCCTTTACCAGCCAACCGAATCTTCTGACCTGCCCTTGCGCCGGCTGGCACTTTTACAGAAACCTTCTTGCCGGAAAGCATTGGGATAACGACTTCAGCACCCAAGACAGCCTCATAAGGAGCCAGCGGTACTGATAAGTAAACATCACGACCTTCAACCTTGAAGCGGCCGCTTTCGATGATATTGATAGTGATATAAAGATTACCGTTAGGACCGCCATTATAGCCGAGGCCTCCCTTACCGGCCAAACGCATCCTTTGTCCGTCGATTGTTCCGGCAGGAACTTTAATTTCCAGCGTTTTTGTAACGTGACGGACGGAACCATCAGGCTGTTCTTCCGGCTCTCTTAAGGAAAGGCTGACAGAAGTGCCGTTAAAGGCCTGCTCAGGAGTGATTTCCACAGCGGCTTCAAGATCTTCTCCTGCCATTGCTCTTTGTCTGGAAGCTCTGCCGGCTCCCATAGAACTAAACAAATCAGCAAAATCAAAACCTGCGCCATTGAAATCGAATCCTGCCGACCCTCCATCGCCGAAGCCGCCGAAACCGCCCCAACCCGGAGGCGGTTCAAAGTTACTGCCCTCACGTCTTTTACCAAGCTGATCGTAAGCCGCTTTCTTTTCAGGATCTGATAGGGTTTGATAGGCCTCATTCACATCTTTGAATTTGGCTTCTGCGTCTTTCTCTTTGGAGACATCCGGGTGATATTTATGAGCCAACTTTCTGAAGGCCTTTTTTATATCAGCCTCGCTGGCGTCTCTTTCTACGCCCAAAATCTTGTAATAGTCTTTGTATTCCATAATGACAAATCCCTTATAAGTCTTGTTAGTTTGTTCTTTTTTGGTGGGTATTGGCTCCTGCTTAGCTAAAAATGGGATTACGTAAGAGTGGTTTTGGGCCGAATAGCTAAGAGAAAAAAAATGAACCGGCCACGAGAATGCAAGTGGAACCGGTTCCGGTTTTTGCTTGTAACGCTGAGATAATTCCAAGCAAATTTTGGCAACCTAAGTACTACAAATGAAACAATCAGTTCAAGTGAGGTTTTGCTAAAAAACTTTCTTTATTTTTGGGGAGGAGTGCTTTTCCGTTCTATCGGGACTCCTACCCCCACTACTTTTGCTTTTCGATACAACCCAAGAATGTAGTCTCTGGCTTTGGCATATGCTGCTTGACTCTCTACCTCAGATTTAATCTGTGCGAGCTCAGGAAATGGAACTTCCCTGGAATCTTCCAGCTTCATAACGTGATAACCGACCTCACTTTTGAAGGGCTGTTTTCTAATTTCTCCTTTTTTCAGTTTCATCGCCTCTGAGGCAAAGTTCGTCAAGGTAAACTTGGCAGTGTTAGCAAAAGGAATGACTCCGCCGTTTTTAGCCGTGACTTCATCTAAGCTGTATTTTTCAGCCAGCTCGGCCATATCTTCTCCGTTCTCGATCCGACGCAAAAGATCCTCGGCTTCTTTTTCTGTTTTAACCCAAATATGTCTGACCTTAATTTCAGTTGGGTTGTACTGGCCTTTCATCTGCTCGTAGGTTTGCTGAACTTCCTCCGGCGTGACAGGATTCTTCTGCAGATACTTTTCGATTATTCCTCTGCGGTAAAGTTTCGTTCTTTGTTCTGTCAGCTCTCTTTGCATTGACGGACTTTGAGCGACTCTTTGTCTCCAAGCCTCCTGACCGATGACCTTCTCAGTGATCAGAATATTCAGTGCAGTCTCCTCGGCCTGTTTTTCCTGCAGACCTTTGTTCTTCAGTAAAGACTGAACTTTCTTAAGTTCGGCCATCGGAATAGGATCACCATTTACTTTTACTGCCGTTTGAGCAAATACTGGAAAGGCAATAGTCAGTGCCAAGGCCATTACGGCTTTTTTCATGAGTTTCCCTTTTGGTTAATCTCTTCAATGAGAACTTATCTCGGCTCGTCATCGCTCTCTTAAAAAAAAGCAAAACCATCGGCTGTAATGAAGCGATTAATTCTTTAAGTTGTCAGCAGTTTTGTTGAGTTGCCGGTAGGGACGAGATATCTCTCGTCCCTTTGACTAATGGTTCAAATTAGAACTGATAACCGGCTCCGAGACTTCCTCCGAAGTTGCCGCGTGTATCAACTGTTGCGGAGCCTTTAACTATCCACGCTCTGTTTTCTGTAGCATGGGACAGGCCTAAAGCAAAACCACTCTGGCCCTGATAAGTGCCGGCAGACATCGCAAGCATGCTCTTACCCGGCACATACGCCTGAGG
>SKEB01000603.1_pt1 | contig 26316 bp, 21 predicted proteins | sample 4826561 | NCBI WGS metagenome assembly SKEB01 (sample SAMN11008820, study PRJNA524170) | human gut metagenome | biome: Human fecal sample; material: Feces; isolation source: fecal sample from pouch patient p17 | host: Homo sapiens | place: Israel: Tel-Aviv | collected 2016-03-29
CTTCCCATGACCCCACGCCGACTTCGCGGAATGTGGGCTCGCCGGAGGCTTTGGCTGCGATATCGATCGGATTCGGCTCATGCATGGGGCCCAGCTTACCCACTTTTTTCGACGCCCCGGAAAAAGTGGAAGCGTCAGCGCGCACTTTTTGGCCATATCCCCTTGTTGTCCGTGCACTTTTTTCGGCGGGCCGAAAAAAGTGCACGGGGGCCTAGTGCAGCTCCGATTCGTGGAAGATCTCCACGAACGGCGTCTCATGCGCTTCGCCGGTCACAGGGTCGGTGATCCTGAGCGTCGGTTCCTCCATGTCGACGCCGCCGATCAGCGCGGCCACAGCCACCACGGTGGCGTCCTGCGCGTCGACGATGCCGAAGTCGAGGCTCAGCTCGTTGCCGTTGCGCAACGTCACCAGCGACGAGGTCTGCACATACGATTTTTCGGAAAGCCATGAATCAATGAGAATCACGCGTTTGCCGGCGATGGACGGGCCTTTGATCGCCGGGTATACGAAGTCCATCACGAACCCGTCCAGGTCCTCGCCACGCGAGGCGGCGGCATGCATGAGCGAGCAGACCATCGGCACGGCGGCAGCCGTCAGCGCGCCCACCGCGTCGAAGTCCTCGATCGAATAGCCCTGTTCTTCCAGGGTGTCGAGCATGATGTGCCCGATCAGCGCGGCGCCGCGGTGGTCGAACGTGACCGGCGCGAGCTCGGAAAACGGCTTGTCGTGCATATGTTCGCGCAGCAGCGTCTTGAGCTGGTCGCGCGGCTCCATCATCGCGAAGTCGATGCCCGTCTTGCGGAATTCTGTGTCCTCACTCATGGTGCCCAGCGTACCGTTGCCGCTTGTCAAAATTCACCATGCGCCGTCGAGCTTGCAGTGGCGCAGGCGCACGGCGTTGAACACCACGCAAATCGACGAGAGGATCATTGCCACGCACGCGAGCATGGGGTTGAGCACCCAGCCGGTGAACGGGTAGAGCACACCGGCTGCGAGCGGAATGCCCACAAGGTTGAAGATGAACGCCCACCACAGGTTCTCGCGGATGTTGCGCATGGTCGCCTTCGACAGGCGGATCAGCTTGAGCGCGCACGCGTAGTCGGCCGGCGCGGCGATTACATCGGCGTGGATCGGCGCGGCCTCGGGGTTGTCGAGCGTGACGCACGCGACGGCAATGTCCGCCGCGTCACGCACGCGCACATCCTCGCTGCCGTCGCCGATGAACATGACGGTCGCGCCATTGGCGCGGCGTTCGGCGAGCGCACGCACCGCCTCGTCGGTACGCCGCGCATCGACCTCGGCGATCGCCACGCCGGTGCCGCTCAACTGCGCGACGGCTTGTTCGGCGCGCGCCGCGAGCGCACTCGACACGAACACCACACTGGTGTCTTTTGCCTGCTGCAGCGCGCTTGTAGTGCGCACGGTCAAGCCGTAGCGCTGCGCGTCATCGAGCGCCGCGCCCGCGGACAGCGGCGCCGCCCAGCCGAGCGCCGCCGGACACGCGATGATCAGCACGCTGATGCCCATGAGCAGCGCACGCGTGAACGACGGCTGCGGACCAAAGATGAGCCAGCAGATGAAGGTCCACAGGGCGATCAGGATCGTGATTGGCACCCATACGCGCGACACGCGGTCCACGCGCTCCTGCAGCGGGAACGCGGGGCGGTGCGGCAGCCACATGTCCACCGCCCAGCGCGCGAACAGCACGAGCGTGATGATCACGCCCGTCACTTCGAAGTACGGTTCGCGCATCGCCTGCGGCATCGCGCTTTCGAACAGGCAAACAAGTACGCCGTAGGCGTATGCGGCGATCGTGCCGATCGACGCGAGGGAGTTCATGTTCGGCATGCGGCGCAGCAGAGCATCCCAGCCGTCGATGTGGATCGGCGCACCGCTGTAGAACATGACCGGCGTGATGATGATCGCCTGCACCCATGGTTCGACCATCCAGCCGGGCACAACATTGGGGTACAGCGCGCGTACAAGCGCCGGCAGCAGCACGAGCAGCGTCAGTATGGCGCTCACCACCAGCTGGCGCGTCAGCAGCGCGATGCTTTCGCGGTTGTCCGAACGGCGGGTGCGCAGCGTGTCGCCGGCGCTCGCGTGCGCGCCGGCCGGCTGGTCCTTGAAGGCGGCCTGCGTCTGCGGCTGCCGCGCGCTGAAGAAGAAGCGAACCGTCGCGATGGTCAGCAGGATCGCCGCGACCACGCACGCCACTGCGATGAACAGATTCAGACTCATGGGTCTCCCCCAATGTAGTTAGCGGACAGTGACTACTGTACGCGACCATATGCGAACTGCGCAGGTGCGTGCGGTGACGCGCCTGCGCAGTTCGCGAGGCCGGGATCACTCCCGGGGGTTATTTGGTGCCGTTTGCATCGGCGTTGTCGTCGGTGCCGTCGGCATGACCGTCGATCTTGACTTCCGTGTCGAGCGGGTTGGTGTCGCCGTCCATCGGGTTGATCTCGTGCACCGAAAGCTCGAGATGCTCACCGCCCGTGTGGTCGACGAGCACGGTCTCGCCGTCCTTGACCTTGCCGGCGAGCAGCATGCGCGCCAGCTGGTCGCCCACCTCGGTCTGCACCAGACGGCGCAGCGGGCGGGCGCCATACGCCGGGTCGTATCCGGTGTCGGCGAGCCATTCGCGCGCGGATTCGGTCACGTCGAGCGTGATGCGGCGGTCGGTCAGGCGCGAGGCGACCTGCTTGACCTGCAGGTCCACGATCTTGCCGAGCTCCTGGCGGGTGAGCGGGTGGAAGATGACGAGCTCATCGAGGCGGTTCACGAATTCCGGACGGAACTGCGTGTGCACTGCGTTCATGACCGCGTCACGCTTCTCCTGCTCGCTCAGGTCAGGGTTGACCAGGTACTGCGAACCGAGGTTCGACGTCATGATCAGGATTGTGTTCTTGAAGTCCACCGTGCGGCCCTGGCCGTCGGTCAGGCGGCCGTCGTCGAGCACCTGCAGCAGGATGTCGAAGACCTCGGGGTTCGCCTTCTCGACTTCGTCGAACAGCACGACCGAGTACGGGCGGCGGCGCACGGCTTCGGTGAGCTGGCCACCCTCCTCATACCCGACGTAGCCGGGCGCGGCGCCAATCAGGCGCGACACGGACGACTTCTCCATGTATTCGCTCATATCAATGCGCACCATGGCCTTCTCGTCGTCGAACAGGAAGTCGGCGAGCGCCTTGGCGAGCTCGGTCTTGCCCACGCCGGTCGGGCCCATGAACAGGAACGATCCGGTCGGGCGGTTCGGGTCGGAGATGCCGGCGCGCGAACGGCGCACGGCGTCGGAGACCGCCTGTACGGCTTCCGGCTGGCCGATCACACGCTTGTTGAGGTACTCCTCCATGTTGAGCAGCTTCTCGTTCTCACCCTGCATCAGGCGGCCCACCGGCACGCCGGTCCATTCGGAGACGATGCCGGCCACCGAATCGGCGTCCACGTGGTCGGGGACCATCGGTTCGCTCTGGTGCGCGAACTCGTCTTCCTTCTCGGCTTCGCTTTCGGCCGCGGCCAGTTCCTTCTGGATTGCCGGGATCTCGCCATAGAGGATGCGGCTGGCCCGCGCCAGATCACCCTCGCGGGTGGCCTTGTCGGCTTCCACGCGCTTTTCGTCGAGCTTGGCGCGCAGGTCGCCCACCTTGTTATGGCCCGCCTTTTCGGCGTCCCAACGGGCCTTGAGGCCTGCAAGCTGTTCGCGGCTGTCGGCGAGTTCGGACTGCAGCTTGACCAGGCGGTCCTTCGACGCCGGGTCCTCTGCCTTCTTGAGCTGCATCTCCTCCATCTCGAGGCGCGTCACCTTGCGCTGCAGCTCGTCGATCTCCTCAGGCTGCGAGTCGAGCTCCATGCGCAGGTGCGCGGCGGCTTCGTCGACGAGGTCGATCGCCTTGTCGGGCAGCTGGCGTCCGGTGATGTAGCGGTTCGACAACGTGGCGGCCGCGACGAGTGCGTCGTCGCCGATCGTGACCTTGTGATGTGCTTCGTAGCGCTGCTTGAGGCCGCGCAGGATCGCGATTGTGTCCTCCACGCTCGGCTCGCCCACAAAGACCTGCTGGAAGCGGCGTTCGAGCGCCGGGTCCTTTTCGATGTTCTCGCGGTATTCGTCGAGCGTCGTCGCGCCGATCAGGCGCAGTTCGCCGCGGGCCAGCATCGGCTTGAGCATGTTGCCCGCATCCATCGAGCCTTCCGCCGCACCGGCGCCCACAATCGTGTGGATCTCGTCGATGAACGTGATGATCTGCCCGTCGGACTTGCGGATCTCGTCGAGCACGCTCTTGAGGCGCTCCTCGAACTCGCCGCGGTACTTGGAGCCGGCCACCATGGAGCCCAGGTCGAGGCTGATCAGGCGCTTGTTTTGCAGTGTGCTTGGCACGTCGCCGGCCACGATGCGCTCGGCGAGGCCTTCCACAACGGCGGTCTTGCCCACGCCGGGCTCGCCGATCAGCACCGGGTTGTTCTTGGTGCGGCGGCTCAGGATCTGGATCACACGGCGGATCTCCTGGTCACGGCCGATCACCGGGTCGAGCTTGCCGTCGCGCGCACGCGCGGTCAGGTCGGTCGAGAACTTCTCGAGCGCCTTGTATGAGGCTTCGGCGTCGGGGCTTGTCACCTTGGCGCCGCCACGCACCTGCGGGATCGCCTCACGAATCTTGTCGGCGGTCACGCCATTGTTGCTCAGGATTTTCGCGGCTTCGTTCGGCGTGGCTTCGGCGATGCCGAGCAGTAGATGCTCGGTCGAGACGTATTCGTCGCCCATCTCCTTCATCGCCTTTTCCGCGGCGGCGATCGTCTGCGTGAGCTGGCGGCTCGCCTGCGGCTGCGCGGTCGACGACCCCGAGGCGCTCGGCAGTGCGACGAGGGCGTTGCGTACGGCGGCGCCGATCTGCTGTGCATTCGCGCCACACTGTTCAATGAGGCCGCGGATCACACCGTTTTCCTGACGCAGCAGTGCATCAAGCAGGTGGAGCGGGTCCACCTGCGGATTACCGGCCGCCGAAGCGCTCTGGATCGCGTCACCCAAGGCCTCCTGCGCCAATGTTGTGAATTTTTGTTCCATATCATCCTCCATCAGTGCACGCCTGGCCCCGCGCTGCTGCTGCGCACGCGGAGCCGGCGGCTTCGTTTGTCTGATATAGTCAACCAACGACCCAGATCATGTATTCCCAAAACTTGAGTGAATCTCACTCAAGTTTCGAAAACGATAATGATGTGCTTCGCAATCGACCATCCACAGCCCATTGTGTCGCGCAATGATGGGAGGATGCTGGTTTTCAGCGCTCAGCCAGAGCGCCGCAACACTCTCCAATGAGGCGTAGGGATGTAGCCCGCCTGCCGGGTGGACGCTCCTCCGCCCTAGAGGCTCCTCCCTTGCCGGACGCCTGCCCCTCTCGCCTAGCGCCCCCTGCCGGACGCCTGCTCCTCTGGCCTGGTGGCCTCTGCGCATGCCAGCCATTCCGCCCTGCTGGCCGCTTCCCCTCTTACTCGACCACCACCTCATCCAGCCGCCCCCACTAACCGCTGTTTTCGCCGTTTTGGTCCATGCGTTCGCTGTTTTGGGCACAAATTAGGCCGTTTCATGACCAAAACGGCGAAAACCCCGACCAAAACAGCGAATACAGCCACTGAACGCCTTGTTTGCAGCGGATACGACTGCGATGATGGATGCAGATATAGCAGCGCCGGCGCGGTTGCGCCGGCGGGATGTATATGGATAGTGGAAGCGCTCAGCCGCGAACGACCACGTTGCGCAAATCGCCGATGCCTTCCACATGCACCACGGCCTCGTCGCCCGGTACAAGGCTTCCGGAGGCATCCGGCGTGCCGGTCAGGATCACGTCGCCGGGCAGTAGCGTGGAGAAACTCGAGATGAACGCGATCTGCGAAGGGATGTCGTGGATCAGGTTCGCGGTGGTGCCGCTCGCCTTCTCGACCACCTCGCCGTTAAGCGTGAACGAGATCGCCGCATCACGCCAGTCGAACTCGTCTTTCGTCACGAGCCACGGGCCGAGCGGGCACGAGGTGTCAAAGCCCTTCGCGCGCGTCCACATCGGATCGCCCTGCTGCAGGTCGCGCAGTGTCACATCGTTCACGCAGGTGAAGCCGAGCACGTAGTCCATCGCGCGCTCCACCGGCACGTTCTTGGCGATGCGGCCGATCACGACGGCCACTTCCGGCTCGAAATTCATGTCATGCGAGCACGGCGGGTACACAATCGGGTCGTCGGGGCCGATCACCGACGTCGACGGCTTCATGAAGATCACCATGTCTTCAGGGGCATGCTCCACCGTGGACTGCCCCTGTTCATACATGTATTGCGCGTGGGCCTCGTAGTTCTTGGCCAGACCATACACCTTCGAAGGGATCACCGGGGAGAGCAGGCGCACGCCATCCGCGTCGAGCGGAATGCGTTCGCCTGTCGGGCTGACCTGCCCGGCGAGCGGGTAGCCATCGAGCACCACCAGATAATCGTTGCCGTCCGCCTCGTCGGTCTGCACAAATGCGTACCGGGGCGTGTCATCCTTGGAAAAACGTGCGAGTCTCATGCGGCCCAGTCTACGCACCACCCCTCACTACGCAGCGTTACTTGAAGTCGCGCTCACCGAAGATCGCCTGCCCGATGCGCACGATCGTCGCGCCTTCGTCGATTGCATACGTCATGTCGCCGCTCATGCCCATCGACAACTCCACGCACGTGGCGGTTCCCTCGGCGTCGGAATCTCGCACACGGTCGCGCACATCGCGCAGATGCGCGAATCCACGGCGGATCTCACGCTCGTCGTCCACATGCGCGCCCACCGTCATCAATCCCTGCAACTCAAGCCCCTCGAGTTGCGCGATGCGCAGCGCGAGTTCAAACGCCTCGTCGGGCGCACAGCCGGACTTCGTCGGCTCGCCCGACTCGTTGACTTCGAGCAGCACACCCACCGTCTGCTCACGCGCGGCCGCACGGCGCGCGATCTTCTCGGCGAGCTCGAACGAGTCCACCGATTCGATGGTATTGACGTCGGGCAGCATCTTGCCGATCTTGTTGCTCTGCAACTGCCCGATCAGGTGCAGCGGCAGACGGTCGAGCGCCTCGGGGTCGTCGGTCTCATCAAGTCTCGCCACGGTCTGCATGTCGCTCGCGCCGAGCACGATCCCGCGCTGCAGGCACGCATACCGCAGCCCATCGATCTTCGCAATGACTTCCTGCGGCCGGTTTTCGCCGATCATGTGCACGCCGGCGTCGATCGCGGCCATGATCTCACCGACGTCGCGCGTCTTCGTGGCCGCCAGCAGCGTGACCGATCCCTCTTCGCGCCCACTCGTGAACTCCGTCTGCGCAATCAGGTCGAGCACACGGTGCGCGCCATCCGTGATCTCCTGGATGCGCGCCGGGTCGATCGTCTCGTTCGCCAGATCCTTATGGTCCATGTACGCAGTCATACCGCGCCGCCTTTCCTCACCAACGGCAGTCCTCTACCGCAACCATACCGCAACGCGCGCGCAACGCCCGCCGCAAGCCCGCGCTACAGGCGCAGCAGGCGCGCGAGCAGGTCGTCGGGCACGCGCACATCCGCCGCATGAGCGCGCACGCGCTGCCACGAAAACGCCGAGAGCGCCTCACCTGCGCTCATCGCACACGGCTGCGGCACAAGCCCGAGCGCCCACGCGCAATACCCCACCACCTGCTGCGGCTTCACGCCCTGCGCGCGCAGTATGCCCAGGTCGAGCGAGCGCGTGCGCTTCGCCAACCGCACGCCCGCCGCGTTGTCGAGCAGCGGCAGATGCGCATACTCCGGCACCGCCGCAGGTGAGTCCGCGCCGCCCACGCCGAGCGCCAGCAACTGTTCGCGCACTGCGATCTGCAGCGCGGTCGAGCGCAGCAGGTCGCGCCCGCGCACAATGTCGGTCACGCCCATCAGCAGGTCGTCCACGGTGACGACGAGCTGGTATGAGAACAGACCGTCCGACCGTCGCAGCACCACGTCACCCAGCTCCGCCCCCAAATCGAAGTTCTGGGCGCCAAAGACGCGGTCCTCAAACAGTATTTGCGATTGTGGGGCGCCCGCGGGCGGCACGGCGAACCGCCACGAATGGCGCACACCGGCGTCAAGCCTGCGCCTCACCTCGTGCGGGTCGTGCGCCAGCAGGCGGCGGCATGTGCCCGGGTAGATGATGAACCGGTCGCCTTCCTGCGGGGCGCTCGCCGCGCGGATCTCGGCGCGCGAGCAAAAACATGGGTAGAGCGGTGAGGGGTCGGCGTCGCGCAGCAGGCGGAACACCTCCTCGTACAGGCCGAGCCGTTGCGACTGGTAGACCGGTTCGCCGTCCCAGTCCAAACCGAGCCATGTCAGATCGTCCATGATCCACCGGTCGGCGTCCGGGACCGCGCGCGGCGCGTCGATGTCTTCGATGCGCAGAAGGATCAGCTCATGCCGTGCGCGCGCGGACAGCCACGCGGCGAGCATGGCGTACGCGTTGCCCATGTGCATGCGGCCTGAGGGCGTGGGTGCGAAACGACCGGTCATTTACGGCTCCGACCCCACGAATGTGCTCCACAGTTCGCTGTCGAGCGGCCAAGGGTTCGGCGAGCATTCCTTGAGGAACATCGATTGTTCCTGCATGAGCGGCGCGGCCTGTTTGTTGCCGCCGCACGGCGTTTCGTTGTCGATGTGTCCGAGCGCATGGCCCACTTCGTGGTTGATGACCATCGTGCGGTACTGCGCGAGTGTGGCGCCCGCGTCGAACCAGTGCTGCACGGCGCCGTCCCAGCGCTTCTTGTTGATGATGACGTCGTTGCCCACCCGGCAGCTGTATTCCTCGGAACAGCCCGACGAGAACGACGGCAGCTCCTTCGCTTCGGCGAGTGTGATCGTCACATCGCACTGGCCGTCCTGCCCTTGCGCGAACACGACGCCAGCGCGCGGCCAGCCGCGCACGTCGTTGAGCGCGCGGTACACGGTGTTGGCGAAATGGTCGACCGAGCCGACGTTGCCGCGCGACGCGATGCAATACGTCATGCGCGTGGGCAGCGCGCCGCTCGATTGCGCGGTCTGTTTCGCCTTGGCGTAGATCTCGTTGCGTTGGGCGTCGGTCAGCGCCGCCCCGAGTGCGGCGATCTCTTCCCTCTGTTTCCTTGTGTGCTCGTCTTCGGTCAGTGTCTGCTCGGCCGGCGAGGGGCTCGCATTGCGCTCAGGCGCGCGATATGGGCTCATCGCCGACGACCATATGCCCGAACCGGTGTGCGCCGAGGCCTGCTCGTGGAGCGCGTTCAGCGCGCGCAACGCACCGCGCGCGCTGAGCGTGACACCAAGCACGAGCAGCAGGCACGCGCAGGCCACCACGGCACGGCGGATGCGGTAGATCCGTCTGCGGCGCGCGCGCACGTGGCGGCGCGGACTGCGGGTAGTGCTCACCGTGACCTCTCACTCCATGGACTTCTTGGGGTAGTACGGCGAGTATATCCGTTTCGCCGCGCAAACAACAATCCCCGGCACGCATGCCGGGGATTGTCGGGACGATACGGCGTGCACGTGCACGCGCGCAATCAGATGGCGAACAGCACGTTGAACAGCCAGCAGCCGAGCATGCCGCCGAAGATCGGGGCGACGACCGGGATCCACGCCTCGTTCCAACGCGACGACCCCTTGTGCGGGATCGGCAGGATCTGATGGAGCAGGCGCGGCATCAGATCGCGCGCCGGGTTGAGGCCAGGGCCCGTGGGCCCGCCGAGCGAGCAGACAAGGCCCCAGACGATGAAGCCGACCACGATCGATGCGGCCGCGTAGTTCGTCCTGCCCCACTGCAGTTCGAGGCAGCACAGCGCGCCAAGGACGAGGAGCATCGTGCCGATGAACTCGTTGATGAAGTAGTTGCGCTTCGTCGCGTAGGCGTCGGTCGTGCAGAATGTGCCGAGGATCGCCTCCGCGCTCTCCGTCTCCTTGTAGTGCGGGTAGTAGCAGATGTAGACGATGAGCTGGCCGACCGCCGCGCCGAGGATCTGCGCGCAGATGTACGGCAGGACCTCACTCCACGGGAACATACCGTTGACGGCCTGTGCAAGCGTCATCGCCGGGTTGATGTGCGCGCCGGAGACACCGCCGAACATCAGTACGGGGAACATGACGCCGAAGCCGTAGCCCATGGCGATGTTGATCCAGCCAGCGTTATGCCCTTTCGTGTTTTTCAATTCGACATTGGCCACTGCGCCATTGCCGAAGATCATCAGTACCGCGGTGCCGACGAACTCCGCCGCCAACCGCGTAAACAACGAGTATTCCACTGCTCTTCAGCCTTTTCTATGCGTATGCAAGATGGTTTGAATAATCTTCTCTGATGGATGGATTGCATGGTTCACCCCGTAGGGGAATGCGTGGGAACCGGTATGAGTGTAGCGCTCACCATGGGCAACGGCGGGTCGTCCACTCGAAAGAAAAGGGCATGGAGGCATAGGGCACCGCGGGCGAAAATACGAGAGAAGCCCCGGCCGATACACGACCGAGGCTTCTTGCGGGCGCCCCCTCAGGGATTCGAACCCTGGACACTCTGCTTCAAGGATGGTACGCGGGCATGCTACTCATGTGCGCGATGATGGCGAACGTAGAAGCTAGGTAAGCGACCGTCGTCCATCGTATCGGTATTTACCGACCTACCGATACATCAGATCCATCGTCATACCCAATTGGATTCAGACGACAGCCGTACTTGACAAATATACCTTGAAAGGTATCATTAGGATATGTAGGAAATAGAAATGAGCCCCATCAGGGACTGGCTGCGCACCCTCGACGATGACACCATCGCCCAGATAATCCACGCCGCCGAACTACTGGCGCAAGAGGGGCCCAATCTACGTCGGCCACTGGTCGGCAAGATAACAGGCTCCAGCATCAAGGCCCTCAAGGAGCTGCGCCCCGGTTCCATCGGACACAGCGAGGTACGCATCCTCTTCGTGTTCGACCCGCATCGCCGCGCCATCATGCTGGTGGGCGGCGACAAAAGCGGCAAGTGGAACAAATGGTACAAGACGGCCATCCCGCAGGCGGAGCGAACCTACCAACAATGGATGGACGAGAACGAAGGAGACTGATATGACCAGCTACACACTCGACGACCTGATCCGCGAACGCAACATCAGCCCCGAGAAGATGGAGGCCGCCCGCAACCGCATCGACGAATACGTTCAGGCGTATGAGCTCAAAGAGGCCCGCAAGGCCGCCAATCTGACCCAGCGGGACATCGCCGCCCGCATGGGCGTAAGCCAGAAACGGGTCAGCGTGCTCGAATCTGGAGACATCGCCCACGTGGAACTCGACACCCTCCGCCGTTACCTGAAGAGCTTGGGCGCGACACTGAGCGTCATAGCCACGATGCCGGACGGCGCGACAATGCGTATCCAATAACCATCGTTCCGCAAAACACTAATCCATAGAGCAGGTGCACGATTAGAAACATCAGTCTCAAACATGCTGAATCTAGCAGCAGGGGGTGGGGGTGGTGCATAAATCTTGGACTGCGTTGTCGCTGTTCTTGATTATGCCATGAGCCCTAGTGCTTGTCGGTGTCGGCGGATGCTCATGCCGTATCCGGTCTTGATGCGTTCGTCGCGATGCCAGACCAGATAGGCTTCCAGGGCGTCGATGAATTCGTCGATGCTGTCGTCCTGATGGTTCTGGTTGTAGTAGAACTCCTGCTTCAATCGGCCGAAGAAGCCCTCGGCGGCGGCGTTGTCCGGCGAGCAGCCCTTGGCGCTCATGGAACGCGTCAGCCCGTGGCGTTCGCGGATGCGGATCCATCCGGGCCAGCGGTAATGACAGCCCCGGCCCGAGTGGATGACGGGATGCTCGCCGTCCTTGAGGGTGGCGCATGCCTGCTCGAGCATGGTGTCGGCCAGTTCGGCCGTCGGGCTGGTGCCGATGCCCCATGCCACGGGCATGCCGTCGTAGCAGTCGATGACCGGGCTGAGGCATGTCTTTCCTTCGCCGATGCGGAACTCGGTGATGTCCGCGGCCCACAGCCGGTTGGGCGCTTTGGCGTGGAAACGGCGATTGACAAGGTTGGCGGGCGCCGGGCCGTGCTCGCCCGAATAGGAGTTGCAGCGCCTGCGACTCCGTAGCTTGGGGGCGATGCCGTGCCGGGTCATGAGCTTCATGACGCGCCGGGCGCACACGCGTATGCCCTGGTCGCGCAGCATGCGCCATATACGCCGGTATCCGTATCGTTCCCGGCTTTGCTCGAACGCCCGCCGGACGGGATCGAGCAGCCACTCGTCCCGCTCGGGCCGGCCCAGACGCTTCCTGTTGTCGTGGAATGTGCTGCGCGACAGGCCGCACCTTCCCAGCAGGTCGCGTGGCTTCATGGCGAACCTGTCGGCCAGATGCAATACCAGACGGGTCCTCCCGGCGTTGGTCAGGTTGTCGGGGTCTGCGCCCCGCCCTTTTCCCAACAGCTCCTTCGTGTAGCGGATGATCTCCAGCTCGATCTCCAGCTCGTCGCGCTCGGCGCGCATCCGCGTCAGCTGCGAACGTATCCCGTCGCGTTCCCGCCGCATGTCCTCAAGGGATCTGCCACCGTCATCGCGGTGCCGGTCCTCGCGGGACTTCGGCGTTCCGCCCTTGTCCGCGTCGTCGCCCATCGCACGCTCCTTGTCGTCGCCCGCAAGCACCTTGTGCTTCCAGTTTCGCACGACATCGGCACTGACCCCCAGCTCCTCGCCGACCTGCCGACTCGTCCTGGAGCCCGAGGCATATTCGACCACCGCCTTGCGACGCGTCCTCGCATCCACGGGAGCCCGCCTGATCCGGCGTTGGCCCGGCTCCAGCTCGTCGACCCAGCGCGCCAACAGCGCCTTGCACGGATAGCCCAGCGCGCGGATCGTGCGCGCCGCGCACCTCCCGTGCCGCAGGTAATGATCGACCGCCGCGCGTTTCTGCCCGGGCGTGTAGCGTTCCCCGCGCCCGTCGCCAAGCGAGCCGCCGTCGTCGCGGCCGGCCTCGACCCATGCCCGATGCCAGCGCACCAGCATCTGCCGGGACGGATACCCCAGCTCGTCGGTCACCGACGCCGCGCTGCGATCGTACTGCTCGTACAACCTCACCGCACGAAGCCTCTGCTCCCTCGTGCACTTCACCATCAGTGGACTCCTTTCCCACCAAAGAGTCCAAGAAATCGGCACCACCTCAGGTGCGGCGAAAAGTGGGACTGTTTTTTGGCCCCGGATTGGAGCCGTGATGTTTAAGGCTGAGACGCGTCGTTTGGCGTTGCGTTTGGTGTTGGAGGAGAGCATGACGCCGTTGGAGGCGACGGAGTGGATGCGCGCGTGGCGACGTCGAGGAGCTGCGCGCGCGTTGCGAGCGGCTCGAGTTTGAGAACCGGCTGCTGAAGGTGCAGAACGATATTTTAAAAGACGCTGGCCCGCGCGATCTGACGAACATGGAGAAGACGCGGGCCGTGCGTGTGATGCGTGAGCGCCATGGTTACCGGCTGGCGCGCCTGTTCGCGGCCGTGGGCCTGGCGCGCGCCACGTACCATCGCCTGGCGCCCCGTTTGGACGCCCCGTCGCGCGTGGACCTGGCCACGCCGTTGGTGCACGAGGCGTTCGAGCGCCTGGGGCGTGTGGCCGGCTACCGGCGCGTGCACCGCCTGATGCGCGCCAGGATGCGCGTGGGAGAGCGCCTCGTGCGCATGATCATGAGGCGCGACGGTCTGGTGCCGCTCTACATGGGCAAGGCGCCCAGGGCGTACAGCTCCTACAAGGGGGGGGAGCTGTCGGGCGCGCCGGCGAACCTAGTGGGCCGCGACTTCCACGCCGCGCGCCCGAACATGCTGTGGGTGACCGACGTCACCCAGTTCACGATGGACGGCTACAAGTGCTGGCTGAGCGTGATCGCGGACTGCTTCGACGGGATGATCGTGTCGTGGACCATGTCGCGCAGGCCCGACGCGCGTCTGACCGACAGCACGCTCGAGGCGGCCGTGGCCACGCTGCGCGACGGGCAACGGCCCGTGGTGCACTCGGACCGCGGCTGCCATTACCGGTGGCCGGGCTGGATCGAGATCTGCGAGCGGCACGGCCCGGTGCGCTCGATGAGCGCCAAGGGATGCAGCCCCGACAACGCCGCCGAGGGCGTGTTCGGACGCCTCAAGAACGAGGCGTTCCACGGACGCGACTGGACCGGCGTTCCCTACAAAAGGTTCAAACGCCACATCGGCGACTGGATCTGGTACCACAACAGGAAACGCGAGAAACAGTCCCTGGGATGGAAAAGCCCGGTACAATACAGAAAAGCCTGGGACTGATCCCCTAAATAAAATCTCAAAAAATACCGCACCCCCAGCGAGCAATACACAATAAGCGAGTGGGTGGTATGCGATTTGATTCGCATACCACCCACTCGCTTAATTATTCAGAAAGAAATCGGAAGAAGTAGGAAAGGTGAATGAAAAAACGTAGCCTCCTGATCAGATGCCTTGCCATGCTGGCTTATGCGCCCATGCGTAGCGGTAATAATCAGCGTGCTTGAGCTTGGAAGCCGCCGCCTCATCAACAATCACTGTTGCATGTGGATGCAGCTGCAGTGCCGAGGCTGGACAAAACGCGCTGACGCCGCCTTCCACTGTGTGCGCAATCGCATCCGCCTTGCCTTCGCCAAACGCGAGCAGCACCAGATGGCGAGCCTTGAGGATTGTGCCAATGCCCTGTGTGATGCAATGCGTTGGCACTGCGTTCACATCGTCACCGAAGAAGCGTGCGTTGTCGATTCGCGTTTGCTCAGCGAGTGTCTTAACTCGAGTACCCGAAGCGAGCGATGAGCCCGGCTCGTTGAAGCCAACATGACCATCAGTGCCAATGCCGAGGATCTGCACATCGATGCCGCCAGCTTCCTCAATCGCACGGTCATAGGCAGGACCTGCTTCTTGAATAATGCGTCCATCGCTCAATGGCGCGCCATTGATCACATCACCTGGCACATGCACAAGCGCTGGATCCAGTCCGAGCGGCTCAACAACAGTGCGCTCAATCGTCGAATGATATGACTGCGGATGAGTGATTGGCAGTCCCAAATACTCATCGAGTGCGAAGCCGCGCACATGGGAGACGTCAATGTCCTCGTCATGGACAATCTTCGCGAGCGCCTTGTATGCGGCGAGAGGGCTGGAACCGGTAGCCAAGCCAAGCACAGCCTGCGGGTTCTTGGTAATCAGATCGGCAACGCAGCGTCCGTAAAGTTCGCCTGCTTCTTGCTCGTCTTTTACGATGATGACTTCAGTCATGAATGATGCTCCTTACATCGCGAAATAATCGCAAAATCACAGTGGATGTGCTCAGTCCTTGACAACGGTGGATTCGCTGACCTCAAGCGACGTGCGCTCGAGCGGAAGTCCGCAATCCTTCAGGACGGCGGCAATGCGCTCCACGTTCTCTCCCCTGAGCGGCGCAATAGGCTCAGGCATCTGGTTGGTATCGAATACGCCAAGCAGTGCGAGCGCGGTCTTGAACGCGCCGACGCCAGCGCCGAAGCCCTGCACGCCTTGCACAACGCTCGTGATGCGCATCAGCGCAGCCATCTTGTCCTGCTCGTCGCGCACGGAACGCCAATCGCCTTCCTGGTATGCGTTCCACATATGCACATATGCGGTAGCCTCCACGTTCGCGAGTCCTGGAACGGAACCGTCTGCGCCTGCCATATATGCGCCGTCCACAACGACTTCCTGTCCGGTGAGCAGTGTCAGTGGGTGGCCAGCCTCATTGTTGTCATCAACAAGGAAGCGGAATGAGACATCGTCATTCGAAGAGTCCTTGACGCCGGCCAGCACGCCATCGAGACCCAAACGGATCAGCATGTCACGCTGCAGCTTCGTGTGCACGCAAACAGGAATGTCATATGCGAACAGCGGCAGATCAGGAACCGCTTCGTGGATGAGACGGAAGTGGCGCTCGACTTCAGCCTCGCCGCCAAGCGCGTAGAACGGAGCTGTGGCCACAATCGCCGAAGCTCCGAGTTCGCGAGCCACATACGCGTGCTCGATCACGCGGTTGGTCTCGGTGTCAATGCAGCCGACGAGCACAGGCACGCGGTCATCAACGATTTCCATTGCCGCGTTAATGATCTCACGGCGGCGGTCATCAGTGCTGAATGCGACTTCACCGGAGGAACCGAGTGTGAAGATGCCGTTGACGCCGGCGTCGATCATGCGGTTGATGGAGCTTTCAAAACTTGGGCTGTCAAGCTCGTGCGTTGCGGTGAGAGGGGTGACAGCTGGCGGGATGACGCCACGGAATTGCTGTGTCATGATGAGTCCTTTGTTTGTTGCCGTGCCAGTTCATCGTTGAAACGTGGGACGGCGAAAATATTTGAGAGTGTTGTTGAAGATGTGCGGCGCGCGTCTAGGAGGGCGCGCGCCGCACGTTTTGGTTGTGTGTTCAGTTATGTGTTGCGGGTGCTATGCGCACTCTTCCGCTGTTGGATGCAGCAGCGACGGTGCCGCCGCCATCAGCGTCTTCGTGTAGTCGTTTGTTGGGTGACGCATCACTTGGTCGGTGGTGCCGCGCTCAACAATCGTGCCGTGATTCATCACGATGACGTCGTCTGAGATGTAGCGGATTGTCTGAATGTCGTGGCTGATGAACACCATGGACAGGCCGAGCTGACGCTTGAGGTCGCTGAGCAGATTCAGGATCTGCGCGCGGACGGAGACGTCAAGTGCGCTGGTAGGCTCATCTGCGATGATCGCGTCTGGATTCAGCGAGAGCGCACGTGCGATTGCAACGCGCTGGCGCTGGCCACCGGAGAGCTGTCCTGGCAGCGCTCCGAGCACTGAGAACGGCAGACCGACCATGCGGATCAGCTCATGCGCACGCTTGTCGCGTTCCGCTTTGCTGCCCAGATGATGCACGGCGAGCGGATCAATGAGCTGGTCAATGACGCTCATTCGCGCGTTCAGAGCGGTTGCTGGATCCTGGAACACGACCGAGACGACTCGACCGATTTCCATGCGCTCCTTTGCGGTGCGGTGCGTGACATCCTGGCCCTTGAACAGAACCTTTCCGGAAGTCAGTGACTGCAGTCCGCACATCACGTTCGCTGTTGTCGACTTGCCGCAGCCAGACTCACCGACGATGCCGATGGTCTTTCCTGGCATGAGCTTGAGGTTGACATCATTGACAGCGGTGATCCTGTTCTTGCGGAACAGACCTGAACCTGCGCGCGTTGTGAAGATGACCTTGGCGTCTTTCAGTTCGATGATTGGAACGTCTGGCTTTTCTTCAGGCTTTGTCAAATCAATGTGCTGGTTCATCATGCACCTTCCTTTCCGCCCTCTGGGCTTGTGGAAGCTTCGGATGCTGCTGCGGCAGCCGCTGCGGCCTTCTCGGAGTTCTCCTGCGAGGCCTTCTCGACTTCGGCTGGCTCCTGGAGCATATGCTCATCAGCCTTGGTGTATTTGGCCGGCTCAGGAAGCGGCGCGTCAGGCTGGGCCGCGTAGAAGTGCCATGTGCCTGGCACGCGGACCATGACTGGACGCGTATCGAGTCCAACGTCAGGATGCGAGGAGCGTGGCGCGAAGCGGTCGCCTTTCGGGAATTCGATTGGGCTTGGGACGGTGCCCGGCACCTGATGCAGACGTGGAGCACCAGCCTCGATCGAGGTGACAGCGCCAAGCAGACCGCGGGTGTACTCGTGACGAGGGTCGGTCAGGATCTCCTTCGTGGAGCCCTGCTCAACAACCTGGCCTGCGTACATGACGGTGATCGAATGCGCGACCTTTGCGACGAGCGCGAGATCGTGGGAGACGAAGACCATTGCGAAGCCGAGCTTCTTGCGCAGCGAGTTGAGCAGATCGATGACCTGCTTCTGCACGGTCACATCAAGTGCGGTCGTAGGCTCATCAGCGATAATCAGCTTTGGATCGCGGGTCAATGCCATTGCAATCAGCACGCGCTGGCGCTGTCCACCGGAGAGCTCGTGTGGGTAGGACTCAAGCGTGCGCTTAGGGTCCAGACCAACCAGCTCAAGCAGTTCTTCCGCGCTACGGGTGCCACCGCGGCTGGTCAGCTGCTTCATCTGCGCCTTGATCAGCATCGATGGGTTGAGCGAGCTCAGTGCGTCCTGGTAGATCATTGCGATCTCATGACCGCGGATCTTGTTGTATTCGCGCTGGTCGAGGCCAACGAGGTTCTTGCCATCGAGCAGGATCTCGCCGGAGATCTTGGCCTTTGGATCAAGCAGACCCATGATGGCGAGCGAAGTGATCGACTTACCGCAGCCAGACTCACCAACAAGGCCCATCGTCTCTCCTGGACGAACCGAGAAGTTCAGATGATCAACGACGTTGACGTTGCCATAGCGTGGGAACTGGATGCACAGATCCTTGACCTCAAGCACTGGAGCTTCGGTGCTCACTGGCTCAAGGCGGTCGGTGCGCTTGAGTTCTGCCTCACGCAGCTTCGTCAGCGAATCGACGAGCGCGTCATGCTGCTCTGCGTATGCAGCGACTGGATCGGTGAGCAGGCGGTCTTCCTTGCGGTCAGCTGCCACATCCGCTGCGGTCTTCTCGACTGGAGCGCTTGGAGCTGCGACCATCGCATCGGTGATGCCCTCAGACAGGATGTTCAAGCACAGCACCGTGATCATGATTGCGAGGCCTGGATACAGTGCCTGCCACCAGTAACCGAAGATGACGCCTTCCTTCGCGGACGAAAGAATGTTGCCCCATGTTGGTGTTGGCTCAGGAATGCCTGCGTTGATGAAGCTCAGCGACGCCTCGAAGACGATTGCGTCTGCAACCGAGAGCGTAGTGAACACCATGACTGGCGCTGCGATGTTGCGCATGACGTGCTTGACGAGGATCCACGGAGCGCGAGCGCCGGAGACGATGACTGCACGTACATAATCCTTGCCGTATTCACTGATGATGTTTGCGCGGACAATTCGTGCGATCTGCGGAACATAGAGAATACCGATCGAGATGATGATGCCGATCATCGACTGGCCGAGCACTGCGACGAACACTGCTGCAAGCGCGATGCCTGGGATCGACATGATGATATCGATCAGTCGCATGATGATCTCAGAGATCCAGGTGCGGCTCACAGCGGCGATTGCGCCGATGATCGAACCGACGATCAATGCGAACGCGATGGATGACAGGCCGATGACGAGCGAGTAGCGAGCGCCGTATACGACTCGTGTCAACACATCACGGCCGAGGTTGTCGGTACCGAAGATGTGCGCGCCGGTTGGGGCTTGGTAGCTTTCGGTGATCGCCATTGGGCTGTACGGCGTGATCACTGGCGCGAGAATCGCGGCGATGACGAGCAGCAGAATGACGATGGCTGAAATCTTCGATCCCAGCGTCATCTTGCTGAACCTGTTGAACTTGACCTTTGGCTTGGTTGCCGCCGCTTCGGCGACTTTATTCTGTCCGAACAGCATCTCACACCGTCCTGATTCTTGGGTTGATCAGCACGTAGAGCAGATCGACCACAATGTTGATGATGATGAACGAGAGCGCGACGATGAGTACGACACCCTGGACGAGCGTTGGCTCGTTGCCGTTGATGCCGTCGAACATCGCAGTACCCATGCCTGGCAGGGCGAAGATGACCTCGATGACGATTGCGCCGCCGAGCAGGTAGCCGATCTTCATGCCGAGCGTGGTGATTGGCGTGATCAGTGCGTTGCGGAAGACGTTGCGTGCGATGACGACGCCCTTTGGAATACCCGCGCCGATTGCGGTGCGCACATAATCCTTGTCAAGCTCCTCGACCATCGATGTACGAATGATACGGGTCAGCTGGCCTGCGACCGGCAAGCCCAGCGCGAAGGTAGGCATTGCCATACGTGCGAGATATGCGCCTGGATCCTCCGAGAACGGAGTGAGCGGTCCCGCGCCTGGCAGCCAGGAGAGCTTGATCTGCAGCAGCCAGATGAGCAGAACGCCGAGCCAGAACGATGGGGTTGCGATTGCGATGATCGAAAGGACACGGATCGTCTGGTCAACCCAGGTGTCGCGGTAAAGTGCTGCGAGCACGCCGAAGATGACTGCGAGGATGACTGCGATCAGCAAACCAATGAAGGTAAGCTGCAGAGTGATTGGGAATGCCTGTCCAATGCGTGCGGAGACGGAGTCCTTGTTGACGCCGTATACGCCCATATTGCCGTGGCACAGACCGACCAGATAGGACCAGAACTGCGACCACCATGGCTTGTCGTAGCCCATTTCATGGCGGAATGCTTCCAGCTGAGCGCCGGTTGCGTTCTCGCCAAGAGCTGCGACTGCAGGATCGTACTTGGAGAACGACATCAGGAAGAACACCAGGAAGATGACTCCGAATGCCATGAACGGCAGGGCGATCAGTCGACGCCCGAGAAGTCTAAGAAAATTACTCATGGTATGTCCAATGTTGAAGTGTTCGTATATTGCCCGGTGCTTACCGCGTCATTGCGATGTGAGGCACCGGCTGTTTTTGGGGACGAAAAGACCGGCCCGTCCGCATGAGGAAGGAAAAGGGAAAACTAGGCGAATAGGCCGGTCTTTATTGTTGGTTAATTGGTTCGAAGAAGTTGTTGAGCCGCTCCTTGTGGGTTACTTCGCGAGCTTGGCCTGGACGAGGTCGAGGCCAGTCGTGCCCATTGCCTTGTACTCGCTGAAGACGCCCTTCTTGACGGCGGTGCTCACCTTGCGGTGGAACAGAGGATACAGCGGCACCTGCTCGGAGAGCAAGTCATAGCACTGGTTCCAGTAGTCCTGACGTTCGTCATCGGTCTTTGCGGCAAGAGCCTTGTTCATCAGATCGTGCAGCTCGTTGTAGCTTTCCGATCCGTTCCAGAACGTGCGCTGCTTGGTCCAGACGTTGTCGCCATACCACCAATTCATCAGCAGGTCAGGGTCATCACCGAAGACCGAAGGGTCACCAGGCGCAAGGACCATCGAGAAGTCCGCATCGTCCTTATCAGTGATGGATGGATACAGTGCCGAGGACTTCATCGACTGGATGTCCACATCGATGCCGGATTCTGCCAGATCGTTCTTGATCTGCGGCGCAAGCTGCGTGATCCAGGTGTGGTCGGTCGTGTATAGCGTTGTCTTGATTGGACCGCTGACGCCTGCTTCCTGCAGCAGCTCCTTGGCCTTTGCGGTGTCCTTCGTGTAGACGTTCTTCGCCTTGTGGTAATTAGCGAAGTCCTCTGGCAGGAAGCTGGTGATCTGCTGAGCCTGTCCGGACAGCTGGTTGTCGATCAGCTTCTTCGTGTCGATCGAGTAGAACACAGCCTGACGAACGCGAGGATCGTCGAATGGCTTCTTCTTCGTGTTGAACATGATGAACGCCTGGTTGAAGCCCTGCACCGTCTGAATGTCGGAGCCTGCGGACTTCAGCGTCTGCATTGCCTTTGCAGGGACGTTCTCCATGACGTCGGTCTTGCCAGCCTGCATAGCGGTGACGCGCGCGGTGTCGTCGACGTTGACGTTCCACACCATCTTCTTCGTCTGTGCTGGGTAGGTGCCGTTGTAGTTGTCGTTCTTTTCGAAGTTCACCTGCTGATCGGTGATCGACGTGTACTTCCATGGACCAGATCCGGTAGGCATCTTCTTGAGCTCTGCGTCGGACTTGTCAGTTGGAACGATTGGGATCAGGGCAAGGCGCTTCTCGAACATTGGGAAGGCTTCCTTGAGCTTGAAGTCCACCTGGTTGTCACCCTTGGCCTCAACGGAATCGATGAAGTCAAGCATCGAGATGAACAGGCTGCCCTCAGCGGTTGAACGCTTGTAAGAGCTGACCACATCGGACGCCTTGACTGGGGTGCCATCGGAGAACTTCGCTCCATCGCGCAGCGTCACGATGTACTCAGTGTCAGAGACCTTCTGTGGCTCGCCCTTGGCGAGTGCCGGGAACGTGTCATAGGTCGTGTAATCGAGCGAATACAGAGGCTCAACAACATGCCAGTTAGCGGACATAGGCAGTGCGCCAGATGTGGTGCTTGGCATGAAGTCACGGCTTGCGTATGCGACTTCCGCAGTGATCGTATCTGGAACGGATGTGCCCTTGGATGCATTGGCGTCGGATCCTCCACCGCAGCCGGCCATGGCCACTACCATGCCACCGGCCAAGACAGCGGCAACAGCTGCCTTGAGTTTTGCATTGACCTTAACCATTGAATCTCTCCTCATCTTTGAGAATGTGCCTTCTTAAGTCCAACTCGACGACGCTCGTCTTTGCGCGATCGTCAGGTCTCAATGGATTTCCGGTCCACTTGAAACCCTATCGGATGCTGAACTGGTTTCAATGATAAGACGTCTGATGTCTTACTTCAACTGTGGTCAAACGCGCATGTCGGCGTGTTTTGTGTCATTTTCGCATAACTCATCCATCTACCGCTCAACAGACAGGCCCTCTCATCTATTGAGAATAGGGCGTTTTCCGTTCTTTTTTATTGGCACCAGGAATCTCCACTGACTTATGCTCTAAGCCCAATTATTATTGCTCTCTTCCGCGTGCCGAATTCTCGACTTGACAGTCAAAAACGTTTCCCCGTTGTCTAATTGAAAGTGCAACACCCGGTAGATTGGTAATTATCCAGAAAACCAGTCCGGAGGGATGTTGCACCTATGGGAGTAGTGTATTCGCACCTGTCGGAAGAAGAGCGACAGGTCATCCAGATTGAGATCGGCAACGGTACCGGCATACGGGCGATTGCCGCGATGCTCGGGCGCAGCGCGTCCACCGTCAGCAGGGAGATCAAGCGCAACACGTGGTTCCCGTCCAACGAGAGCGAGTCGTACCGGCCGTACCGGCCGAAACGCCTCAAGACGGGCCCGTGTGGACCGGCCGCTATTATGTCGCCGGGCCCGCGCAGCGCAAGGCCGAGCGGCGCAGGATGAAACCGCGCAAGCCGTGTCGTCCCTCGTATGGGCGTCTGTGGGCGCAGGTGGTCTCATGGCTTGGCTGCGGCTGGTCGCCGCCGCTGATCAGCGGCAGGCTGCGTGTCCTGCGGCCGGATGAGAGGCTCATGCATGTGTGCCCGGAGACGATCTACCAATGGATCTACGCCGACAGGAGGCGGCGCGAGCGATGGGCGCGTTGCCTGCCGCGCGGCCACCGGCGCCGGCGCAGACGCAGGGGGCGCAAAGGTGTCGCGCTTCGCGATCCCCAGACGCGTGCCCATCCACGAACGCCCGCAGGAGGCCGATGACAGAAGCATGTTCGGCCATTGGGAAGCGGACAGCGTCATCGGGTCCGGTGCCAACCTGCACACCGAGGTCGAAAGGAAGACGAGGTTCCTCATGGCGCGCATCATCGCGGACAAGAGCGCCGCCGCCAGCGTCGGAGCCCAATTGGAGATGTTCCGCGCGCTGCCCGCCGGCGCCAGGATCAGCGTCACGCATGACAACGGCACCGAGTTCGCGCGCCACACACGGCTGCGCGACGAATTGGGCATGGCCACGTACTTCACCGACCCGTACTCCAGCTGGCAGCGGGCGAGCAACGAGAACCGCAACGGCATGATCCGCCGTTACCTGCCCAAACGCTGCACAATCGCGATGGGCATGGCACGGGAGGTGCAGGAGATCGTCGACGAGATCAACAACCGGCCCATGCGCGTGCTCGGATACCGCACACCCGCCGAAGCCTTCGTCGACGAACTGGTAAACTTACAAGTCCGACAAAGGTGTTGCACTTTCAATTAGACAACGGGTCTGTTACTAGCCTTCCAGGCCGTGTTATCATTGACATTAGATGTCTGAAGTCTTATCTATTTATCGGTTATCGAAAACTTCGGATGTCTAAATTCCCAAGGGACGCGCCAATCACCGTTGATTGCACGCGCCACTGATCGAACTACCCAAAGGAGAGTTATCCATCATGTCAGCCTCTGACACCATACGATGGTCTCAGCACGATTTCCCAGAACCTGAAGGCTCCATCACCTGCACTTTCCGCGCGAACGCTGACGGCCGCATACTCGCCGTCAACAGCGAAGGCAGCGCACCGCAGCTCGTCTGCGGTATTGAACGCGGCGCGCTGCGCGTGCAGGCGGTGACGCCGCACGCGCCAGTAGACCTTGATATCGAAGACACCGCCGGCGTCAGCGATGGCGCAGCGCATACGCTCGCGCTCACGTTCGGCGAGTTTGGCGCGCGCGTTTACCTCGACGGCGCGCAATGTTTCAGCAGCACCGCGAACCTGTGCCCAACCGCACTCGGCACCGCCGCTGACGGTACGCAAGCCAGCGGCGCCATCGCTGCCGGAGACGCGGCGGTCAACGTCAGCGATCTGCAGCTGCACGCGCAACCGCTCACGTCCGAGCAGATTCTGGCGGCAACGCCAACGCCACAACCGGACATCAACTTCGCGGCGGCCCAGCTTGCGCCGCGTGATGTACGTCGTGTGCGCGAACTGCACGGCGGCACCATCTATGCGCATTTCCGCGTGCGTGGTCCACGGCAGTATGGCACCATTCTTGCCGCGAGCGTGAATGACAAGGAGGTGCTCGCCGTCTCAATCGATGACACCGGCATCACAATGACCGCCGCCGACGGCTCATATGACCCAACCGTCTACCACGCGAACGGCGTGTGGGATGACGGCCGCTGGCATGATCTGACGATCCGCTCAGCGCGCGGCGCCATTGACATCTATGTGGACGGCTGGCACGAGCTCCACCAGGCGGGCCAAATCTTCTTCGGCGACTGGCCGGATATCACCGCCATCCATATTGGAGAGAACACCGATGGCGTCCGTCTGATGGGAGAGGTGCGCAACGGCGGCATCTTCACCACCGCGCTCACTGATGGCAAAATCCGCAAACTCTCCTCCGCGCCCGCGTTGACAACGACCGCGCTGTTTGACAAAGGGTTTCACGGCTCGGCGAGCTACCGCATCCCCTCGCTGATCCGCACGCCGCATGACGTTGTCATAGCCGGCGCCGACCAACGCGTCGCCATCGCGAACGACGCACCCAACCATATCAATTCCGTCATCAGACGCTCGCTCGACGGCGGCAGCACCTGGCTTGACATGCAAACGGTGATCGACAATCCAGGCGATGGCATTGACGGCGCGTCCGCAATCGATTCCTGCTTGGTCTGCGATGAACAGACCGGCCGCGTCATTGTGCTGATCGACCGTTTCGCAGGCGGCATCGGCCTGCCGAACAACAAACCTGGCGTCGGCGTTGACGAGCGCGGCAGACTCCGTCTCTACGACGCGAGCGGCGCGCATTATCTGCTCAATGAGGACGGCAGCGTCGTGCATGAGGACGGCACGCCAACGGACTATCTCGTTGACGAACACGGCGACGTGACGCGCAATGGCGAGCCAGCAGGCAACATCTATCTCAAAGAGGGCGTCGACCCACACGAATCCGTATTGATGGAGCGCACCAGTTACGTGGTCGAGGTGCATTCCGATGACGATGGCGCCACTTGGAGCGCGCCGCGCAACCTCAACCATATGATCAAAGAGGAATGGATGCACTTCCTTGGCGTCTCCCCTGGCAATGGCATTCAGCTGCAGGCAGGCGCTCACCGTGGACGTCTGCTGATTCCGTTCTATTTCACCGGCGCTTCGCTCAAGCATTACGCTGGTGGCGCGCTGATCAGCGATGACGGCGGCAAGACCTGGCGTCGCGGCGCCACCATCAACGAGGGGCGCGTCATCAACGGCGTGGAGGTTGACCCGAAGAACATTTGGGATGATGACGCAACAACGCATGAATCAGTGCTCACCGAGCGCGCGGACGGCACTGTTGTCTGCTTTTTCCGCAACCAGAACCGTTCGGGGCGCGTTGGCGTGGCGCTCAGCCATGACGGCGGCGAGACCTGGGATGACATGTACTTCGATGAGCAGATCCCTGACATTTTCTGCCAGCCGAACGCAGTGACCTGCGCGCCTGGCTCGGATGTGACGGTGTTCGCGAACGCGAGCCAGATGCTGCCGTACCGCGGCAACGGCGTGCTGCGGCTGAGTTTGGACGGAGGCCGTACTTGGGCTGCGCATCGTTGCGTAAACCCGTATCACTACGTGTACCAGTGCATGAGGATGCTGCCGAACGGCAACCTTGGACTGCTCTGGGAACGTGAGACCGCGGGCCTGTATTTCACTGAACTGCCGCTGAGCATTTTCGGCATTCCGCAGATTGGCTGATAATTCACGAATAAAGGCGGATGCGGCGGTCACCACTACGGTGACCGCCGCATCCGGCATATAGGTCATTTTGTGTTGATTTAGACTCCTAGTCGGTGGTGTTGGGGTAGCGGGTGTTGGTGTGGAATTCGTTCCAGTCGATACCGGTGCCGAGGGTGGGTTGGCTGGTTGGTTCGTTGTC
>SKEB01000523.1_pt1 | contig 26189 bp, 31 predicted proteins | sample 4826561 | NCBI WGS metagenome assembly SKEB01 (sample SAMN11008820, study PRJNA524170) | human gut metagenome | biome: Human fecal sample; material: Feces; isolation source: fecal sample from pouch patient p17 | host: Homo sapiens | place: Israel: Tel-Aviv | collected 2016-03-29
GCTTATATTTTCCAACATGCACCGGAACGTGAAGCTGCATTGAAAAAATTGGATGCTGAATTCAAAACTCCGGTGGAAGAATTACAGAAGAAAGAAAAAGTAATTGTGGATAAAATCCAGAAATTACAAAAAGATGCGAAAAACTTACGTCAAGCAGATATCAAAAAACGTGAAGACGAAATCAACAAATTACGTGTTGACTATGATAAAGAAGCTGGTGAATTACAACAAAAAATCAATGCTCGTCGTGCAGAAGAGGATAATAAAGTTGTTGAGTCTATTCAAAAAGTAATTAATGAAATTGCTAAAGAGAAAAAATACACTTTCGTGATTGATGCAAATGCCGTTGCTTTTGCCACTGATGACAAAAATATCACTAAAGATGTAATGGCTAAACTTGCACCAGCAGCAGATAAAAAATAGGAGCCCGCTGGAATTATGCAACAATACCGTCTAATTGATTTGGCGGAAAAAGTCGGCGGTACTCTTAAGGGTAACGCCGATATTTTCGTTGAGAGTATTGCACCATTGGAGCGTGCGACATCACAACAGTTAACTTTTATTTCCAATCCTAAGTTTCGACCTTTACTTGCACAAAGCCAAGCCGGTGTGTTGTTGGTTAGCGAAGCCGATTTGCCTTATTGCGCTGATGATCAGAATGTGATTGTTGTGAAAGATCCTTATGTAGCTTATGCAATTTTGGCACAATTAATGGATACTACACCGAAACCTGCTGCCGATATTGCGCAAAGCGCAGTGATCTCTGCAAGTGCCCTATTAGGAAAAAATGTCAGCATCGGAGCGAATGCCGTCATTGAAGATGGCGTTGTTATTGGTGATGATGTTTGTATCGGTGCCGGATGTTTTATTGGTAAAAATGCCAAAATCGGTGCAAGAACAAAATTATGGGCAAATGTATCGGTTTATCACAATGTTGAGATTGGCGAAGATTGCTTGATTCAATCCTCAGCCGTTATTGGTAGTGATGGATTCGGTTATGCGAATGAACGCGGTAAATGGATTAAAATTCCGCAAACCGGCAGTGTGATTATCGGCAACCGTGTTGAAATCGGTGCTTGCACCTGTATTGATCGTGGTGCATTGGATTCCACCGTAATTGAAGATAATGTCATTATTGATAACCTTTGCCAAATTGCACATAACGTCCATATCGGTACCGGAACGGCAGTTGCCGGCGGTGTGATTATGGCAGGCAGTCTGCACGTTGGGCGTTATTGCCTGATCGGCGGTGCAAGTGTTATTAATGGTCATATGGAAATCTGTGATGGTGTGACCATTACCGGTATGGGAATGGTGATGCGTCCAATCACCGAGCCGGGAGTCTATTCTTCAGGTATTCCGTTACAAACCAATAAGGAGTGGCGTAAGACTGCAGCTTTAACATTGGGCATTAACGATATGAATAAACGCTTGAAAGCGTTGGAAAAACAAATTAAAAACAGCAACAATTAACTCTATTTTTAAGGGGCAACTACAGTGACAACCGAACGAGAACCACGAATAGTCGATATTGATGAAATTATGCAGCTTTTGCCACACCGTTACCCATTTTTGTTGGTTGATCGTGTGTTGGATTTTGAAGAAGGCAAATGGATTAAAGCGATCAAAAATGTAAGCGTTAATGAGCCTTGTTTTACCGGTCATTTCCCACAAAAACCGATTTTTCCGGGCGTGTTGATCCTTGAGGCATTAGCACAGGCGGCCGGTGTGTTGGCATTTAAAACCACACAGCTTTCTGAAAACGAGCTTTATTATTTTGCCGCGATTGATAATGCGCGTTTTAAAAAACCGGTATTCCCGGGTGATCAATTGTTACTAACGATTGAGTTTGAACGTGAAAGACGTGGTGTAATGCGTTTTAAAGGTGTAGCGACAATTGATGGGCAATTAGTGTGCGAAGCTGATTTAATGTGTGCCAGACGAGGAGTGTAATATGATCCATCCAAGTGCCAAGATTCATCCGACAGCCATTGTCGAAGAGGGGGCGGTGATCGCCGAAAACGTGGTGATCGGCCCGTTTTGTATTGTTGAGAAAACAGTCGAAATCGGCGCGAATACGGTATTAAATTCGCACATTGTAGTAAAAGGCAAAACGAAAATCGGTGAAAACAACCATATCTTCCAATTTGCGACTATTGGTGAAATTAATCAGGATTTGAAATATGCCGGTGAAGTGACAGAAACGGTTATCGGCAATAATAATCGTATTCGCGAGCACGTTACCATCCATCGAGGCACAGTGCAGGGCGGTGGAATCACCAAAATTGGCGATAATAATCTCTTTATGGTGAATGCGCATATTGCACACGATTGCCAAATTAAAAATAACTGTATTTTGGCGAATAACGCGACCTTGGCAGGACACGTGCAATTGGATGATTTCGTCATTGTCGGTGGAATGTCCGCTATCCATCAGTTTGTTATTGTTGGTGCACACGTAATGTTGGGCGGTGGTTCAATGGTGAGTCAGGATGTGCCGCCGTATGTGATGGCACAAGGAAATCACGCGCGCCCATTCGGTATCAATATTGAGGGCTTAAAACGTCGTGGTTTTGATAAACCGACACTACACGTGATTCGTAGTGTTTATAAATTGATCTATCGTAGTGATAAAACTTTAGAAGAGATTATGCCGGAAATTGAGCAGATTGCAGCAACCGAGTCTTCAATCAGTTTCTTTATTGATTTCTTTAAACGTTCGACACGAGGCATTATTCGTTAATTGTTGCATTTATATTATTAATTAAATTTAAACCGTACTTTATACACCAATAAAGTGCGGTTTATTTATCAAAACTTGTTAGCAGCTATAGCTTCACCATTTACGGTGGCAGAATGTATTTAATTTGGGAGCAGTGTAGCCCTTCCAGATCAAAGAATTTATAGAGAACATTTTATCTGATTTTCTATAAATTAAGAGATTGAAACAGCAAACGTGTTGAATAAGGAGAAAGAGAATGCAGGATCTTCAGCTTAGTGCGAATTATGCACCTACGATTGCGATTGTTGCTGGAGAGGCATCCGGCGATACATTAGGTGCAGGATTAATTCAAGCCTTAAAAATTCGTTATCCGCAAGCGAAATTTATCGGTATCGGTGGCACTAAAATGCAACAGCAAGGTTTTGAGTCGCTTTTTGATATGGAAGAGTTGAGTGTTATGGGGTTAATGGAAGTAGTGAAACATTTACCTCGTTTGTTAAAAATACGTCGCTCACTGATTGAACAATTATTAAAGCTAAAACCGGATGTTTTTATCGGGATTGATGCGCCGGATTTTAATATTGATATTGAATTAAAACTTAAACAGAACGGCATTAAAACCTTGCATTATGTCAGTCCGTCAGTTTGGGCGTGGCGACAAAATAGAATTCATAAAATTGCAAAGGCAGTAAATATGATGTTGGTTTTTATGCCGTTTGAAAAGGCGTTTTATGATAAACATCAAGTGCCTTGCCGTTTTATAGGGCATACTTTGGCGGATGCCTTACCATTGAAACCTGATCGATTAGAAGCTTGCCAGTTTTTACAAATTGATCCGCAGCAACGTTATTTAGCGATTTTGGTCGGCAGCCGTCATAATGAAGTTGCCTTTTTGGCAGAAACCTTTATCAAAACTGCGCTTTTGCTTAAACAACAATATCCGGATATTAAATTATTAGTGCCGTTGGCGAACGAGAAACGTCGTCAACAGTTTGAGCAAATTTTGCAACAGACGGCACCGGATCTGGAAATGATTTTATTGGATGGACAGGCTAAACAGGCGATGATTGCGGCAGAGGCGACATTATTGGCATCCGGTACGGCAGCATTGGAAGCAATGTTGTGTAAATCACCGATGGTGGTTGGTTATAAAATGAAAGGCAGCACCTATTGGTTAGCGAAACGATTAGTCAAAACCGATTATATTTCGTTACCGAATATTTTAGCGAATAAGATGTTGGTGCCGGAGATGATTCAAGAACAATGCGAGCCGACCTTATTGGCAGAAAAATTGGCAATTTACTTTTCTGAAAATGAACAGGATCGTCGTTACCGTGCTGAATTACGGCAAACGTTTACCGATTTGCATCGCGCTATCCAACAGGATGCGGATAAATTAGCGGCAGAAGCAGTAAGCGATATTTTAGAAGGAAATGTTGAAGTATGACCGATTTTGTCTATCCGAATGCAAAACTAATTGCCGGCGTGGATGAGGTCGGTCGAGGCCCATTAGTCGGTGCGGTGGTAACAGCAGCAGTGATTTTAGATCCGGAAAGGCCGATAACCGGTTTAGCTGATTCTAAAAAATTGTCCGAAAAAAAACGTCTGTTGCTTGCCGAAGAGATAAAAGAAAAAGCGCTAGCGTGGAGTTTGGGCAGAGCGGAAGCCACAGAGATTGATCAGCTTAATATTTTACAAGCGACAATGTTGGCGATGTGCCGTGCAGTGCAAGGATTACACATTCAGCCGGATTTTGTCTTGATTGACGGTAACAGAATTCCGGCAGCATTAAATATTGCAGCGCAAGCCGTGGTGAAAGGGGATAGTTTGGTGGCGGAGATCAGTGCTGCCTCCATTTTGGCGAAAGTGGCACGGGATCAGGAAATGTTGTTATTGCACCAAAAATATCTGCAATACGGTTTTGATCGTCACAAAGGCTATCCGACCAAATTGCATTTGGAAATGCTTGAAAAATATGGCATTTTGGCTGAACATCGACAAAGTTTTGCACCAGTAAAAAAATATATAAAAGGATAAATTATGAAACTATTTCTCTGTGAAAAACCTAGTCAAGGACGCGATATTGCAAAAGTGCTTGGCGCAACACAAAAAGGAGAAGGCTATTTATCAACCACTAATGGTACAATAGTAGTCACCTGGGCAAGAGGGCATTTAGTTGAACAATTCTCGCCAGAACAATACGATCCCACATTTAAAGCCTGGCGATTAGATACCCTCCCGATTATCCCTTCTCAATGGCAAGTCTCTCCTAAACCTGATGCAAAAAAAGAGTATAAAACGGTGATGGCATTGCTAAAAAAAGCACGTACAGTGGTGATCTCAACTGATATCGATCGTGAGGGGGAAACTATCGCCCGTGAGTTATTAGATATTGCGGGTTATCGTGGACATATTCAACGGTTATGGATCACCGCATTAGATGAAGTCAGTGTGCGTAAAGCGCTTGAGAAGTTGAAATCCAATGAAGATACCTTGCCGCTTTATTATGCTGGACTTGCTCGCAGTCGAGCAGATTGGTTAATCGGAATGAATTTCAGTCGAATGTTTACACTGTTGGCTCAACAACAAGGTTATCAAGGACCTCCGCTTTCAGTAGGTCGTGTACAAAGCCCTACTCTGGCTCTTGTCGTAAATCGTGATAATGAAATCGCTAATTTTGTTCCAAAATCTCATTATGCACTGCTAGTTCAGGTAAACTCTGCTAATACTTCTTCTTTTAATGCTACCCTCCTTGTATCAAAACAGTATTGTGACGAAGATGGGAGATGCTTAGATATGAATGTTATTCAACAGGCTGAGCAACAAATTCGTCAAGTTGGTCGAGTCCAAGTTAAGAATGTGGAAACAAAGAGAGAAAAAGAAAGTCCACCGTTACTATTTGCATTAAGTGATTTACAAGCTGAGTGTAATCGCCTCTATGATTTTGGTGCTCAACAAGTACTTGATATTGCACAATCCCTCTATGAAAAACACAAAGCAACCACTTATCCACGTACGGATTGTGGTTATCTCCCTGAAGCTCAACTACTTGAGGTGCCACAGGTAATAGCTAGCTTAATGAAATCAGATACGACTTTGCAACCTTTGCGCTCTCAATTAAATCTGAATCAAAAATCCCGTGCGTGGAATGATAAAAAAATCACCGCGCACCATGGGATTATTCCCACAATACAGCCTGTTGATATTAGCAAAATGGATGAGAATGAATTTAAAGTCTACGATTTAATTCGACGTCGTTATCTTGCCCAATTTCTACCACACTTTGAAGTAGATAAAACCCAAGTTAAGTTATCTTGTGAACCACATCAATTAATAGCAAAAGGTCAGGTAACTGTGGTTTCAGGCTGGAAAGTGCTATTCCGTCAGTCCAAAGAGGAGCAAGGGGATAAGCAAGGTCTGCCAATACTCAATATAGGGCAAGACTTAGCTGTGGTAAATACGGAGGTTAAGTCACTTAAAACTACGCCACCGCAACACTATACGGAAGGCACCTTATTGACAGCAATGGTGAATGTTGCCCGTTTTGTGACAGATGAACGGCTGAAAAAACAATTACGTGAAACAGAAGGATTAGGTACGGAAGCAACGCGTGCGAGTATTATGAAAACCCTTTATGACCGGGGCTATATTCAGAAAAAAGGAAAATCGGTGGTATCCACAGCTGCGGGTAAAATGTTGATTGCGAATTTGCCAACGGTATTAAAAGATCCTGGTTTAACAGCATTATGGGAACAAGCACTAAACCAAATTGCCGAGAACCAAATGAGCTTGCAAGGATTTATGCAAAAGCAAGAGCAGTTTGTGCGACATTTAATTCAAACTTGTGGCCAGCAAGGCATAAAAATGGGCAATATTGATATTAAGAAATGCCCAGAATGTGGCAAGCCCTTAAGAAAACGAACAGGGAAAAATGGGGATTTTTGGGGCTGTACAGGATACCCTCAATGCAAATATATAGCGTCAAGTACAAAGAAAAAGTCTATTTCCAAAAAAACAAAGCCTATCAATCTTTCTCAACAATTTGCAAATTTGCGCCAACAACTCAAATAATGTGATATGATGTAAGCATAAATACCGTTTGCATTGTCGGTTATCAATGCGTTGCCGAAATACCCTTAGCACTCTGAAAGAGGGTTCTGTGATGCAGAGAGTGTGCGCTTTTACTTTTTTATCGACAATGACGTGATTGCTAAGTCGTTATATCATTTTATTAAGTGATATTATGACTTAGCAATTCGTTGCAAATTTATCTTTGCCAGAACCCACTGGTGAAAAATTGGGTGCCTTTTGTATCAATTGAGATGCCTCAGTTATACTGGTTAAAGCCTACACTGTAACCAGGTAGATGCGATGAGAAATCAAACATTGTAACGAAGATGGGATGATTTCAAAAATCCGTTTATATTAGTCAATCTTTCACAATCTTTATTCAGATTGTTATCTTAAAAAGTCAGTAAGCCATTGATGAATTCACCATCAATGGCTTATTTGCTTTTGGTCAGGACTAAATTATTTCTTTTATTTTTTCAATTTTTACTATGAAAGCCCTAAACATTTGCGGTTTAATAACAGCATTAAGTTGCTACATCGTAGCCCTTAAAAGTTGCTGAACACTTGAAAGAGCAACGAGCTAGCCCGTAGTGGTAGTTGTGTTCATTAGCCGAAATGTCATCAGCATTCAGAAAGATGACTCTGATATTCAGGAATGCAGCCTCATCTTCAATTTTTAACCCCAGCGGGGAACATTTTTCCCGTGTTGGGTAAGGATGTTTCTCCGCTTTTTTTATTTTTACTTTTAGGAGAAACACGATGTCTACACAAACCACACAAAAAAATTACTTTAATCTACATACTCAAGGTTTAGGTTATTTGAACAATATCCGTTTAGTGGAACCGAAAAAAGGCACGCCTTTTTACTCTTGCGACATTGCAGCATTAGTAGGAGATGCCAGTAAACCAGAGTATCGTTTTTTCAACTGTAATGTAGTTGGAGAAGGCACGGAAAAGCTAATCAAACGTTGTCAAGATGCCGTGAATGCCAAGAAAAAAGTCTTAATCACTTTTGTGATGTCAGATCTTTGGTTTGATACCTTTACCTATCAAAAAGACGGTAAAGATCATAAGAAAGGTGATACCGGCGTAGCATTAAAAGGACGCTTGATTAACATCAACATGATTAAAGTAGATGGTGAACTTAAATATACTGCTAACGCAACGAAAGAAAATGCGAATGTAGTAAACACAGGAGTTTAACCAATTACTCTCAACGTGAAAGACTGGCCTTGTGTCAGTCTTTTTCTTTACAACTTTTCTCGTTTAGAAGGAGAACACAATGAAACAAGGCATTTATGTCAACGGTAAACAAGTGATGCAAATTGCAAATGGTAATGTGCAGAATATGGTTGCCACTTCGCAAACTATTTCAATGGTCAATGGGCAAGTTGTCATTCAAGGCGCACAATTGATTGTTGATGGTCAGGTGATCACGCTTGATACAGCCCCTGTTTTACACATTGAAGTCTTTGGCAATGTGAACCACATTGATGCAGGGAATGTCGCCGATATTGCGGTAACAGGTAATGTTGAACGAGTTGAAACGGTCAATGGCGATGTATCTATACAAGGAAATGTGTCGGGTCATGTCAAAACTGTGAGTGGAGATATACAAGCACAACAGATTCTTGGCGCAGCTAATACCGTTTCTGGTGATATTTATCGCGATGATTAACTTTTTGGATTGTTAGCTTTAACATTCATTTTACCCATCTAGGGAATGATTTCCCTTGTGGGGTCGTTCCCTAAATTTTTTATGAAAGGCGGTGAACGAAATGATTCACAAATTTTTTAGCAAAATCCCAGCAAAAATATTGCAATATATTGCAGATGATTTTCGTAAAGCAGGAGCGATTGCAGGTGTGGGATTAGTTGGTTTTGTCTTATCCAAAGACAATATTAATGAAATGGAGGCATCCGCTCTCTTAATCGTTGGTATGAGCTTTTGGATACTTGGTTTGCTTCTTAATTATGTGGCAGATATAATGAATAAAAAGACAAGAAAACCAGTAAAACACATAAAGCAACATCACTAAGGAGGCTTGTATGAATTGGTGGTTATTAAGTGTATCAAGTGTGTTAGTCCTGGCTGCAGGTACTTTTACCGCCTTGGTATATTGGGCTAATTGGGATCTGATTTCAGGTAAAAATACGAAAGCAGATAAACGAGCCAAATCCCGTTAACATTTCACATTAGATCTGCTTATTTAAAATAAGTAGATTCCGATCAATACCCATAGGGGAATATTTTCCCTTGTGGGACAGATATTCCCCTTATTTTTATTAGGAGAATATCTTATGACATTAAATACTTACGCAAAATTTGTCCCAAATGTATTTTTGGCAAAATGTGCAGAACCTCATCAACGTGGCGACATTATTACGCTGACCAGTAAATATGGAAAAGAAACCGAAGTAGAAATCTTCAATCTTGTTAAACAACAAGATGATTTCTATTTCTATTCTTTCGTGCGTTGTGATGGAGTCAATCGTCAAACCCACGCCTTAAACAAAGCAAAACGCTATCAAGATTGTGCAAATAATGCCCATAAGCGTAGTGAACAATATTGTGAGGCAGCTAATGAAGGACGTGAGTTTTTAGGCTTAGGCGAACCCATTAAAGTCGGACATCATAGTGAAAAACGTCATCGCGCTTTAATTGAACGCAATGCAAGACGGATGGATAAATCTGTTGAGGAAATGCAAAAAGCTGAGCACTACAAGGACAAAATCGCTTATTGGCAAGAACGTGCCGAAACGATTGATTTATCTATGCCTGAAAGCCTTGAGTATTTTCAGTTTGCATTGGTAGGCGCTAAAGAAAACCATCAAGACTTGAAGGATAATCCAGAGAAACGTGAGCATAGCTATTCGCTCACTTATGCCAAGAAAAAGGTCAATGAGTTAGCGAAAAAAGTGGAGCTGGCTCAGCGTCTTTGGGGCTAATCCCTTTTTACCTTTAATCTAAAAAGTGCGATGAAAATTGACCGCACTTTATCTACCCATAGGGGAAACACTCCCTTATGGGGTTGTTTCTCCTGAATTTTTTATCTTTTAAGGAGGAATATAATGTATTATCAAAAAGTCTATAACACAATACCACGACTTTATATGGGAGGGGTGAGTGAACATTTAGCAGATTGGGAAGATATTCTCTTTCATTTTGATATGAGCGTTGAGGATGATGAGGTTTGGGAGATTGCTCGAGGTTGTAAGGAAATCCCTCATCTTGGTAATATTTACCAAAGCCTCATTATTGGTCGGTTGACAAGTCTACTCTTTGAGCAGCTTGATTTAGCCGAAGATGATGAACGCGTTACGGTGTTTACCTTTGTGAATGACTTTGATAGTCATTTTTGTATTAACGGAGAAGCCATAAATACACTTGATGAGTTTATGGCAAAAGTGGACGACATAAAGTCCACATTACATCAACATTGAGTACAGTTGATATTTACTGTGCCTATCTAAGCCCATTTATTTTCTAAATAAATGGGTTTTTATTTATATTCTGTAAATAATAAATCATTCCACTTCAGCCTTATCTTCTCCATAGTAAAGCTACAATTTATCAATTTATGCCTTGGAGAAGAATAATGAAAAAATCCTATTTTTCACTTTTAATTGTAGGATGTTTGAGTACGACAGTAATTGGCTGTGTTCAACACCCTCAACAAGATTTATCTGCTATTGCTAAACCGAAAATCTTACCTGTTACAAAAGTGGTCGTTGGACAGAATGTTCCAGAGAAATTTGAGCAAGTTATTGTACCAGATATTTATCAAGGTTTAGACGAATCTAAAACACAAATCATCCGTCAAGGTCGTTATACCCTTGTGAACACTTCGCCTGAAGAAGGACAAAAGTATTTATTAGAGCAAATGGTTACAGTAAATATGAAGCCAAAACGAAAAGGGGTGAACGTAACAACTGTTGAGCAAGGATTAAAAACAACACTATTGGGGACAGGATTACATCTTTGTATTGGTTCTTCACTAAATAAAACTGCTACACTTTATTCTTTGCCATTACCTAAAATCCATCAGCAATTTGGTCCGATTAAACTTCGTGAAGCGCTCCAAATGCTGGCTGGGACTGCCTATTATGTCACGTTAAATGATATTACGCGTACTGTCTGTTTCAAACCGCGTGAAACGCCGATTAATATTGAACAAAAACGCATAGAAATTATTTCAACCACAACTGAAACTGAGGTGATAAATGAATAAGATTGCCTCGTGGCTAGGCTTACCGCTGTTAGGTTTGTGCGTTTCATTGAATGCGAATGCAGACACTTTAAATCGTAATTTGCCCTTACGTTCAGCGACGTCAAACCATACAACAACGATTGAAAAACCGCTAGATACAAACACGCTGACTCAATCAGAACTACAACAAAACGCCCAAGAATGGGGACTGACGAAGGAAGAGTGGCAACGTTACCTTCAGTTACAAAAAGGTGAGCGCGGAATATGGTCGCCGAATCTTGATCCATTAACCACGTTGGGTATTGAAGCAAAAACGGAGACAGAGCGCACACGGTATGCCGAAATGTTGGCGCGCAAAATGTACGAGCGTGTTGAGCGAGAGCTAGCCTTCCAGCGTGCTTACGATAAAGCCTTTGCCAAGCTTTATCCGAATGAATTACCTTTTGAGGTTAAACCTCATATTTTACAGGCTTCTGGGAGGGTAATTTATTTTACTCGTTTGGATAACTGTGCAAAATGCGAGTTAGATATAAGTCGAATTCTCTCTCACGTCGATAAAAACACCCCTATAGATATTTATGTCGTTGGTAGTAATGATAAGGCAATCCGAGAATGGGCGAAGAAGCATCAAATCGATCCCATTAAAGTACAAAAACGTTTGATCACCTTAAATCATGATACTGGCTATTGGTTACAGTATGCAAAAGGCAAAATACCAGCAGCCTTTCAAATTCAACAGGATGGACAATGGCAGTCTCTCGTGTATTAGTAGGTGTTTTTCTATTAGTTATCTCTTCTGGTTTTACCCAAGCATTTAGTTTTGGGAAAGATATCGATCAAGATATCCATAACGCATCTCAATATTATCAAGTGAGTGAAGCAATGTTAAGAGGTTTGGTTAAGATGGAAGATGGCTGGTATGGGAAATCATCACCAACAGGCGCATTAGGCGCCGGACAATTTACTCAAAAAACATGGAATCGATTGGCTCAAACCCCTCAAGGACAAGCTATAGGTATGCGTTTAATTACAACTTCAAATCGAGGAACATCCTCTGATCCTAGACGGAATCAACATATCAATATCTACGCTACAGCTTTATTAGCACGTTTACATCTGGAACAATTTTCCATACGAAACATTAAAGCAACCGATGAACATCTCTATCTTGCTCATAATATCGGTTTAGATGGATTACACCGTGCTTTATTAGGGCGTGCAAATGCTGAAGATATCCGCAATATGCGACGTAATGGAATGCGTAAAGGGATGTCGGTAAAGCAATTTTTAGCTTATCAAGGGAAGCGTTATAACTTACATAAGCAAAGTGCGAATAATCTACTCAATTTAAACGAACATGGCTATGTTTGGGTTACCCCTACAAGTATGATGCAAAATCAAGCAATTTTTTGGGTTGAACCACAAAGTGCTCAGTTTGTTTGGATTGAGCCAAAATAAGAAATAACGTGAGAAGAGGAGAAAATAAATGAAACCATTTATTTTACTAATTTTCAGTACAATTTTTTTCGCGGTAAGTACCGCTTCAGCAGAACTCACTGTGATTGCTGATTTAGGAGGCGAAAGTGCAGTGCGCTTTTATGAAGGTATTCAGCCAGAATATGATGAAAATGCACCAAGTTACCCTAATGCAATCCCTCAAACCATAACGGAAGCAGATATGCTCCCTGTGGTTTCTCATCAATTAACACCAGGAAAAGTCCAACCTATACAGTTTGAACTCGTAGGAATAACACCGATTTTTTTAGTGGGTACAGATGATTTATCCAAACAATGGCTTGTGCAGCATTATGATGTGTTACTCGCCAATCACGCAGTCGGTCTTGTGGTGAATGTCAGCACTCTTGAGGAGTTGAACGCGTTACGTAGTCTTGTACCCAATCTCCCGCTTTTACCCACGCCGGCAGATGATTTGAGTGAACGTTTAAAACTGGTTCATTACCCTGCACTCATTACTGAAACAGGGGTATCGCAATAATGGCATCAAAGTATTTATTAGAAGGGCTATTGCGTCCGCCTGTGGAGTTTTATCCTGCTGCTGCACACGCAGCCTGTGCTTATGTATGTGCAGTAGCACCCTGGTCACTTGCCTTAAATCCAATGATTGGTTATGGGCTTGCTATGGGATTCGGTGGATTGAGCTATCTCCGCTTTCGTCAAGGTTGGCGTATTGTCCGTTATCATCGTAATTTAAAACGCTTACCTTATTATGCGTTAACAAGTCGGCAAATTCCTGTAAATAAGAAGTTTCTCTTTCTAGGACGAGGATTTGAATGGCAACCTGAACATACTCAGCGGTTATACGATTGTTTTTCTGCAGATGGAAAAAAATATCTCCGACCTTCTAAACTTTTTAACCACGCAAGAGAATATGAAAAACATCATGATAATTTTATTACAAAACTCACCACCTCGGACACTCGTTTTAATCCCGTGAGACCGCTGCCACCTGTTGAAGGGATTCCTGCAATCCATGGCATAGAGCTCAATGAAATTGATGTGATGCAGCCGTTAAATTCTCGCGGTGGGCATACTGCCGTGTTTGGTACCACCGGGGTGGGAAAAACGCGTTTTGCAGAAGTGTTGGTAACACAAGATATTCATCGCGGAAAAACGCAAGCTGAGCGTGAGGTAGTCGTCTTTTTTGATCCTAAGGGCGATCCTGATATGTTAAAACGGATGTATGCCGAGGCTAAACGTGCCGGACGTGATAAGGAGTTTTATATGTTCCATCTCGGCTATCCAGAAAAGTCGGCACGTTATAACCCAATTGGTCGTTTTGGACGAGTTTCAGAGGTCGCAGGACGAATTTCAGGACAGTTAAGTGGAGCAGGTAATTCAGCCGCGTTTAAAGAATTTGCTTGGCGATTTGTCAATATTGTGGCACGTGCATTGGTTGAAATGGGAGAGCGTCCAAATTATTCACAGATTTCTCGTTTCGTACAAAATATTGATTCACTTTTCCTTAATTACGCGAAAACTTATTTTGATGCTCGTGATCCCGAAATTTGGCCACAGTTGTTGACCATTGCAGCAAATGTTGATGTAAAAAATCTTTCCTTTGGGATGAAAGATCGACCACTGATTTGGGTAATCAACCAATATATTTTGGAAAATAAGATCTTCGATCCTGTCCTTGAGGGATTAGCAACTGCCGTGCGCTACGACAAAACCTATTTTGATAAAATAGTGGCTTCATTACTACCGCTCTTAGAAAAATTGACCACGGGAAAAATCGAAGAATTATTATCCCCTGATTATTCAGACGTGAATGATGAACGCCCAATTTTTGACTGGGAAGAGGTTATCCGTAAACGGGGTATTGTGTATGTGGGATTGGACGCACTTTCTGATGCAACAGTCGCAGCAGCAGTAGGCAATAGTATGTTTGCCGATCTTGTTTCAATGGCAGGGCATATTTATAAGCACGGTGTGAATGAGGGATTACCCGAAGCCTTTAGTACTAAGAATAACACGGTTAAAATTAATCTCCACTGTGACGAGTTTAATGAACTGATGGGCGATGAATTTATCCCGCTTATTAACAAAGGACGTGGCGCAGGAATGCAAGTTACCGCCTATACGCAAACCATTGCCGATATTGAAGCCCGTTTAGGTAATCGTGCGAAAGCAGAACAAACCATTGGTAACTTTAATACCTTGATTATGTTCCGGGTCAAATCCCCCGCAACAGCGAAGTTATTAACAGATCAACTGCATAAAGTAACAATCTTACAAAGTATGGTGACATCCAGTTTTACCGACTCCAGTAATCCAAGTGATGATAAAGCCTTTACCTCTAACACGGGTGAACGTATCTCACAAAAAGAAGTACCGCTATTAGATGTTGCTAATGTGACTAATTTGCCGAAAGGACAGGCATTTATCCTGATGAACGGAAGTACATTATATAAAGTGCGAATGCCGTTACCTGCACTAGATAAAGATGATGTGATCCCTGACTCAATGCAAGAACTATTAGAAAAAATGCAAAAACACTATCACATAGCTGTAAATTGGTGGGAGCCGGCTTTCAAGGAATATACTCCATCGAAAGATATTGCAAACTCCTTTGAGGAAATGATTTCTGAAGAAAGAATTTCCAAAGCTGATGTAGATTGGGGAGGAGATATTGATATGCCAGAAGAGGATGACAGCGAACCTATCAGCCAAGCCGATACTATTGATGTAACAGAAGATGAGGAATAAGATTTATAAGGATTATTGACAACGATGAGTGAACAAACCTCTGCAAAAACGAAGAAAGGACTGTGCAATACGGTTTATGCCTTAATTGCCGCATTATGTTTATCATTAATCTTGAGTATTTTCTTTGAATGGATAGGAATTGCTTTTTTCTGGCCAGAACAAGGATATTTACACAGCCAAAAAATGATGATTCAAGAGTTAGAATGGATTTCTGAGGATGCAGCGCACAGTCTACTTGGGATCTCTCCCAGTGAGATAGCCAATATGGCATCTCTAACTGTTCACGATTGGTTATTTGTAAAAACGGGGTTTCAATCGTGGTTACAATCGCCAACTAAACAAAATGATTGGGAATATCTAATTTACCATTATACAAGAGCTTATTTGGAGTCCATCATTTATGTGTCGATTACCTTTATTGTGCGACTTGTTGTGATTATCATTACAAGTCCATTATTTTTATTAGCTGCCTTTGCCGGTTTAACAGAGGGACTAATGATGCGTGATTTACGCAAATTCGGCTCAGGACGAGAATCGAGTTTTTTATATCATCATGCAAAACGCTATATTAAACCAGTGATGCTTGGCTCTTGGATACTTTATTTGTCGCTTCCTTTTTCTATCTATCCCAATATCATCTTAATCCCTGCCGCATTTTTATTTGGTTTATCCATTTGTATTACGGCAGCAAGCTTTAAAAAATATTTATAACGTTGCATTACATAGAATGAAATTTGAAGGAAATAGCCAAGATTTCCTTCAAAATTTGAGAGAATTTTTTAATGTCTATTGATTTGTTGAATTGCTCGTTAATTCAGAAAGTTCGGTTTCATATTGTAATAGAATATCATTTAGTACTTTCTGTGAGCTTGCTCTCGTCCCCCCTGTTTTGATTCTCTGTATCTCAACTTCTAAACAAGCTATACGATAGTTACGGGATTCCTTAAAGAAGTGAAATTCATCTGAAAAAACAATCTTGTTCATAAATGTACATACCCATTATTCTATTCTCATATGATGTAATAATAACATAACTATAACCTATATATTTTCAAAAAACTCTCTCAATTCTGAATAGAATTTTCCGTTAAATTCTGACTGTGTTTTTGGCAACCTTAACCCGAATCAATTTAACTTAAGGAGAGGTCTATGAACACTTGGGGGAAAATAGTTGTACTTGTGCTATCAACAATAGCGTTTACCGTTCAGGCTGACGAAAAAGTACAGTTAGCGCAAGCAATAAAACAGCTTGAAGCTGCACAACTATCTCTTCAACGGGCAAAAGCGGAAGCGAAAGTCTCCGCACGAAGTCGTGAATATTTTGATTATCACGCTGCACAACGAGATATCAATGCCGTGAAAAGTGGAATTCATCAATATATCAATCCTTCCCGCTCAATTCCTCGTGATCCTAATGCACTCTATCACTTGCAAGAAGATTATACCAAGTTAAGAAATTAAGGAGGGAGTATGGCAAGTGATTACACGCCAGTTAAAGCTTTTGAAATTGCCAGCGGATTAAGTGCTATTGAATTACGAACATTATTTGCAATTGTGTTTATTGCATTACTACTACTTGCCTATGTATGGGCAATTAAAAAAGGTTACAGTGGGCTTTTTAATGGGGTTCAAGATGATATTTTCAGCTACTTAAAATTGATTCTGAAAGGCGCGACGATGTTAATTGTCGTCGTAATATTTTTCATTTATTAGAAGTTTAGAGGTATTTATGACTCTTTTACATTCTTTCACTTACTCCGTAAAACGTTGTTGGCAATGGGGAGAAAAATGTTATTTATCAATAATGTTGTTCTGTTTTGGTGCAATACAAAACGTATTTGCCGCCGGACCTGATGCAACAAAAATTCCGGACTTTAAAATCCCTGGCGTGGATAGTAATACAAAAGATCCATTAGAAATTATTTTCATTGTTTTTAAATCATTAGTCGTTCTTGCTGCCGTACTTTTTTCCGCTACGTGTATTTTTGTTGTGGTTCAGTCATTAATTAAAACCTATAAGCAAGCAACAGATGAGACCGATAAAAAAGGTTGGGCTCCGTTTCTTGCTGCCTTAATTATCGGATTTATTCTGATCTTCTTCTCCCTATGGCTGGTCAAGTTGGCTGTCGGTCTTTTCTAACTTTTATCTACTCACAGGGTTATTTATGGCAAATCAAGAAGAAATTCAATTTTTACCAACTCGCTTAAACCGAGAGGCAACTGTCTACGGTGGAATGACTGTTCCTGAATTCGGTATTGTAGCAACGATTGGATTTTCTGTCGGATTGATATTTGGAATGATGCTGTGGGTGATTGGGGCTTCATGGCTTTTTGTACCAGCTTTAGCAATGTTGATGTGCATTATCTTTGTACTTATTGGCAAAGTACTAGTTGCACGTATAAAGCGAGGAAAACCTGAAGCCTACTTAAACCGTCTGATTGAAGAACGTATTGATTCGCTTTTAGGCGGCAATAAATTTATTCGGCGAGCAGGATTTTGGTCCACTCGCCGTTCTTCAAAAGGATTATTATAAATGAGTAAATTGAAAAGTGAACTTAATCATAAAGATCGTCAATTAACCGTGGCAAAAATCGCTATCATCTGTATCACGATCGTGTGTTTTTCCTTAATTTTTGTTATTTATTCTTTTCCCAGTACATTAAAAATCTTACTGCCACCTGACTTAAGGGCGGGTAGCCAAAGACCTTGGTGGGAAGTACCTCCCTCAACAGTCTATGCTTTTGCCTATCAAACCTTCCAACAATTGAATCGTTGGACTCTCGATGGAACGCAAGATTATGAGAAAAATATTGAAGCACTCAAACCATTCTTAACTCCCTCTTGTGAATCCTTTTTGCAACAGGATTATGAAGATCGTCAACGTCATAATGAGCTACGTGAACGAGTACGTGGCGTTTATGAAATTCCAGGACGAGGCTTTAGTGATGAGCGCGTCATTGTACATAGCAGAGATAGCTGGACAGTAAATTTAGATTTGAGTGTAGATGAATACTTCAAAGATGAACCGGTAAAACGTGTTTTAACGCGATTTCCTATCAGTATCGTGAGAATGGATATTGATTCGCAACGTAACCCTTGGGGGTTGGGATTCAATTGTTATGCTTCGTTACCGTTACGTTTAGAAGCAAGTGAAAATGAGGAGAAAAAATAAATGAAGCTAAAAACCTTGCGAAATTTAACCGTTCTTTGCTTCGTCAGCATTGTATTGAATGCTCAAGCTGAAGTTTTAATGAAGTGGCAACATCTTCCGTTGTCTATTGATTTACAGGTAGAAAAAGAGCGAGTAATTATAGTAGATAAAAATGTCAAAGTCGGTTATCCAAAGGTGCTTGATGGAAAAATCCGTTTACAATCAACGGGCGGTGCAGTGTATATAAAAGCGTTGGAACCTTTTCCCACTACACGTTTACAGCTTAAAGATGTATTGACCAATGAAATTATTCTACTTGATATTAGTGCAAAAGAAACCGTAGCCAATCCAAAAGAAACCATTCGCTTAATTTATGAAAATAAATTGGAAAATCAACCTGGTTCTTTTACTCAAGCTGATGAAAATGAAGGTGAGGCTCAAGAAACCTCAACCACACCTCAATTACCCGTACCAGCTGCACTAACACGTTATGCTGCACAAATGATGTATGCACCGCTTCGTACAGTTGAGCCCGTCCCTGGGGTTCGCCAGGTATCTCATCGATTACCATCAAAAATTACCACATTATTGCCATCCTATCCGATTACAGCAACGCCATTACTAAGTTGGCAATTAGGTGATTATGTCGTAACCGCAATTCGTTTACAAAATCGTGGTTCTTCGCGCATTACCCTTGACCCTCGTGAGCTACAAGGACGTTTTTACGCTGCCACATTTCAACATCATTGGTTAGGTGGTTTTGGTTCAACAGAAGATACTACAACCTTGTATTTAGTGACAGAGGGTTATCCTAATAAAAGTGTAATTCCTGAATCCAAGACCTATATACAGCCCAAAAAAGTGAAAAAAACAAAAACGGTAGAGAAAAAAGTGATTAAGCAAACCACTTCTGCAACCGTGAAGGAGGGATAAAATGAACGCCAATAAAATGTTTTTTGTTATTGGAGCAATTATTGTTCTTATAGTAGGCGGAGCATCCTATTTACTTTTTAGTAATTCATCATCAACCTCTAGAGTCACAAAAAGTGTATTGGATACCGCATTGAAAGATTTAACCCCAGAGGAAATTCGCCAACTAGGTTTAGAGGGAGATACCAAAAACGATACGGTACGTACCTTAATTGGCGCAGCAAAAGAAAGTAATCGCCGTTACGATAAAGTCATTTCACAAAATGAAAAAATTCTGAAAGAGAATGAAACACTACGTAAACGTGAACAAAATCTTCAGAATCAAGTCGATGAAGCAGTACAAATGAAAACCCAGGAATTGCAGAATATGGTTGATATGCTCAGAGAAGAGATGACTCAGTTACGTCATAACCAATCGAACACTTTTGATAATGAAAAACCAATAAATGAAATTGGTGTTGGGGTATCAGATTCTACTCTCCCGATAGGTAATGGACAAATCAGCTCAACCTTTGGTGATAATGAACAACATTGGGTAACACCGGATGATCAAATTGAGGATGAGCGCAATCCCGATAAAATCGGATTTCCCAACTTAAATAAAGTATTGAGTGCAGGGCTATCTTTTGAAAATAAAAATGACTCAGCTACCTCATCTCAAAATTCAAGCACTAAACCAAAAAGTAAAATTGCAGTGTATACCATTCCGGAAAACTCGACACTCATGGGATCAACCTCAATGACAGCATTATTAGGACGTATTCCTGTTGGCAATGCAGTTAACGATCCTTATCCATTTAAAGCGATTATTGGTCGAGATAACTTGATTTCCAATGGAATTGAGCTTCCGGACATTGAACAAGCCATCGTTTCAGGTACAGCTACAGGAGATTGGACATTGTCTTGTGTTCGAGGCGATGTAAAAAGTCTAACCTTTGTATTTAGTGATGGTCGCATTGTAACCACAAAAGAAGAGGGAAAAATTGGTTGGTTATCTGATCCTCATGGAATTCCTTGTATTCCGGGAGAACGAAAAACTAACGCTCCAGAATATTTAAGCACCCACTTTTTATTAGCGGCAGCAGGTGCCACTGCGCAAGGGTATTCACAAGCACAAACCACTACTGTAGTTGATGGTAACACAGTAGTTGGAGCCGTGACAGGGCAACAAGGAAAATATGTGGTTGGGCAAGCACTTGGGCAAGGTATTCAAGAAACCGCAAATTGGTTTAAAGAGCGTTATGGGCAAAATTTCGATGCCATTTATGTAGCGCCCGGTCATCCAATTGCTATTCATATCGATAAAGCCATTAACATTGATTACGACCGTAACGGTCGCAAAGTGAAATATGATCAATTCTCTCGCTCATCCCAACTTGATTAAGGAAATTACAATGAAAAAAAGATTAATTTTAAGTGCGGTGGTTACAATGTTTTTATTATCAGCCTGTTCAACCTCACAAAAAGCCTTATTACCAACCAGTAATGAAACGATGCGAGAAATTTGGAATAAAGGTGGTAGCGATGCTCAACTACAATTGTATCGAAGTCAGGATAACCGCCAAATTGACCCTGTTAGCTATATTTCGGTAAAAGAGCAACGTGCATATACACGCACAGCGGAAAATGAAATAAAGAACCTTTTTCCACAATTGCCTAATCCTGATTTAATTATGTATGTGTATCCGCATTTATCCTCTTCAGAAGAACAAATGCCTATTCCTGGTTATTCTACTGTTATACCGTTTTACGGTCGTGTTCAATATGCCCAACCTGGCGAACGCACAAGGGGGTTGTGATGGGATTATTTTCAGATGTATTAGCTTCCTTTTTTCCTAATAATGGCTCGAAAAAATCACCGAATAAACCAGGCGAAAAAACATCAGATGTGGCTGTGGCAGAACCTTATAATGTACACTCAGCTGAAAACCCATTATCGGAGAAACCTGAAACGGTCAAACGAAGTGGAAAGCTTACTCAAGCAGCTCATCATCAAAAATTATATGGTAAACAACCATCTTTTATTGATCATCTTCCTTGGGGAGAATATTTAGAAAAAGAAGGAGTGATGTTGTTAGATGATGTTCGTAGTGTGGGTGCAGTATTCGACTTAAAACCCATCGGTACGGAAGGGCGTGGTGAAGAATATTTAAATCGTGTTCGTAGTCTTGTCAAAGATGCATTACAAGATAGCTTTGATGAGTTAGATAATTCTCCGTACGTTGTTCAGTTTTATTGTCAAGATGAACAAGATTTACGTCCTTATATTGAAGGGTTGAAAACCTATATTGCAGCTGATATTCAGCAAAGTGCCTTTACACAAGAATGGTTAAAAAATACCGAAAAACATTTAAAAGATATTAGTAAGCCAGGGGGATTATTTGTTGATGATCGCATTACCAATACGATTTGGTCAGGTCGTATTCGCCGTACCCGAATGGTCATTTATCGTTATGTAGGAAAAAATGAAGAGCAAAGTGCGGTAGAAAGTTTAAATAATGCCTGTGAGCGTTTAGTTGGCGCATTAACGACCGCAGGGCTTCATCTTACTCGTCAAACCGGCGAGCAGATCCATCAATGGCTGCTGCGTTGGTTTAATCCGAATCCTGCAATGTCTTTTGATTTGGATAATGGGCGCTGTTATGACAAATTACATCAACCAACGAGCGATGATCTTCCTTTTGTTGGACAAGATTTTAGTGAAAATCTCTTTTATAACCAACCTGAAAGTAAAAATGACTATTGGTATTTTGATGGAATCCCACACGAAGTAGTTGTCGTTGATAACTTAAGAAATACCCCTGCAATTGGTCATTTTACTGGTGAGGTAAGACGCGGCAAAAATATCAACGCGTTATTTGATTTGCTGCCAGAGTCAACCATTATGGTGACGACAATAGTGGTTTATCCTCAAGATAAGTTGGAAGCGCATCTTGAAAAAATCAGTGGTCGAGCAGTGGGGGAAAATTATGAATCGATTTACCTGAAACAAGATGTAAAAACCGTGATGGAGTATCTCAAAGATGGTCATAAACTCTACCAAGCTAGTCTTGCCTTCTACATTAGCGGTAAAGATGAAAAAGAACTCAAACGACGTTCTCGGGAACTCCGAACTATTTTACTGAGTAATAACCTTGTTCCAGTTAAAGAAAATGCAGAAATTGCCCCACTGAACAGCTATTTACGTTGGTTGCCAATGAATTTCGATCCACAACAAGATATGAAAAGTCATTACTATACCAAGTATTATTTTGTTCAGCACCTTGCCAATATGTTACCTGTATTTGGGCGTGAAACTGGTACAGGACATCCTGGTATTACCTATTTTAATCGCGGTGGCTCACCGTTGGATTTTGATCCCCTTAACCCGAAAGACAGGGCAAAGAATGCTCATAAACTGTTGTTAGGACCAACAGGCTCTGGAAAATCAGCGACCTTGAATGCGCAGATAGCACAATTGATGGCCGTGCATCGTCCTCGTTTATTCGTGGTTGAAGCAGGTAATTCCTTTGGATTATTTGCTGATTATGCTCAGCGCTATGGTTTAACCGTTAATCGTGTTTCTTTAGAACCGAGCAGTGATATTGCCTTACCCTTGTTCTCTGAGGCGCATAAATTACTCTCAATGAACGTTGATATTGATAATATCGTAGATGATGAAGAGGACGAGGATGAAAGCAGTGAGCAACGTGATTTATTAGCCGAAATGGAATTGACCACAAGGTTGATGATCACAGGTGGCGAGATGAAAGAAGATGACAAAATGAGTCGCGCTGACCGTGCACAAATTCGTCGCGCCATTATGATGGCCGCAGAAAAAACCTATACCGAGGGACGACAAACCTTAGCAGGGGATGTCAGAGATGCTTTAGAGGCATTGAGTCAACACCCTGATACGCGAGAAGAACGACGAGCAAGGCTTGCTGAAATGGCAGAGGCGATGGATATGTTCTGTACAGGGATAAATGGACGCTTTTTTAACCGTGAAGGTGAAATCTGGCCAGAGGCCGATATTACCCTTGTGGATTTAGCGATGTTTGCGCGGGAAGGTTATGAAGCGGAGCTCGCTATCTCCTATATTTCTTTGATCAACCATATCAACAGCCTTGGGGAAAAATACCAACATAGTTTTCGTCCTATCGTGAATATTACCGATGAATCCCACATCATTACGGTTAATCCATTGCTTGCGAAGTTTTTGGTCAAAGGCTCGAAGATGTGGCGAAAACTTGGTATTTGGTTATGGTTGGCCACACAAAATATGGAGGATTTCCCCAAAGAGGCTGCGAAGTTGCTGAGTATGATCGAATGGTGGGAGCTACTTAATCTCACTAATGATGAAATTGAAGAAGTAAACCGTTTTCGTCGGCTGTCGGAATCACAAAAACTGATGTTATTGTCAGCGAAAAAGGCCGATAAAAAATATACCGAAGGCGTGGTACTTGCAACCAATATGGAAGCCTTATTCCGTGTTGTGCCACCGAGTATTTATCTTGCTTTAGGTATGACCGAAAAGCACGAAAAAGCGCAACGACGTACGATTATGGCAGAACATCAATGTAGTGAGTTAGATGCCGCTCTGATTATGGCGAAACAGATTGATAAAGCAAGAGGAATTATCAATGACAAATAGTAGCGCAAAAGGTATCAGCCCTTTATTTCAAGCTGACCCAATTATTAAATCATTTGATATTGCTCCAGTCTTAAAAGATTTAACACTACTCTGCGAGCTTATTATATCGAGAGTAGGTAAAGTACAACATTATATTGTGTACCCTCATCGAGTTTTTAAACAACGTGCGTGGCACATCAAAATTCTTGGTGAAAAAGGGAGTACTTATCTTTTACTCAATATTATCGGATATTATCAATTTATCCTTGATAAAGATGCTACACGTCTTTCTATCAGCATTACCGATGATATTGACTCCTTTTGGTTTGCTTATGCATTAGCAGAGAATCTTGGTGTTTCCCCCACTATTCCTATGGGGCTGTTCAAGAAGTAGGAAAACGTAATGAAGACGAAAAAAGCTCGCAAATTTTTGACCTCTCTTTTAATAGGGATGCTGATATTTCTAACCATCTTTCTTTTGTCCATAGTATTAATAACCTATTTACCAGGACCTGATTTAACGACGTGGTTACAAGAAACCGCAATTTATTGGTTAATTTGGCGATTATTTTTAAATAGTTTGGTGGGTGTTTTGCTGTATCAAATCTACCGTTACCGCATTTTACCTGGTAAAGCGATAGGACTAATCGTACTTATTTGCCTGGTTACAGAAGGATTAAACGTATTGTACCGTTTATAAGGAGAGGGAAATGACATTTAATGTAGATAGCTATCTTGAGTATTTCCTAACCTTGTTAGGTTGGGTAATCAACAATGGTTTATTTGGGCTGCTGGTCAGTACCGGATTTTTTATTATGCCTTTAATCGGCATTTTGATTAAAACTTGGCTTGAGGTAAAAAAGCAAGGTGCAGATGAAGGTAATAAAGGTGAATTGCTCATTGATTGGTTAGGTATTCAATTTTTCCCTGCAATGCTGGTCATTGTTCTCACGCTTGCACCAATGTTACCAATTTCACTCAATAATATGAGTTATAATTTTGAACGAGCCAAACAATGTGGCTATAAAACACCGCTTGAACCAGAAAAAACGGGTTATGGCAATATGGTGACTGAACTCGGTGATAAGCAAGCTAAAGTACCGCTATTATGGGGATTAATGCACGCACTCAATAAAGGTATTCTGCATGGTGCAGTATCAACAATTCCCTGCAAACCAGACTTAAGACAAATCCGTTTTGAAGTTCAGCACGAGAAAATTAATAATCCGGCATTACTGACGGAAGTACAACAATTTGTACAACAATGTTATTTACCTGCCAGACGTAAAGTACTGGATAGCCAAGTATCAATGAATGCGGCTCAAGCCAGAGAAGTGAGTTGGCTTGGTGGTAAAATATTACTGATCAATAGTGAATTATATCCTCGCTACCGTGCTATGCAGCCAATGCAACGTTGGTCATATGACCCTGTTCGAGATCAAGGTTTACCCAATACTGGAGAAGGTGGTTTCCCCCATTGTGATGAATGGTGGGCGAGCGATAATGTAGGATTAAAAAATCTCCTCTTAGCCGATATGCGACAGAATTTATCTGCTAAAGTTCTCGGTTTCTTTACCAGCAGCAAAACACAGGAAGATCTTTTATTACGAGCCTTATTACGACCGGAAAATATTAATATTTCTCACGGAAAAGTGTATGAAGGTTACGGCGGTAATCTAAATCCGACACTTCTGAATAAAGTTAGTAGCTCGGTTTCTTCTATCGGAGTTGCCATATCGTCTTTAATTGTCTATCCAGGTTTTGATGCGATGCGTAATGCCTTACCAATGATTCAATCCTTACTCATTATGGCAGTGATTATTTTAATGCCAATAGTGATTATCTTTAGCGGCTATTCACTGAAAGCCATTGTGACACTAATGTTCGTGCAATTCGCATTAGTGACGACAACATTTTGGTGGGAGTTGGCAAGGTGGTTGGATACCAACCTTATTGAACTATTATACAACTCATCTGGACATAGCACTTATGACTCTTGGGTGTCTTCCTATTTTATGGAAAATGATCGCGACGATCTTATTATGAGCTTTGTGTTAGGAATGATGTTTTTGATATTACCAGGCGTTTGGATTACCGCAATGTCTTGGGCAGGATTTAATGTAGGGGCATTAGCAGAGCATTTTTCCAAAGGTAGTAAACAAATAAAAGAGTCTGGCGGAGAAGCCTCAAGAATAGCAAAAAACAAAGTACAGTAAAAATAAAAAATAGGGACTAATAAAATAGTCCCTATGCTAATTTTACTG
>SKEB01000602.1_pt1 | contig 25769 bp, 27 predicted proteins | sample 4826561 | NCBI WGS metagenome assembly SKEB01 (sample SAMN11008820, study PRJNA524170) | human gut metagenome | biome: Human fecal sample; material: Feces; isolation source: fecal sample from pouch patient p17 | host: Homo sapiens | place: Israel: Tel-Aviv | collected 2016-03-29
ATATTTAGTAGGATAGGTTTTTTATTAGAGGGGACTATGTCCTCCTTTTTTAATGCAATAAAAAAACCTGTTAACAGCTTATCATATAGATAAGTCATCAACAGGAAAAATTATAGAGCCCCTTTTTCTATGGTTAAATCCAGATATCGTAGTAGATATTTGGATTTTATTTTTTGGTTCTATACCTTTTTAATCCATGTACTTAATAAGGTATAATTGACCATGATGTATTTTACCTTAAAGTAGGAAGGATCTTCATGAAGGATTTTTTACGTAAGCTTGAATTACCTGAATTTATCAAGGATTCACGATTAACGGCTTCCGTGATAATCATTCTTTCGCTTTCTTTACTTGGAAGCATAATTGCGATGATTATGAATCCATTATTTGGTTTGGCGATGGTTTTGATTTTTATTTTGACTGTCGCATTTGCCATTTATGGAACTTACATTTTGGCCGGTAATGCAACTAACTTTGCGGTTAATTTGTCTTATCGGATAAAACGTAGTGAACAGGAAGCAATGATTAAAATGCCATTAGGTATTTTGCTTTATGATTCGGATCATCAGATTCAATGGGTTAATCCATATCTTCAACTGTATTTAAAAGATACTGATCTAATAGGACACACAATTGAATCGGTTGATCCAGATTTAAACAATTTACTTAATGAAGCAATTGAAGCCAAAACTTCAGAAAATAACATTGTTAATTGGGATGGACATCGCTTTGAAATGGTTGTTCAAGATGATTTAGGTGTAATTTATTTATTAGATATTACGCGTTATGCCAAAATCGAAGATAAATATAAAGCCGAGCAATTAGCAATAGGTCAAATTTTTATCGATAACTACGATGAGCTGAGTGAAACAATGCATGACCAAGAATTAACTAGCATGAGTTCATATGTACAAAATACATTAAGTGATTATGCTAAGAAATTCAAAGCATATTTAAAGAGAATTGATGAGGATCATTTTTTGCTCTTAGTCCATCTATACGATCTAACAGAAATGGAAAAAGATAAATTCTCTGTTTTGGATAAAGTGAGACAAGAAACTAGTAGAAATAATACTCCACTTACTTTATCGATGGGGGTTGCTTTTGGCAGTGATTCATTATCTGAAATTGCCAATCAGGCCCAATCTAATTTGGACTTGGCTTTAGGTCGAGGCGGAGATCAAGTTGTTTTGCGTCAACCTGGAAAAGATGCCCGCTTTTATGGTGGTAAATCTAATCCAATGGAAAAAAGAACTAGAGTTAGAGCTAGAATGGTTTCTCAGGCGATTAGTGAATTATTTAAAGATGCCGATCGTGTATTTGTTGTAGGACATCAACGTCCTGATATGGATTCAGTTGGTAGTGGGATTGGTGTTGTAAAATTAGCACGATTGCATGGAGTTAAAGCTAATTTTGTACTTGATACTAACAAAACTAATTACGATGTTGGCCGTTTAGTAACTCGAATGCAACAGAAAAGTCAGGATAAAGATATTTTTATTAGTCCTGAAATTGCTCTGGCAGAAGTTACTGATAAGTCAATGTTGGTAATGGTTGATCATTCTAAGTATTCAATTACATATTCTCAGGCTTTGTATGATCGATTGAAAAATAGAATAATTGTGATTGATCACCATAGACGAGGAGAAGAATTTCCTGAGAACCCAATGCTTACTTATGTTGAACCATATGCTTCTTCGGCCTGTGAATTAGTTACCGAAATGATTGAATACCAACAACCAGCAAATGGTAAGCGTGTTTTGACTGATTTGGAAGCTACGGCAATGCTTGCCGGAATCGTTGTGGATTCAAAAGAATTCTCACTCAGAACGGGCACGAGAACTTTTGATGCTGCGAGTTATTTGCGCTCAATTGGAGCAGATTCAGCAGTGGTAAGTATGCTGTTGAAAGAAGATATTGACAGTTTCCTTGAAAAAACTCATTTAGTATCAACACTCAAGATGGTAAAACCACATATCGCAGTTCTTTGTGGCCCAGATGATAAGGTAATTGATCCGATCGTCACTGCTCAGGCTGCTGATACTGCACTTGATTTGGAAAATGTAGGTGCAAGTTTTGCAATTACTCGACGCAGTAATGACACTATTGGTATCTCTGCTCGTTCAATGGGAAAAATTAACGTCCAATTAATTATGGAAAAATTAGGTGGGGGCGGGCATCTTTCTAATGCAGCAACGCAGATTAAAGATGTTACTATTGAAGAGGCACGTCAAGAATTGCTTAAGGCAATCGACGAGTATGAAGAAGAAAATGATTAAAGGAGAACAAATATGAAAGTTATTTTTACACAAGATGTTAGAGGTCGTGGCAAGCGTGGACAAGTTAAGGATGTTCCAGATGGTTATGCACAAAATTATTTGATTAAGCGCGGTTTAGCTAAAGAGGCTACTAAGGGTAACATGAATACCTTAAAACGTGTTGAAGCTAATGAAAAGGCTGCCTATGAAGCTGAAAAGGCAGAAGCAGAAAGAATTAAGACGGAACTTGAAAAAGACGATACTATTGTTGAATTTAAGTCAAAAGCTGGTAATGATTCACGTTTGTTTGGCTCAATTTCAAGCAAGAAAATCGTAGAAGGTTTGGAAAAGCAATATGGCATTAAGGTTGATAAGCGTAAGTTGAACCTTCCAGAACCAATTAAGACTTTAGGTTACACAAACGTTCACGCTAAGTTGTTTAAGGGCGTTGAAGCTACTGTTCGCGTTCACATTACTGAACAAGACTAATTTTTATAAAAGTAGTTGTGATTGATGGATAATATCGTTTCTCAACAAATTCCGCATGATTCCAGTGCTGAAAAAGCTGTTTTAGGTGCGATTTTTATCGATCCTGAGGCTATAGCGGATGCTAGTGCGGTAGTTCAACCTGAAGATTTTTATGAAAAGGCTAACCAAATTGTCTTTCAGGCAATGATAGATTTATCAGATCGTGAAGAAGCAATTGATCCGCTGACCTTACAGGATGAACTGAATAAACGAAACCAATTAGATGATATTGGTGGAATTGGCTATGTTTCTGAATTAGCGCTTGCTACCCCAACGGCAGCGCATGTCACATATTATGCACAGATTGTGCACAGGAAGGCATTACTTCGAAAGCTGATTTCTGCCAGTCAAAAAATCATTACTAATGCTATGAATGAGTCGGATGATGTAACTAACATTCTTGATGATGCAGAAAGTGAAATCATGAATGTTTCATCTGACAATAATACTGGTGGTTTTAGAACTATTAAGGATATTGTTAATTCAACTATAGATGAAATTAATAATATTCCTGAAGATGGTGATATGGTCACAGGTTTACCTACCGGTTTTTATGAATTAGATAAAATGACAACTGGTTTTCATGATGATGAATTAATTATTATTGCAGCCCGTCCTGGTGTTGGTAAAACTTCTTTTGCATTAAATGTTGCACAATATGTGGGTTTACATACTGATAAATCTGTAGCAATGTTTTCTTTGGAAATGAGCGGTGAACAGCTTGTACAAAGAATGCTGGCGTCAGAAGGATTGATTAATTCGCAGCACCTTAGAACTGGACAATTAGATCAAGATGAATGGCACAATTTGGTAGTAGCAGCGGGTTCACTTGCTTCAACGGATATTTTTATTGATGATACCCCAGGTATTAAGATGAGTGAAATTCGTGCTAAGGCCCGAAGATTGGCCAAAGAGAAGGGAAATTTAGGTTTAATCGTAATTGACTACTTACAGCTGATTGAAGGGCCGCGTAGTGAATCACGTCAACAAGAAGTTTCCGCAATTTCCCGTCAATTAAAGAAGTTGGCTAAGGAACTTCATGTACCAGTTATAGCGTTATCACAGTTATCACGTTCAGTTGAACAACGACAGGATAAACGTCCCGTATTGTCAGATATTCGTGAATCTGGTTCAATTGAGCAGGATGCCGATATTGTGTCGTTCTTGTATCGTGATGATTATTATCGCGATGAACCAGAAGATGGTGAAAATGGCGGTAGTGATGCTGAAGTGGCTCCTGAGGATGATAACGGTGAAGTTGAAGTAATTATTGAAAAGAACCGTTCAGGTAGCCGAGGCACGGTTAAGTTGATGTTTTCAAAGCCGTATAACAGATTTTCAAATTTGGATTATGTTCATAATGATCCTAATGGGAATTAGTAAACGCTAAAATGTTATGACAAAAGATAGCATTTAGCGTTTTTTGTATACTAATTTTTATATAATACGAACAATATTAATAAAATATTGACATTAAAGCGATTATTAATAATATACACGTACTATTCACAAACAAAGATATAAAATAATTCACGTTTTTCATTGAAATGTGAGGTTCATTTTGATATACCTATTTATGAATAAAAACTTATTAGTAAATTTTTGGAGGATTTCAGGTTTATGAAATTTAAGAAAGTATTAGTCGGTGCTATGGTTATCTTGGCTACAGTTTCACTTGCAGCATGTTCAAATAATAAAAAAAGTACTTCTACTTCAAGTGAACCTAAAGAATTAAATGTTGAATTTGTGCCAAGTACTCAAGCAAACAAAATGGAAGCAAAGGCTAAGCCGCTCGGAACACTTTTGCAGAAACAATTACACATTCCGGTCCATGTAACAGTTTCTACAGACTACAGTGGCTTAGTTGAAGCAATGTCATCTAAAAAAGTTGATGTTGGCTTCATGCCACCATATTCATACATTCTTGCTCATAAACGTGGAATTGCTGATGTACTTTTACAGGCTGAACGTTATGGCTATGATGAACCATCTGGTAAGATGAATCATACTTTAATGCACAAGTACCGTGGTATGATCGTGGTTAAAAAAGGTTCAAAGATCAAGTCTTGGAAGGATCTTAAGGGGAAAAAGATTGCTATTGGTGATCCAAGTTCTTCATCCGGTTACGTTTACCCAGTTGCGGAACTTTATAAAAAAGGCTTGAATGTTACCAAGGATTGTAAGTTGGTTAATGTTAAAGGTGATGACCAAGAAGTTCTTTCAGTATTGAACGGTGATGTCGATGCCGCATTTGTCTTCTCAGATGCACGTAATATTGCAGCTAAGGACGATAAAAAGGCAATGACTGATGTTGTGCCAATCTACTTCACTAAGTGGATTCCTAACGACACCATTGCAGTTAGAAAGGATATGCCTAAGAAATTTAGAGTTAAACTCGCTAAGGCGTTCAAGAATATTGCTAAGTCTAAGAAAGGTAAGCAAATTATTGAAAGTATCTATAACCACTACGGTTATGTAGATGCAAAGGATTCGGACTTTGATGGTTTGCGTCAATACCAAAAGGTAGTTAACAAAGCTACTGGTGGCAATAGTAACAACTAAAAATAAATATTAAATAACCTGTATTTTTTGAAGCAGGTTATTTTTTTGCTAAAAGCTATGCAAAATCAGTTAAAATATAAGTAATATCAAAAGGAGAAAAAATATGAAAATTGCAGTTTTAACTGATAGCTCAGCTTATTTAACTAAAGATCAACAAGAAAAAGACCATATCGACGTTTTACCAATTCCGATTATCTGGGGCAATAAAACTTATCGTGATATGGTTGATATTGGCTATGAAGAATTTTATAAGAAATTATCAAATGAAAAAGAATTGCCTACAACTTCTCAGCCTTCACCTGGTGACTTACAAAAGAAAATTGAACAATATATAGAACAAGGCTATACTGATGTAATCGTAATTACCTTATCTAGTGGTATTTCCAGCTATTATTCTACTGTGCAAAGTATAGCCAAGGATGAAAATAGAATAAAGATTCATCCATTTGATAGTAAGATTACCTGTGCTGGTGAAGCAGACTATGCAATGCTTGCAGGGCACTTGGTTGAAGCAGGGGCCGACATTGATTTAATCATGCATGATCTAGCTGACTTGCAAAAAACGATGGATGTGCGCTTTATGGTGGACGATTTGAGTCATTTGAAGAGAACAGGTCGTTTATCTAACGCAGCGAGTTTTGTAGGCTCATTATTCAAAATTAAGCCGATTCTATCAATGGATGTACAAGATCAAGGCAAAATTTCAGCCATTGCCAAAGAAAGACAAACAAAACGTGCATATAGGCATGTTCAAAGTGATTTTGATAATTTAACTAAGAATATGCCTTATAAAATTCAATGTACAATTTTTGATTCATTGGCTCCTGATAAAAAGAAGGAATGGATTGAAGACTATAGTGCAAAATTCCCTAAATATAAGTTCGATGAGAGTATTATTGGGCCAGTAGTTGGTGTTCATGTGGGACAAGGGACAATGTCAATGATCTGGTGCCGTGATCTTGATGATTACTTTGATGAAAATGACAAGCCAATTGAAGGAATCAATTCTGAGGAAGTTGTAGATAAGGCGTAAGTAAATAAATTTAATTACATATGCATGAAAGCCTTTACACGCAAGGGCTTTTTTCTTTATAATATTAAGAGCAAAAAACTATTTGGAGATAAAAAATTTTACAAGAAAAGGATGAGAATATGGCGGAAAAGAAATATGTCGGCAGTATCGAAGCCGGTGGTACAAAATTTATCGTAGCAGTTCAAGATGTTGAAACGGGTAAGGAAGTTGCTCGCGACAGAATTCCTACTACAACTAATAAAGAAACTTTAGAAAAGACTGCTGAATTCTTTAAAAAGCATCCAGTTGATGCTTTAGGCATTGGTACTTTTGGTCCAATTGATATCAACCCTAAGTCACGTACTTATGGTTACATCCTTGATACACCAAAGCCAGGCTGGTCAGGTACTAATGTTAAGGGCTTCTTTGAAAAAGAACTTGGTATTCCAGTTGTAATGACTACTGACGTTAATGCATCTTGTTATGGTGAATATGTTGCACGCGGCCGCGATGATTCTAAGAGTTACTTCTATGCAACTGTTGGTACTGGTGTTGGTGCTGGTATCGTTCAAGCGGGTAAGTTACTTGGCTTGAATAACCACCCAGAAATGGGTCACATGCTTGTTCGTCGTTATCCTGGTGATGATTACAAGGGTTTTTGTCCATTCCATAATGATGCATGTGTTGAAGGTATGGCAGCTGGTCCAAGTCTTGAGGGTAGAACTGGTATCCCGGGTGAAAAGCTTTCACGTGATAATGAAGTGTTCACTTACTCTGCATACTACATTGCACAAATGCTCTACAACGTTTATATGACTGCACGTCCAGATGTAATGATTGTGGGCGGTTCAGTACTAAACGAAGATGATCTTGTTAAAGTGAGAAAATTCTTTGATGAATTTAATGACAATTATGTTGCTACACCTGATTTGGATGAATTAATTGTTTCTCCAGCGGTTGCAGACAATGGTTCTGCAACTCTTGGTGATTTTGAACTTGCTAAGAATTTACTCAAATAAAAACACACGATTTACTTAAATAAGCAATAAAAAGGCTCAGCATGTTAAGAAAGACATAAGCTGAGTCTTTTTTGACGTAATTAAGGGTATATCAGCGTAGTATTAACTTTACAACGTATCACGTTATTAATGAAAGGAGCCGCTTATGAGTAATATGGATAGTGGCTTAAAAGACAAGATAATTGGTAAGGCCAAAGAAGTTGAAGGTAAAATTACTGGAGACAAGTCTCGCGAAGCAGAAGGAAAGGCTCAAAAGACAAAAGGTAAAATAAAGGCTAAAGCTAAAGAAGTAAAAGATGATATAGAATCTGATCATCAAATAAATGATAGATAATAGAATCATCACTTGGAAAAATATAAACTTAGTTAGAAATATGGTGATCCTATGATTTATTGGATTTGGGTTTTAATTGTCGGAGCTATAATAGGACTGCTTGCCGGTGTCATAACTGGTAGGGGTGGTTCAATGGGCTTTCTTGCTAATATCATAGCAGGACTTGTTGGCTCAACGCTAGGCCAAGCAATCTTTGGCTCCTGGGGACCGCAAATGGCTGGGATGGCAATAGTGCCGTCGGTACTAGGGGCAGTTATCTTGGTATTAGCAATCTCGTTTGTTACGGGAGTGTTTAATCGAAAACATGCATAATAAATAATAAAGTGTCTGGGAAAAAACTAAATCCTAGGCCATGAAAAAAGAACGATGAAATTCTTCGCGAAAATCATCGTTCTTTTTCTATACTTTAATTGTCTTCCTTGATATTATTGAATCACCACAAAACAAAAATGAAAGAAGGCATATTAATGTATCAAAATTATATCACAGGCCAAACAGCTTTAACACTTAATTTAGACTTTACTATTCCTAGTAATCACTTAGCTAATACTATTAGCTGGTTCGTTGATTCAATTCCAGAAGATGTATTGCTGGGTGACACATCCAAGACAGGACGACCAGCCTATCATCCAGCCATGATGCTTAAGATTTTGCTTTTTGCTTATTCAAGAAGAGTCTTTTCTGGCAGAAAAATTGAATTGATGCTGGAAGAGAATCTACCAATGATAGTTTTAGCCGAACATCAGAAGATCTCATATCACACAATTAATAATTTTAGATCCAGCAATCGTGCCAATGAACTGGTTAAAAAATGTTTTATTTACTTTACCAATCTTTTAGAAGATGAAGGTTTGATCAATGAAGGCGCGATTTTTATCGATGGCACTAAGATTGAAGCTGATGCCAACCGCTATACTTTTGTTTGGCGTAAAGCTGTTGAAAAGTATCATGAAAAATTAAAAGGCCAAGCAGTTGAACTTTACGATGAATTGATTGCCAAAGAAGTAGTCAAAGCAATGGCCAAGGAAAAAGTGCAGACTAGCGAAGGACTGGCAGAGCTTGCCCAAGAAACTGAAGCTGAAATTGAAAAGCTGACCGAAGAAATTGAGCAAGAACCTAAAGTCATTCCAGGAGGCTCTCCTAGAAAAGTTAAGAGACGAGGTCTTAAGAAGCTGCTTCGCAAACTGAAGAAAGACTACGTTCCTCGCATGAAGAAATATGAAGACGACAAAGAAATCTTTGCTGGGCGCAATAGCTATTCCAAAACCGATCACGACGCAACTTTCATGCACATGAAAGAAGATCACATGAAAAACGGTCAGCTTAAACCGGGCTACAATATTCAAGCCGCTACAACTGACCAGTATGTAGTTGATTATGCCTTGTACCCTAATCCCACAGATTTTAGAACCTTAGAGCCGTTTTTGAAACAAATGACGACATTAGATAAGTTTGACAAAATTGTCGCTGATGCTGGTTATGGCAGCGAATATAACTACTCGCTGCTGGAAAAAGAATATTCAGACAAAGAGTATTTCATTCCATATACCATGTACGAAAAGGAACAAAAGAAGAAATATAAAAAGGACCCGACTAAACTGGCTAATTGGTATTATGATGAAAAAGAAGATTATTATCTTGACTATCAAGGTGTAAAGTTTAGTTTTAAATGTCAAAGTCAGAGAAAAGATCGTTCAACGGGTTCAACGGATCAGGTTCGCAATTTTAAGATTTATGAAGCTGATGAAACCCAAGCAACGTCAGAATTAGAACAATTGGCTAAGACTGCCAGCGGCTGGCAGCGCCAAGTACGCTACAATCCTAATTGGCAAAGACTAAAAGAAAAGGCAAAAGAAGTTCTTCAAAGCCCAGAAGGAAGACACATCTATAGTATGAGAAAATATGATGTAGAACCCATTTTCGGACATTTGAAGAACGTATTTGGCATGCGCCGAACCCATTTAAGAGGCAAAAAGAAAGTTGAAACCGATGTAGGAATAGCCTTCATGATGATGAATTTGAGCAAATATTGGAACAGAAGATGGTCAAAGGACCATACTTTTTTATTAAAAAAATTAATGAGAGAGAAAAAAACGATCAAAACCTCAAATTTGAGAATTTTGATCGTTCTTTTTATGGCCTAGGATTTAGTTTTTTCCCAGACACTTTGTTTCATGTGAAACTATTTATTTTCTCGTTCGCGCTCTTTATCATCTTTAAAGCGCTGTTTAATTTCTTCAGGCAGGTAAGTTGCTAGGCTTGAACAACCACCCAGAAATGGACCACATGCTCGTGCATCGCTACCATGGTGCTCGATTATAAAGGCCATTGCCCATTCCACGATGATGCTTGTGTAGAAGGTATGGCAGCTGGCCAAGTCTTGAAAGCAGAACCGGTATCCCTGGTGAAAAGCTTTCACGTGATAATAAGGTCTTCACATATTCCGCATATTATATTGCTCAAATGTTTTACAATATTCACATGGTTGCACGTCCTGATGTAATGATCTTTGGCGGCTCAGTATTGAATGAAGATGATCTGGTTAAGGTAAGCAAATTCTTTGAGAATTTAACAACAATTATGTAGCCACTCCAGATTTGGATAAGTTGATTGTTCGTCCAGTTGTTGCTGATAACGGTTCTGCAACTCCTGGTGCTTTGAATTGGCTATATATTAATTATAGGTACGATTAAATGTAGTAATGTTATTGGTAGAGTTAAGTTAAGATATTGACCATTAAAAAATTTACTTGGTATTAGAAAATGCGAAGGTAGTGCTAGAAGGAATCTTTTAGCGCTACCCTTTTTGATTGGATTCAGATATCTTATATACAAAGTTTGGTCTGTTTTTTATATTATGATTTAATGACATTGTGAAAAATTTTTATACAGGAGTTGTTATTAGTGCAAATTGGAGAAGCTTTACGTACCGAAAGAATAAAATTAGGTCTGACACAAAACGAAATGTGTAGTGATATCGTTAGTAGATCATTTTATGCAAAAGTTGAAGCTGGAAAAAATGAAATAGCCGCAGATAGGTTGTTTCGTATCTTGTTTCTTCATAATATTGATATTTCAGAATTTAATGATCTTATTCAGAAAACATATAATTCTGATGAGAACAATTTAAGAAATGATCTGGAAGAAAAAATGGCAGAAGCTTTTTCTAATAAAGATGTAGATTCTTTGACAGAATATTGCCAAAAAATTATAACTTCTACGTCAGATAATATTTTAAAATTAAGAGCTCTTGTGACCGTGGCGTATTTTAAAGGCGACTTAAAGAGTATAGATGTTGCAACAAAACAAAAACTAAAGGAAGAATTTGACGAAGGAAATAACTGGACTGTACGTCCAGATTTGTTAAGATTGTTTGCTAATACGATGCCTTTGTGGGCACAAGATGAGTTGGACTTTTGGGTTGGAAGGCTATTGAGTTCAGTGAAGAAAACAAAATTCTCGTCATTGATGCTTGAACGATATTTAAGAATTTTTGAGAATTACTTAGTCACTTGTTATGACAGAAAAATACGTAATAATACTCATGGTAATCATGTTGAAGAAATAATCAAATACATTATTGCTAATACTGATACATATTATCTGATGATTTACAGAATAAATGCTCTGTACATGCGAGCACTGTTTACTAATCAATATCAAGAAGCAGAAGAAATCAAAAAAGATATGAAAAAATATGGCTATGAAAAAATGATAAATAATTGGCCACATTAGTCCTTTATTTGTATCAAATATGATACAAATATAATCGGTGCTAAATAAATGTATGTATTATATAAACAATCTTAATAAAAGAAGGCGAAATAATGATCTGGTGGGAATTACCAATAATTGTTAAGTAAATACAAATTTACTGTTTATCAAAGATATGGTGAATATCAATTAGATATTCCATATCTACACGGTGATTATTCACGTGCTAACCAAGAACTTGCTGTTCTGTATTTATTAAGAAACAAGCTACTAGTTAGTTTTATAGATTAATTAGTAATTCTATTAATCTATAAGATATTAAGAAAGAAGAAATCATAATGGGTGGAATTAATTGTTATTTACCTCATCCAAAACGACCAGGTGATATTACGATGACAGAATTAAGAGATTCTGGATTGGAATATGCTAAAATTGTTAAAAATATTTTTGACTTTTCGGCATATTTTAGTTTGGCAAATGCGAACATTGAAAAAGTGATGATTGATGAAGCTAACCGAAAAGACACAGCAAAGGAAGAAACTGAAGTTGCTGTAGATCAATTGAAAAAAGCAATGAATGCCTGCCAAGTGTCTCATTTACAATTAGAAAAATTTGTAAAAGAGTTACCACAAATGAAACAAGAATTAGACCCAACTGCCAAAGAATATTTATCGGTTATGTCAAAGCGACTTGGGTTGATTGTTAATAAACTTAATAAGCTAGTTGAGGCATATGAAAGTTCTAATGTAAACGTTCATATTGAACATGGGGACTTAAATGTTATTATTAGAAATAATTCTGTAACACTTATTACAGAACAACTGGCAACAGATTTGTCTGATATTATGATGGATTTGAAGAATAATAGTGTTTACGATCGTAAGAAATTGCTTCAAGAATATGATCTTGCTATTTAATAATAAATAATACGTGGGATGAATTGTCTCACGTATTTTATTTTGGAGGGACTATATGAAATGGATAGAAGTTCCAGAGTTTGGTATTAAATATTTTAAAACTATTAAAGACGGTGATTCATTAGATTTTCGTCCATCGGCAACTACTTTAGAATTTTCTGACTCATTGAAAGCGATGAATGAAGAAAAGGTTGAACAGAATGAAATGATTGATTGTGTAAGATACATTAAACCTATTCAAGCAAATAATCTTTATTCTCCTAACAATGTTTCATTTGGCATGCAAGAAACGATTGCAGGTCTAACTATGATGCGCTCAGTTAAACCGTTGATGAAAAAGATCAGTGAAGATGTTATTTCTATTGAAACGGAAAATAGAAATAATGTAGATATACCTTTTGTTATCAGGACGCAGAATTTATCACTAAGCTTTAGGAATGGAGAAACTTTAGAATTTCCCAATATAAAGATTAATTATGGAGATAAAATTTTACTATCTGGTGATTCAGGTACAGGAAAGACTACTTTATTTAAACTGATCTTAGGGATAATGAAACCTACCCATGGAAAAGTGATCTTTGCAGATAATGATGGCCAAGAAATATTACCGGATATGTCAAAGATAGGTTATATTCCACAGGAACCTAATTTGTTTCCAGGTACGATTGAACAAAATATTACTATGTATAATTCAAAATTGAATAGTAAAGTTAAAACTGTTGTGGAAGAGGTAGGATTAAGTAAAGACCTAAGTCACTTTAAAAACGGCTTAAAAACACAATTAGATTTGGATAAATTAAATATTTCTGGTGGTCAAAGGCAAAAAATAGTTTTAGCTAGAGCAAAGATTCACGAGAGCAATATTATTTTGATTGACGAAGGAACAAGTGCAATTGATCAAAAAACCACTTTGGATATTTTGAAGAATCTTGTCCAGAGTAAGTCTACAGTGGTTTTTATCGCACATAATTTTACTGAAGAAATGTGCAGATTATTTGATAAGAAAATAGAACTATAGAGGCAGGTGGAAGTAATGCTGATCATTTCTAAAGGCCAAGTAAGTGTTCATGACAAAACATTATTTACACATAATCGTCTTGTAATATCTTGTAATAAAATTATTGGAATAGTTGGCCGAAACGGTGTTGGAAAGACTACTTTTTTGAAACAAATTGTTTCTATTGTAAAAAATAGTGGAGAAACGTTTGCATACGTAGAGCAGTTACCAGAAATTACTGATCCAATAAGTGGTGGAGAGAAAGTTAAGAAAAATTTATTTAAAGCATTTAATTCTAGTCCAGACATATTAATACTGGACGAGCCATCCGCTAATTTGGATGAAGAACAGTGTAACTGGCTGATGGATAAAATGCGTTTATTTACTGGTATTATCTTGGTAGTGAGTCATAATGTTGATATTTTAAATTTGGCTGACGAAATCTGGACGATTAATTCAGAAAAATTAAGAGTATATCCAGGTGATTATGATGTATATATTAAGCAAAGAAACAAAGAAGAGGAAAAACAAGACCGTACATATAAATCTCAACAAAGGCAAATTAAACATTTAAGACAAGAAGCAATAAAGCGAAGACAAAGGGCATATAGATTGAAAACGGGCAATGGTAAAAAGATGACTAATTCTGAAAAAAAGGCGGCTGGAAGAACTAGTCATGATGGTATGGAACGGAAGATGCAAGCGGGAGCAAAAGCAATTGAAAATCGAATTGCTCATATGAATCTTGTAGATAAAGTAATTACAGAAAAAACAATAAAATTTGTTGAGCCTAATGAAAAATTTTATTTGAAGAAAACAGTCTTGAATATTTTTAATCAAAATATAGCTATAGATGGAAGATTATTAATTAAAAATGTTTCATTTAAGCTTAAATATGGAGATAGGTTATGGCTTAGGGGAAATAATGGAACAGGTAAAACTACATTAGTTAATACAATCCTAAAAGCTAAAGATGAATTTATACCTAAAGAAATAAATACTGGATATTTTAATCAGGAATTAAATCAAATCACTTTAGATAAAAGTATTTGGAATAATGTTTCAGAAAATTCTAGTCAAACAAATCAAGTAATTCATGCAGTTCTTGGTGGTCTTATGCTGAAAAATATTAATCAACTTGCAAAAGAATTGAGTGGTGGGCAACTGGTACGTTTGCAATTAGCAAAGGTTTTATTAGGGGATAATCAATTGTTGTTTCTTGATGAACCAACAAACTACCTTGACTTGAATACCAAAGATGCTTTAAAAAACTTTTTGAAAAATTATCCTGGAACAATATTACTAATTAGTCATGACCGTGAATTTGCAAAAAGTGTTATTAGTAAAGAATTAGTTATTAAGAATAAACAGTTATTAGATCCGAATTATCTAGTAAAATACTCTGATTCAAATTATGGAGAACTATTGCGACTTAAATTCCAATTAGATCAACTTATAAATGATCCGTCAGCAAATTTTTCAGATATAAAAAGATTAGAAGAAAAGATACGGCACATTAATAAAAATAATTAAAACGAGAATTTTATCTTATAGCCAAAGCATTTAGAAAAGAAGATTCTGAATACTTTGGCTTTTTCTAAAAAGTAAATTGCTTTTTAGAAAAATTTTCACATTGTAAATGCTAGTTATTCCCCCTAGAATTGTTTTATGTGAAACTATTTATTTTCTCGTTCGCGCTCTTTATCATCTTTAAAGCGCTGTTTAATTTCTTCAGGCAAAAGGCTTGGAACAGTTTTATCGTAAAATTCAAAGAAAATAGGAGCTTTGTTAGAATCATTACTCTTAGGATATAAAGCAAAATCAGTTTCATTAAATGGCAAACTGATTTTGCCGCGAATTGCGTTAAGAATTTCCCCAATCATATGTAAAACATATTTACGTGTTTCAGGAGTTAAAGCCATAATTACACGGCTAAATCTAACAGTACCTAATAATTTGTTGGCAGTAATTTGGAAGACATCAGTAATATTTAGTTCGTTAAATGTTTGAAAAAGTGTATCCCATAATTCCCCACGTTGTTTATCTGGAATAGTATGGTTGAAATCTATGAGAGAATGTCTTAATGATCTTGAACCAGAGGTAAGCCCTTCGGCTAGTATGAAACTATCACGCCCCACGCTCCATCTACGGGGGTCATGCTGTTGGATCATGGGAGCGTTGCTTTTGACAATAATAACTCGTTCAGGGTGATCTAGCATGGTACCGATAATTGAAGCCTCAGGTAGATAAGTTTTCATTTTTGGAAGAGCTCTAACAAAGCCCGGTGAACGCCAAACTTGATGGAAAAAGCCAGGACCATCAAAACTAAAAGCTTTAATAACACGATCTTGCAATGCTGGTTCTGCTACACTTAAGGCATATTCTGCGTAATTACCACCTTTTGAGTGACCAGCTAAGTAGATCTTATCATCAGTATATTTTGCGGCAATTTCTTTAAGATAGTTAGCAGCAACGTCTTGTCCATAAACCTTAGGCATATAGTTCATATTCATATCTTCGTTCCAACCGATGATTGAGCTGTCGGTACCGCGATAGACAATTAAAATAGTTGTTGCATCTAACCGAAAAGTTGCAGCGGTAAATTGAAGTGGATATGGGTCTTTTTCCAGCCTATTAGTCCAATTCAATATTTCAATATTACCTAAACGTGGACTTTTTGGAAGAAGTAATACTTGAGTGCCAGTTTCATCATGCATTTGTACTTGAAAAGAAGGAAGAACGCGAAGTTTTTCTGCTACTTCGCTTAGAGTGTGTCCTTTAGCTGATTTATCTACAGGGAGATAGATAAATGAGGCGAAGAGTGATGCATCTACACTATTGAATGGCTTCTCTTTAAATGTCAAATCTCCACGCCAACGTAAATAATCAAGAGTTCCTGCCATAAAGTCATCCTTTCATAGTTAATGATATTATTTTACTAGTGTATTCATAAAAATGAAAATCACTCGAATAATTAAATACGGGAAGAATACTAATTTTGAAAAATTTTTCGATTTTTTTGCAAAAAAGGGTTGCGCAACCTCCATCTATATGGTTTAATAAATACTGTTGTTGATGAGACAACAAAGAGTTGCTGACTTAGCTCAGTTGGCAGAGCACGTCACTAGTAATGATGAGGTCGGAGGTTCGAATCCTCTAGTCAGCATTAGTTAAGTAACTTACAAGTTTTTAAGTCTATCATTTTAAGTTCGAAAGAGTTTGATATGATAGGCTTTTTTGTTACTTTTGAATACTTGTGTAGTTTTAAAAATAGTTATGAATAATTAATTTGACCACAAAAATTGCCACACAGTTTTTCCAGTGTGGTATCTGTGTGGCAAAGGTTTTATAAACGTTGATATGACAAGCTTTATTGCTTGTCGTTTTTTGTTGCTTTCATTTCTTTTATTAGATTCTTTTTTATCCAATTAAATTTGGATGTTTGTTCATCAATAGTTTCAATAATATTTTTATCAGTTATATCTTCATATGTAGAGTTAGTAATTTTGATTTTATCTAAATCTAATACATCTTGTAAGTTATCAACGACAGGTAAGTTACGATAATTGGACAAAAGATAATTTACTAATTTATTATTTTCAGTTTTTATTTCGTAAAGATATCGAGTATTTGGATTTTTATTTATTATTTTTTGGTTGTATTTATGTATTTCATTTTGAAGTATTAATTTTAATCTTGAATCATTATTTTCATTGATCAATGATGAAATAAAATTATCATTTTTAAATATAAAATCGAAGCAGCTTAACCAGAAATCGTGTATATATTTATTTATTTTGAAATGAGTACCTTGTGTGTAAAAAGCATGAGGTACATTTATTTGATTTGTTAGGCTGAGGTATAAAGTAATCTCATCTTTTAAGTCGGTATCAGTTTTAGAAAAGAAGGTAGTATGAATAATATTTATTAATTTACTTGTAACTTCATCAGTATTAGAAATTTTTCCTTTTAATGTATCTACATTAGTATTGAAAAAAATGGCTAATTCCTTCCATTTCTTTTCAGTTGGAGTACGATCACCGCTCTCATACATTGAAATAGTTGCCTTAGAAATTTTATAGCCTAATTTATTCATTTGATCAGCCATTTTTTGCTGACTTAATTTTTTTTCTTCTCTAAATTCTCGTAATCGATTTTGCATTTTTTCTCCTTGAATATAGTTATTACTTACATTAATTTTACCATGAAAGTGAACATTGATCACAAAATTAGTGAATTTTTGTTGACTTAAGAATACTGGTAATGTATTATTTATATTGTAAACGTTGTTCACAATATGCGTAAACGAAAAGGAGAAAACATTATGGAAAAAAATATTACTAGTCAAGGTGAAGTACTTACTACCTTTAAAGAAAATAATAGTAAGAAAACGCCTATTCAATCGGCATTAACTAGACCATTAGTAGAAGCTGTTGGCAAATGCTTCTTATTACTAAGCGGTACAACGGAAAAAATTCAAGACTCGAATGATGAGTCTAAGATGATTCCGCATGCAGTGTATGAAGTGAGAGTAATTAGCTCTAATACAAAGTTACCAATTGGAACAGTTCTAACTATTAAAGTAAAAGGAACTGAAAGTATTGTTAATGTTGATGAAAACAAAAAATTATTATTGGGATTAGAAAAGAACAAGGTGGTAGCTTTTGATGATCTTTCTCATTGGAATTTTAATGGATCAGAAGGATTATCTGCTTCAGGAATTAGAGTTCTAGAGGTTACTCCACAGGAAGCTACGAGGTTGTAATTATGAAAATAGAAAAGAATAAGGGCGAGATAGTATGCCGACTTTCTCTGGATACAGAAAAACCGCTAGGAAATCCTAACGGTATCAGAGCAGGTGTTATTGTGACCCTACTTGGCTCAATGGGGATTGAAATACAAGTAGCGCCACAATGGATTAGTACCGGACAATATAGTCTTATTACGTATCCGCTCTTACTCAATATTATACCTGTACTATATCCCATAGGACAATGGGTTAGACAGCATATCATATTGAGAAGGGTATATAAGCGATTGGAAAGAATAATTCATTCAGAGCAACTGATAGACTATGAAACTGGTAAACAAGAAACAATACTAGGTCAACGAAAAGTAATAGCTGGTGTAAAGATAGAGTATAAAGAAACTACATATGGTATATATATTACTTTCTATCCTAGAGGAATAAAGCATAGTGATACTGTGAGAACTCTTGGTAAACGGCTTGAAGAGAACTTTGGCGTTCCCGTTATTGCCGTTGATAATCAAGCAACGTATACCAGATATTACTTGAGAGATCTATCTGGGCAGAAAATGGAGGTTACGGAAAATGACTTCTAATTTTCAAATTAAATTAGATAAGGCTACCTTTTTTAGCCTTACGGGTTCAGGTGGTCTTCTTATTGTTGGTCGAAGTGGATCAGGGAAGACTAATGCAACTACATATATAATGCTCAAAGCTATGTCTCAATGTAATTGTGGTCTCTATATAGTCGATGCTAAAAGAGCTGATATGTATGGATTAAATCAGTTTCTTGAAAATGGTGAAAAAGTAGTGGCAAGTACTACTAATCAAATAGCACGACTATTGCGTGTTCTCAATGAGAATATGAGTTCAAGGTATGAACATTTTAAAAACGGTAAATGGGGACAGGATTTCTCAGAATATAGATTTCGTCCATATTTACTAATAATTGATGAAGTATCTGCAATGCTTGCTGAAGCTGGTAAGAATAAAAAAGAGATCATGGGTGAATTACGTCAGATTATTCTTCGAGGTCGACAGGCAGGAATATTTACTCTTATTTCTGGACAAAGAATCGATGCGACTATCCTAGATCGTGATATTACATTGCAATTAGGGACGAGAATCGTTATGGGACAAGCAGATATGGATACTTATCGAATGGCATACCCTATGGTAAATGATATTAAAGCATTACCATTAGTTCCTAATAAACCAGGATATGGATTAATCTATTCAGATGGTCAAGAGATCAGTAATCCTACTCCGTTCGTATCTCCTAATATGTCTAATATTGATGTACCAAGGGTAATTACTAGATTGGAGAATAATTATGATTCTACACAGTATATTGATGAATCTAGTTATTGGAAATTCTAGTTCTATTAGTTGCCAGCTGACGGGTGACGGAGTCGCCCGAGTGGAATGTTCAAGCGTGAGCGGGCTGGCAACACCCACCTAATAATATGGGTGTTACGGAAAAGAAAATTCACTATGAAAACAATGAATAATATTAAGATTGACCAAATTCGATTAAATATACCCTATGAGTATGTTAGCAAAATTGATCTTATTAATAGTAAATACCCTAAAGAAGTTATATTAGTTAATCGTATTTTTCACTTCACTAAGTTATTCCATCAAACCTCGGAAGGACATGGACATAATGGCTACACTGATTCATATAACTTTGGCTCTGGAGAAAATGGCGGAACAGTTTCCATTATGTGGAATAAGACTCGTAAGGATATGGGGATACTTATAGATCTTACAGCGACAGGTAAAGCGCTATTTGAAAATCTTGCGGAATTACACGGTATAACAATTAATTGGCAAGAAACAATTCGAGCAATTTATAAGGATTACGATGGTCATATATCAAGAATTGATATTGCAACAGATTTATTGAATTATGGTTTTTCAATCAATGATATGAGTCAAAGGCTAAAAGAAGAGAAATCTTTTTTCTTGAATAAACTAGGTAATAAAATTAGTTCTAATCGTTTTAAAATTGTCGGAACGACAGATGAGGCACAAACTCTCTATATTGGGAGTAGAAAAAGTGATGCCTTCCTAAGAATTTACGATAAAAAAATAGAACAAAGTCGTATAGACGGTTTGTATAGAGCTTTAGCAAATGAATGCGAAGATTGGATAAGAGTAGAAGGCGAATTCAAGCATCGACTAGCTAAAGAAATAGGGACATATATTTCTAATCTAGAAACAAATAATATATATCCTTACTTGTTGGGGTGTGTTCTTGAACGGTGGTCATTAATTGATATAAATCAGGAGGAATAATGACAAATGAAAAAGTACATTATTCTAAAGAATGGCAGGTGCTAAAGGAATTAGCCGAGGGAAAAGGGCTACGAGAATTAAAGCAGACACAACTTGATGCAACATTGAATAGAAAGGTCTATTGGTTTCTGTTCAATGGTGCTGGCAGTGTTTTAAACATGATAAAAGAAACTTATGGTAACGATGCCTTAAGGCCATTTTATGAATTTCTCAATTATTTTATTTCTTGTCCTGATACTCCTGGTCACTATTATCATTCAGACAAAGCAAGTAATGATATGAAACTAATTAGTACAGCAACAGAAGGACTCGATTTTGAGAAGTATTTAAAAGATTTGAAAAAAGAATTGATTGAGAATGATGAAAGAAAAGGAAGGGGTTAGTATGTTTGGCACTGAACTACTCAATGCAAGGCAAGTAGCAGAAAAATTAGGTATTAGCTATACTTATTTCTTTAAAATAAGAAAAGTGGTTGTCCATATCATCAATTGGGTAATCAAGGGCGTAAATATTATGTTTTGAAAGAAGTTCAAGATTGGCTCTTAATAAGTAGTAGCCAACGTTAAATATAAGGCGTGGCAGATGCTACGGCTTTTTTGGAGAAAGAATATGGCGATCACACAAATTAAATCAGGAAAAAATGAAGGAAAGTATAGGGTTAGAATTCAGCCAACTGATAATGAAACTGGAAAAACAATACCCGTACCTAGTAGAGTTACTAAGACAAGCAGTAAGCGTGAAGCGAAGCAACTGGAAGAACAAATGTGGGTTGAGTATCGCGCGCGTCAAGAAATTAATTTAGATGTGGTAAACCAGCCACTTTCGATAGCATTGAATAATTATGTTGAAGAAGAGAAGGCTTCGGGACGCTGGTCATCGATTACTACTTATGATAATTGGAAGTATACTGTTGATAATTGGAAGTATACTGTTAAACTTGTTTCTCAATATTTCGGTAAGAAAAAAGTTAAAGACATTAAGGAAAAAGATATGCGCAATTTCGCTAGAAATTATGTTAAGACCCATAGAACCAAAGTAGCCCCTCATACTACGGTAGACAGGCAGTTACAGAATTTGAGGGGATATTTTTCAACTTTGAATGATGTGGGAATTACGAGAAATCCTGTTCCAATGAAACCATTATCTAAATTCTTTAGACGTGATGAAATGAGTCTAACTAAAGAAAAATATGTTTTTACTAGTAGTGAAATTGAAGCTATTAAAAAAGAGATTTACAAAGAACTAGGAGTATGTAGAGTAAATTATTGGACTACACGGGTTGCTATTTTAATAGCATTAGATACGGGTATGAGACCGCAAGAAATTCAAGCGCTAAAGTGGCATCAAATTATTGATGATGGGAAATTTAAAGTGTTTAAAATAAATGATTCGTGGAGCGAAAAAGAGAAACATCTTAATGATCATTTGAAGAGTAGACCACGTGGAGAATCTAGACTAACCCTTCCCCTTTCTGAACCACTTTTGCAGTTATTGGAGAAGTTTCATCACCATCAGTTAGAATTTCTAAAAGAAAACAAATTAACTAATTCAAATGATTGGTTAATGTTAAATATAACAGACTATAACTTGTGTTCATTAGGTTACCCAATTACTCAAAAAAGTATGAACGATATGTTGAAACAGTTGAGTAAGAAAGTAGGGGTTAATAATCAAAACTTAAATGTCAGCATGTATACTTGTAGGCATACTGTAGCAACAAAATTAGGTAATACTCCAGGTATGTCATATCCCTGGGCGGCAAGTAGATTGGGACATTCTTTAAAAATGTTTATGCGGACATATGTCCACGTCGATGAAGATAGAAATGAAGAAATGCTAAATATTGTAAAAAACACGAACATTTTTAGCTAATATTAAAATAAAATACACATATTTTGTAAAAAAACCGCTTTTATATATTTACATAGGCTAAAAAATATGTAAAATGCTAATTAACAATTAATTCGGTAGTTAGCTTTTTTGGATAGAAAGGGAAAGTTATATGATCTATTTTGATAATGCTTCGACATCGTATACTAAACCTGAAGAAGTAGTGAATGGCGTTAATGAATTGATATGTAATTCGGCTGGTAGTTCTATGCGAACAGCTAATACTGAAAAAGTTGATATTATTTTTAAAACAAGAGAATTAGTTGCTAATATTTTAAACGTAAAATATCCAACTAGCATAGTTTTTACAGCTAATGCAACAGAATCATTAAATTCTATAATTGATGGTTTCTTATCAGAAGGTGATACTGTTGTGACAACTGCTATAGAACATAATTCAGTTATTAGACCACTAATTAGGTTAAAACATGAGAAAGGTATAAATATAAAATGGATAAAATCTGATGAGTTTGGTTATGTAAATCCGGATGAGGTCGTAAAGCAAGTAAATGAAACGACTAAGCTAGTTATAATGAATCATGCTTCAAATGTTACAGGAATGGTTCAAAATATTGAAAAGGTAGGTAAAGCATTAGCAAAATATCCTAAAGTGAAATTTTTAGTGGATGCAGCATAAACATTAGGACATATTCCATTTGACAATGAAAAAGTAAATGCTGACTTTATATCTTTTACAGGTCATAAGGGCCTTTTAGGTATAACTGGAGTAGGTGGATATTACATAAACCCGCAAATAAATATACGACCATTAAAAGTTGGAGGTACAGGAGTGCTATCAGAATTGCTAGTTCAACCAGCAGGCTCTCCTTTACATTATGAAGCAGGTACTTTAAATCAAGTGGGAATTGGATCGTTATACTATGGGATTTCGCATTTAAATAAAGTAGGGATTGAAAATATATCTACTAGTTTATTAAATAAGACTAACCTATTAATCACCAAATTGAAAAAGTTAGATCATGTCACTGTGTATTCTAAGCCAAATTTTGTTGGGATAGTATTCTTTAACGTAGATGAGGTAATACCTTCAAGATTATCTACATTCTTGTTGGAAGACTATGATATTAAAACAAGATCTGGGTTGATGTGTGCCCCATTTGTTCATGAATTCTTGGGGACTAATCCATATGGATGCATTAGAGCTAGTTTATCTATTAAAAATACTGAAAAAGATATTCTTGATTTTGTAGAAGCTATTAGAAAAGTAACACAAAATTATAATGATATTAGGAATATAAGGATACCTAACATTTATTCAAGTCCAAGTATTTACAACCTTGATTAGTGGAGGAGATTAAGGATGAGCGATATAAAAGATTTTTGTACCTTTTGTGATCCAAATGTAGAAGATAAAAAGAAAATTTACTATAAGACAAAGAACTTTACTGTTTGGCTTTCTGTTGGACAGATTGTAGAAGGTTATTCATTAATTATTCCAAATGATCACTATAATTGCATTGGCGCTTTACCAAAAGAACTGCAAGAAGAATATTTAAGTTTAAAATCTTTGATTAGAAACAAGATTACTGAAATTTATGGAAAATGTATTTTTTATGAACATGGTAGAGCGGGTTATTGTCATGTCCAGCCTGGTGAAGAGTTATGCTATCATGCACATATGCATGCTCTGCCTGTAAATGCTAATCTTAAGGAAAAATTAGTTAGAGATGGTCTATTTCCTATTAAGTTACAAGAACCAGCAGATATTTTTTCGAAGTATTATGAATTAGGACAATACCTGTACTATGAAGATACTGAAGGACAGGGGTATCTATTTCAAATTAATAGACCTATTCCTCGACAATATTTACGAACTTTAACAGCTCAAGCTATAGGTAAACCTGAATTAGCAGATTGGCATAAATATCCTGAGCTGGATAAATTATGGACTGGAAAGAAAAAGTTATTACGTGCATTACAAGGTGGGGAAAGTAATTGAAAAAATTAGTTAGAAATAAAATACCTCGTTTTGCTCCTGACGCTAAGTATAGAAAACTTGCCCCTGCTGAAATTGAGTTGGCATTAAAAGATAAAATCGTGGAAGAAGCTTTAGAAGTTAAAGCTGCTCTAAATGATCAAAACTTAATTGAAGAATTAGGTGATGTATATTCTGTATTAGAAGCCTTTCTTAACTATAAGAAAATTGATAAACAACTTTTTTTGAAAAAAGTTGCAGAAAAAAATAGAGAAAAAGGGACATTCTCTGAATACTTATTAATGGAGACAAATAATGATAAGTAGTATAGCTCTACTGATAACTTTTGCAAGCATCTCAGCTATTTCTAGGGGCGTTATTAGTGTTATTGACAGATATCAAATGGGGTATAGGAAACAAGGTATTATTGAAGTAAATTTTATTAATAATCTATTTAGTATTACCTTAGTAACTATATTCTTTATCTTTATGGTGAAGAAGTATAATTTCCCTGTTTTTTCCGCTACTTATGTTATAAAGATAGTAATCTATGCTTTAGTGGTTCAATTGGTAGCGTATGGATATAGCTATGTTTATAAAAAAATAAACATAATGCAATCAGTAGTTGTTAATAAATTATCGGATTTACTTATTCCATTAGCACTTTTTTTAACAACTGGATATTTGAATTTTAAATCATATCTAGTATCAATATTAACTACTATTCTAGTCGCTATATATATTTTTTATAAAGAAAAAAAAGCAGAGCTTAATAAAAGCGCAATGTTAAAAAGTGCATTGGTAATAGTGCCTCTATTGGTTTTTCAATCAGCTATTTCACCTGTCCTTACTCGTGGTGTAGGAAATATATATGATCTTATATTTTTTACGATATTTACAATTTATATTAGAGGAATTATAGCTTTAATAGCATTTATTGTAAAAATAAAACATATTCAAAATTTAGGGTTATCAAAAAGTATACTATTAATTTATGCTTGTAGAGCTTTGCTAACTCTGTTAGCGCAGATTACGTATACTTTATCAACTTCTTCACCTCAATCTAGTATTTCATGGGTATTTTTGAATATCACACCATTGTACAGCGTTTTATTTGGAAATTTAATTTTGCATGAAAAAATTAAATGGGTAGATGGAATGGTAATTGTGCTTATTTTTATTCTGGCATTAATACCAAAATAAGTTTTGTCATACTTTTTTATAAAGCCTAGATTATCAATTTACTTTTTACATTTTGTATTCTTATTATTGTTTATTTATAATTGGGGTGGTATACTTATTCTATCTTCATTTTTCATAATTTTTGTAACGGATAACAATATAAAAAATAGTTTGCCACAATTTGTGCCACACTATTTTTACATAACTTAATAAAAATACTGAATTATTAACCAATGTTGAAGAAACTCTCTATGCTTCTAGTCAGCATTAATAAATACGTTAGATCTAGTCGAGAGGCTAGATCTTTTTTGTGCTTAGATAACATATAAATAGTATTTAAAATAAATTTTATTGCATTTTAGCTGAATATAAT
>SKEB01000611.1_pt1 | contig 25641 bp, 32 predicted proteins | sample 4826561 | NCBI WGS metagenome assembly SKEB01 (sample SAMN11008820, study PRJNA524170) | human gut metagenome | biome: Human fecal sample; material: Feces; isolation source: fecal sample from pouch patient p17 | host: Homo sapiens | place: Israel: Tel-Aviv | collected 2016-03-29
GAGTATGAAACGCAAGGTCAATCTGCGCCTGAGCAAAACATGTCTGGTATTCCAGTTCCCGTCGTTCTGCCTCACGTTCCCGCTGGCGGCTGTATTTCTGCTCTGTCAGCGTGGTTTTCTGACGACGACGCTCACCTTCACGAAAAGGCACGGACGGGAACAGACGGTGCCCCGCATCGGATGGCAGGGGAAGAACACAGACTTCCCCAAAACTTTCAATCAGTTTATCCACGGCAGCCAGCCACAGGAGACGGTTGCCATGAAATTCCTCCTTCGTCAGCGCAGGGGCAAAAAAGCGGAGATCGGTCAGCGAAATCCGGCGACTGCCATTCAGGCAGCGAAAGAAAGCGGTGGCATAAGGCCATGCTGAAAGTGTGCGTCCCTGACGACGACGTTGTTCTGTGACAGCCACCGCCTGCATGGCGGCCTGTTGTTCTGCGCTGAGGGGGATCAGTGCCCGTGAACGTGCGCTCATGCCTGACCTCCTTCTGCCATCAGGATATGGATGATGTCGTTAACACTGTATCCCTGCGCATCCAGTGTCGCGGCAAGCGCCAGCGTGTGACTGATCGCGGCAGGCGTGAAGATATGTTGCACCTGAACGACGGCGAAAGGCTGTCCACCACCATTCACCAGAACCAGCATCCAGAGCTGAGAGACGTCTCCCGGCGAACATAATGCCAGGTGGAAACGTTCGTGGGCTGGCGTGAAACGAACCTGGACGGGGAAAAAGCCCCCGAACTCGCTGCCATACTCTCCGTTCATCATCCAGTTAGCCGGTGCGTCCACTTTACGCATCACCTCGTGAGTGAGATTACGGCGCATATCGCTTCCCGCAGCACGGATTTCTTCATATTCCTGGGCATTCATGGACTGCAGGGCATTCAGTGTCAGTTCGGTATTCATCATCGTATTTCTCCCTCTGCCGCCCCGTCTCCGGCGGGGCGGTGTGGTTGTTCATCAGGCGGCATCAGCCAGGTTATCGGCGCGTTCAGTGGCATCCGTCTGTGGACGTGGTGAACACATCCAGCCAGGCACCCAGCGGTTGTCTTTCATATGGAACTCTGCATGTTCAGCGGCATCGCCTTTCTTCATCTTCTCTGCGTCCCGTGCGGCACCGGACAGTCCGGCATCATTCAGGGCTGCGATAATCTGCGGCTTTTTCAGGTGTCCGAAGAAGTTTGCTTTCGTCGGCTGCCACCAGTCGCGCATGTGAAAACCGATGGCGCTCTCCAGTGAGTCAAGCGGACTGCGTGACGTGCGACCACACTCGCGGGTCTGGACACCGTTAAGGCTGCATGCGGTGCAGAAACTGAGCAGGGATAACAGCACCTCCTGACTGAGTGACAGGAACGTCGTCATGTCCCGTGACCATCCCTCCGGTAACAGGGCCGCAAGACGGGCTTTTTCTGCCATCAGCGCCAGGAATGCGGCACCTTCCTTCCCTGACGGCGCATCGCTGGTCAGCGAATAATGTTTACATTCCAGGCTGATTTGTGCTGGTTTACTGTACGCTCCGCTGTCAAACACATTCAGGCAGAGCGTCCATGCCAGCAGTGCCAGAGATTTGTCCGGTTGCTGCATCAGTGCTGCCTGGACTGCCAGCGTGCGTTCGGAAGACATTTTCGTCAGCAACGGCAGACTGATTTCCTCCACTGACGCTTTCTCCTGCACCTGTTCCGTGCGGTCAGCGTCATCAGTCGCGTCATCTTCACTGCGCAACTGCACACCACGCTGGACACATACGTTTCCATAACGCCAGGACACCACCACGCCACTTCCGGCACGCATCTCCGGCGTCCACGCCCTGACCTTCGCCATGCAGTCAATCAGCTTCATTTCTGCTTCCAGCAGATCGGATTCCTCACACTGGTTTTCCAGCGCGTCGTAACGCGTCATCAGTTCGTTCAGGCGTTCTTCTTCTGCCTCCGTCAGCACCGCTTCCGGCTCCGGCAGACAGCGGTATGTTCCGGCATCCTCACGGCACTCACCGACAGGCTCCATGCGTCCGGCGCACCATTCCCAGCCTTCGGCTTCCCGAAGGTGTTCAGCGACAGCCTGGAGTTTTTCCAGCAGGGCAGCATCGAGCGCCACGCGGTCGACATAACCGTCCCCGTCATCGCTGAACAAATCAGTACGCAGTTCGTCAGGTGAGAAAGCATCAGCCCCCACGAAGCGGAATTTACTGTTACCTGCCACCGCCACTTCACTTTCGGTCACCAGACGACGAATGGTCTGTACTTCCGGTTTACCGCCCCATCCCGACTGGCAGGCGGCTTCAAACACCTGCACCTGACGCGCGGTGTCGTTCTCCAGCGCCAGCGCCTGACAGTGCTCTGTGGTGATGCGGTCTTCTGCCAGCGCATCGAGGATGACAGGCGCAAGGTCTGCCAGTTTCAGCATTCGCTGAACGTGGCGGGGCGAATAGCCCAGCAAATCACCGATTTGTGCAGGCGTTTTGCCTTCCTGCGCCATCGCACGGAATCCGGCAATCTGTTCGGCAGGGTGCATATCCCGACGATGACCGTTTTCAGTCATTGATGCAGCCGTCGCCAGCTCCTGCGGAATAACCTTCACGCGTACAGGCCAGTCAGCCGGAATGATGCCACGCTCTGCCAGCATGTTGAGTGCAGCCAGTCGGCGACCACCTGCGGCGACACCGTAACGGTCACCAGGCAGGGTATGCACGACCAGATTCTGCAGCAGTCCGACGCCCTTAATGGACTCCGCCAGTTCGCTGACGGACTCCGCAGAATACGGCACCGTGCGCACATTCAGCGGTGATTTAATCAGCGAGGCCAGCGGCACGCTCACTTCCTCCGTCTGCGCCAGCAGGGCAGACAGGACAGTTTCCTGCGTTTTTACAGATTTACGGCTTGCTTTGCGGGTGGTTTCTGGTTCACACTTCGTTACAGGCATAATCATCCCCTTATAATTGCTTATGTCCTGCCGGACGTTCGCGCGTCCGGCACCTCTCTTACTTAAGAATCCCGAAATCCCTGATGTACTGGTTCATCCAGTACCCGGCACAGTCCTCAAAATTCCAGGAGCGCCAGATCAACGTGCCATCCTGACGGACAACCAGGCGAAAATGCGTTCCCTGATCATCCTCGATAAAGACGTTCCGGTACTGTGCGGCAACGGCTTCCGCCTGTTCGCGGGTAAAGGAGCCGTCCGGCAGTCCCTGAAGTATTCTGAAATATTCGCTCATCCTCATATCTCCGGTGATGCCCCGCACAGGGCGGGGCGGTTGTCACAGTCAGCCCGATCAGAACGGGATGTCGTCTGAAAACCCGTAATCCTCCCCCTCCGGCGGTTGCGGCTGAGGCTCTGGCTGCGCGGCCTTACGTCCACGGCCTTTCGTTTTCGCGCCACCTTTTTTCGTCGCGTCAGCACTCTGTGGCTGCCCATTCTGCTGAGGCTTCGGTTGCGCCTGAGCGTTCTGCTGTGGTGCACGTCCCAGCATCTGCACGGTGCCCGTGGTCTTAACAAGAATTTCAGTGACGTAACGGGTGATACCGTTATCTTCCCAGCTACGGGTACGGAGTTGCCCCTCGATGTAGACCTGCGCGCCCTTGCGCAGATATTCACCAGCCACTTCCGCGAGCTTGCCGAACAGCACCACGCGGTGCCATTCCGTCTGCTCCCGCATCTCCCCCGTCTGTTTGTCGCGCCAGCTTTCTGACGTAGCCACCTGCAGGTTTGCCACTGCGCCCCCGTTGGGGATGTAACGGACTTCCGGATCATTGCCCAGACGCCCGACGAGGATGACCTTGTTGATACCACGTGCACTCATAAGAACCTCCTGACTGAAAGATGTGAGATAAACCGGATACCGGCGACGGGACGTTCATGTGCCCCTTCAGAGGAGCGAAAGCTCCTCCTGCCGTCCACTTCACAGGGGTTTCTCCCCGCAGTGGACCTTTCCGATGGGGGCCCGTTTACCGCCTCACGGGACAGCTGTCCGGGGGCGGACGCAAAATTTTTAGCCGGGTTCATGGCTAAAAATTTTGTGGCCGGTGCATCTCACCCTGGACAGATGGAACGGGAGGGGGTTACGTCTGCCCCCCGGAAAGTCCACAGCGGGAAACAGGCCGCAGGGGTGGCGGCAGGAGGGAGGACTGCTGCGCCATCAGGCGCAGTTTCCTCACACACCGTCAGGTGTGCAGGGAGCGCAGGTCACGGCGCGACAGGGGCGGCGCGACCGGAACGGTCGCTGCAAGCCGGGTTTTCACGCATCGGACCGTAGCGGCAGCCCGAAACCGCGCCAGCGGGTTCGGCGGAGACTGGCGGGTGCGCCAGCAGCTGCCCGTCGGAGTCGGGCCTGACGACCGGATGCCGCCAGGCAGCCGGGAGCCGAAGTGGGCGCAATAAAAGACAGCCAGAAACGGTGACAGTGTCACGGAATATCACACCTGTTCCCTGCATACAGCCATACACTACCTTCTGACCGGAAAGCCGGGCCGGCAGCGCCGCAGGCGCTGCACCCCGCATTTCCGGCAGGCGTCAGCCTGCCAGGGGTTTTCGCGCGGGCTGACAGGCGGCCTCCACCGCCTGCCCTGTATCACCTGTTTCTGCTGCCCTGTAAGATGTAGTGACCGCCCAGGAAAACCGCCTGCTGATTCGCCACAAAATCGCAGATTTCATCAACAATCTGCGCGGTGGTGAGCGGTTTCTGCCCCATTTCACGACGTCGCGCATTAATCACGGCTTTGTAATTGCGCAGAATTTCGCGGGTTTCTGTGCTGATATTCATGACATGTGCTCCCCGTCCAGCGCCTGTAACACAACGTCCATTGCTTCGCGTTCCTCCCTGACGAACGCATCACCGTCGCCCCCGTTCTCACTCCCGACGGCATACAGGCGCTTCATTTCACTGCCTGCCAGCGCCAACACTTTTTCCAGCATCACCGCCGGAACTGTCACCTGACGGCTGGCGCGCTTCTCCGCCATCAGTTCACGAACAACGTCATGAACAATGCTGACATCCGCACCATGTTCAAAGGCATCGTCCAGCCGCTGCATGACGGTTTCCAGCTCATCGTCTGACAGACTCCAGTCCTGGGCTATGTGGCGCACATCCCCACGGGTCAGCACCACGGCAAAAACGCATTCACTGTCCGGCACGTCTGTATCCAGTACATCGCGGATGATTTCTTTAACAGTACAGTACATGTTCTCGTCTCCTTTACAGGGGCGGCATTGCCGCCCCGTCCGTTAATCAGTCCAGTGCCGCGTAAATCGCGTTGCATTCGGGGTGAAATTCGATGTGACGCCACAACTGCGCATCGCGCATCCGGTAAAGCTGGGTCAGTCCTGCATCCCCGCTGTCGTGGTACAGCCACAACTGGCGGTTAATCACAAGGGAAGTCAGAATGATGCCGCAGGCATCAGCACTCACGGTACGGTCAAACCAGTTTGCACCGTTCACCATGTGGAAACGGTCACCGTCCGGCATCATGTAACCGCCACCGTCCGGCAGGCGGATGAAGTGCCAGAAGCCGCCTTCATATTCCGGCATCATTTTTTTCGCCAGCGCGTACACAGACGCTTCGACATACAGAAAATCCTGGCCAAACAGGTAAGGCAGAAAAAACAGACGGTCGCACTCTTCAACATTCAGAGTGACAGGTTTCGCATATTGCATGATGTTTTCCTCCGTTGTTCACATATTCCGCGACACCGGGCGGTGCCGTGCCTCCATAAAAGCCGGGCGATAAGGCGGGGATGCACAGGGCGCAAGGGAAGCCGCAGCCTGACGCACACGGCTGACGGGAGTTGCAGGGTGAGACCGCGAAATCTGAGCGGGTGAACGACCGGAAAATCACGGCAGACGGGAAGGAGGGACCGGGTGACCGCAGCGGCGAAGCGTACCCTTGCATCAACGCCAGCCCGGCTAAGATGGAGGCACGGCACAGCCCGCACACGACGCTGAGGCCACATAACTGAAAAACCACAAGGCCATGCCCTGCATGGCCGGGTAAAGCGGAGCCGGCGGCGACTTCCTTTGTGCTCTGTCCGGGGACCGGCAGGAAAAAGGCGGGGATTTACCCCGCCAGTGTCATCATTTCCGGATTTTTGCCAGGGCATCCGCCATGCTGCGGATTTCGGCCCGGGCTTCCCGGACCACCTCCCGCAGAACACCACGGTCAAACCAGCGGCGGGGCGGTTCATCGGGTATACGCAGCACATCGCAGGCCAGCCCACAGGACAGGATATGCTCAATACAATCGCTGACCAGGTACATTTCCACCGACGAAAAACGTGCTCCCCGGTTCACGATGGCATCGAGCACCACGGGCAGGTTTTCGTCATCTTCATCGAGCCAGCAGGGGTGATCGCTTTCCTTCACGACCAGGCGAAAGCGGCGCGTCTGGCGGGTCAGCAACGTCTGACCGGTGGTGGTCAGCGCCGCACGGATACGCCGCGCATCTTCTGCCACCTGGTAACAGATGCTTCGTACCGCATCGTGCACCGCATCAAGAACAGCCCTGATTTCGTCTTCGGTCAGCCATTCTCCGGCATACGGGAAAGACACCTGCGTTCCGTCTGCCGGAAGTACCGGCAGCGACTGCCACTGACTGCCGGACAGTACCAGTTCCGCTCCGGTTCCGGTCAGTCTCTGAATGGCGGAGGCCAGGAGCGGCGGCAGTACGCCGCCGTGACGGTTGATAAGTAACGTCGCCAGCCGGGGCGCATCCAGCCGCACGTAAATGCTGATCCAGCCCGGATAGTTCGGATTTCGCTGGTCAACATCCGTCTCTTCCGGCCAGCCCTGCGCCAGCAGCAGGTTACGGGCGTGGCGACAAATCAGTGCATTCAGCGTTTCGTTCATGATTCATGGTCTCCCTGAATCGCCGCCCGCAGGCGGCGATAACATCAGTCGTTTTCGCGTGTGTTGTTTTTCAGCAGGGTGCGGGCCTGATTAACCACCGCCTGACGGCGGGTGACGCATTCCGGGACGGCGAGGCCATGATCCCGGGCGGCCCATTCACGTTTCCACAATGCCTGTTCAGCGGTCTGAATCAGGGACGCCAGCAGTTCAGCCGGAACGGTCACCTGGCGGTTTTCGCTCACGTTGCGGATAATCTCCATCGCCGCGGCGGAAGAAATACCGGACTCAATTCGCTGGTCTTCCGGGATGTCCTCCAGGCGCGCCAGGACGGTCCTGATTTCATGATCGGTCAGAGAAATTTCCATACCGTCAGCCAGTGCCTGAATCTCTTCCGGGGACCAGATAACCAGCATCAGCGGCGTGTCTCCCGGATACTTTGCTGCCAGCTTCCGGCACAGTGTTTCGCATGTTCCGTACATTCTCGTCTCCTTCTCAATCTTTGAAGCAGGAATCCAGTTCCAGAATTTCGGTATATGCCTCCATGAACAGGCGATTGGCGCGATACAGCGTCTGGCGTGCCAGGCGTTCAACGAGCACATCGGAATCAAAGCGACAGCGATGCTCCATATCGTTCAGCCTGGCCCGAAGGTCACACATGGCATTGGCCACTTCCGCCACTTCAGCGCGAAGGTTTTCGTGTCCGGCATAGTTCATTTACGCAGCCTCCGGTTCAAACCAGTTATCATTCGCGGCCCCCTGCTGCATGGCCCGTTGCACGGCGGTCAGTCGTTGCTGTCCGGCACGGTGATACTGTTCAAGCAGCTCGATACCGATATACCGGCGTCCGGACTGAAGGGCGGCCACACAGGTTGAGCCGCTGCCTGCAAACGGGTCCAGCACAATCGCGTTCGGATGTGTGAAGCTCTCAATCAGTGGTTGCAGGCTGGTAACAGGCTTTTCAGTCGGGTGATGACGATTGCCTGAATATATCCAGCCCAGCACGTCGGGTAATGGCTTCTGAGGCAGCGCCGGACGCCCTTTTGCCAGGATGTAAGCGCATTCGTGGCGATAGCCCACATATGCGGCCTTCGATGTGTAGTTTTTGGTGAAGACCAGGTGCCCGACCACACTGAATCCCGCATTTTTCCAGGCAGACATAAAGCGATCGACGCGGTTCCAGCCATAGAAGCTCACCATCAGCGCGTCCTTTTTCAGCACGCGGTACATTTCATTACAGGCCGGTTGCAGCCATTCATCGGTTTTATCGCCGGCGATGGTACGCCCCTGACGGTCACGAAAACCGACGAGGTATGGCGGGTCAGTCAGTATGAAATCAATGGCGTTATCAGGGATACGCGCCATAACATCGATGCAGTTACCGAGGACAAAACGGGACATAACAGCACTCCTTCTCTTACAGAGGGCACCGGGAGGGCGCCCCTGTGGCGTCCGTTCCCCGCTGCCTGTGGGCTGTTCACCGCGTCCGGTAACGGGTCAGGCCGACCGTGGAATACCGCAGCCGTCGTCTTTCTGACGGCGAGGATATGCCGCGAAAGCGGCTTGAAGGGCGCTCATCAGAAAAGGGCGACGAGCTGGCGTACACTGTCACCGACGCCAGCCGGGAGCGGTAAAAGCGCCCGTCCCGTGCCCGGCCGGACGCGGGACACTGACCACAGGCAGCGTTCCTGCCGCGCCGCGTCAGCCGGCGCAGTAAAAAGAGGAGCCCGGCGACATCTTTTGTTATCCGCCAAACAAAACCCAAAAACAACCCACGCCAAACCCAATAAAACACCAAAACAAGACAAATAATCATTGATTGATAGTTAAAATGGGGTAAACTTGACAAATAAACCCACTTAAAACCCAAAACACACCCAAACAAACACCAAAAAAACACCATAAGGAGTTTTATAAATGTTGGTATTCATTGATGACGGTTCAACAAACATCAAACTACAGTGGCAGGAAAGCGACGGAACAATTAAACAGCACATTAGCCCGAACAGCTTCAAACGCGAGTGGGCAGTTTCTTTTGGTGATAAAAAGGTCTTTAACTACACACTGAACGGCGAACAGTATTCATTTGATCCAATCAGCCCGGATGCTGTAGTCACAACCAATATCGCATGGCAATACAGCGACGTTAATGTCGTTGCGGTGCACCACGCCTTACTGACCAGTGGCCTGCCGGTAAGTGAAGTGGATATTGTTTGCACACTTCCTCTGACAGAGTATTACGACAGGAATAACCAACCCAATACGGAAAATATTGAGCGTAAGAAAGCAAACTTCCGGAAAAAAATTACATTAAATGGTGGGGATGCATTCACAATAAAAGATGTAAAAGTCATGCCTGAATCTATACCGGCAGGTTATGAAGTTCTACAAGAACTGGATGAGTTAGATTCTTTATTAATTATAGATCTCGGGGGCACCACATTAGATATTTCTCAGGTAATGGGGAAATTATCGGGGATCAGTAAAATATACGGAGACTCATCTCTTGGTGTATCTCTGGTCACATCTGCAGTAAAAGATGCCCTTTCTCTTGCGAGAACAAAAGGAAGTAGCTATCTTGCTGACGATATAATTATTCACAGAAAAGATAATAACTATCTGAAGCAACGAATTAATGATGAGAACAAAATATCAATAGTCACCGAAGCAATGAATGAAGCACTTCGTAAACTTGAGCAACGTGTATTAAATACACTCAATGAATTTTCTGGTTATACTCATGTTATGGTTATAGGTGGTGGCGCAGAATTAATATGCGATGCAGTAAAAAAACACACACAGATTCGTGATGAACGTTTTTTTAAAACCAATAACTCTCAATATGATTTAGTTAACGGTATGTATCTCATAGGTAATTAATGATGGACAAGCGCAGAACCATTGCCTTTAAGCTAAATCCAGATGTAAATCAAACAGATAAAATTGTTTGTGATACACTGGACAGTATCCCGCAAGGGGAACGCAGCCGCCTTAACCGGGCTGCACTGACGGCAGGTCTGGCCTTATACAGACAAGATCCCAGGGCCCCTTTCCTTTTATGTGAATTGCTGACGAAAGAAACCACATTTTCAGATATCGTGAATATATTGAGATCGCTATTTCCAAAAGAGATGGCCGATTTAAATTCTTCAACAATCATTCAGTCCTCTTCACAATCGGAGCAAAAAAGTGATGAGGAGACAAAAAAGAATGCGATGAAGTTAATAAACTAATTAAATTATGATTGAGTTTCCTTTATCCACTATCAGGCTGGATAAAGGGAACTTAATCAAGTTATTTTATTGCCAGTCATTACATAAAATAAACATGGTCGTTATTATGAAATAATTTCACGGAACTTATGAAAAAGTGGCTCCAATAATCAAAATTGGTGAGTTCGCAATGTCTGGCAATAACGTTTTTGATGGGTTATTTGCCAGTCCGGGTCGCCAGAATACGCATACTGTCAGGGCTGGGAAACGATGCTCTCGGTTATTTACTGAAAAAAAGGTGATATCACTGACGCAGAATACCGGGCGGCCCTGGAAATCGATCCCCGGCAGTCGATTTCTGTACACCTACCGTATTCACAGACCTACCTCTGATAAAAAGGGCCAGTAACGGCCCTTTTCTTTTTCATAATATTCTGAGCAGTCTTGCCGGGTTTCCTGCATAAATGCCTTTGTTCTCAATCGGTTTTACCACAACTGAACCCGCACCAATAACAGCTCCGCTGCATATATACGGAGACAGAATAATGGCTCCACTGCCAACAGTAACCGAATCCCCCAGGGTAATGCTGATCCAGTTATCCGGTGACGGATCTGGTGCTCCTGAACGAAACAGATCGTTGGCGAACGTCACGTTATGACCAATGAAGCAGTTCTCCCCCAGTGTTACGTTCTCACAAATAAACGTGTGCGACTGTATCCGGCTTCCACTACCAATGACACAGCCTTTCTGTATCTCAACGAAGGGGCCGACAAACACATTGTCCCTGAGTTCACATTCATAAATGTTGACCGGTTTGACAATACGGACATTGGTCCCATAAATCACATCCCGGACAGCACATTCCATAAATTTCATACTCACACGACCTTTAAATACAGATGACACTTGCCGGAATATTCCTATCGATCGAGCAGAAATACACCGATATACACCACGGCCATCGCACCGACCAGACACAGTACGCCAACGTTGCGCAGCTGACCAACGACCGGTAGCGGAGCTATCCAACGGCGGTATACCAGGAAAACACACAGCAGGTACATCAGAACAGCACCATGACTGAAGAACAAATAGTTTTTTCCTGGCCCATAAAGCAGAACGGCCTGCTCCATGACAAATCTGGCTCCCCAGCTAATGCCCCATGCAGCCAGCATAACCAGCATAAACTGCAGATATTGATTACGTGTCTGAATCATTGCATCTCCTGTAAATTTTTAACTTATCCTATTCTTGTCATTACTACGTATATACATATCTATAACAATTCAGATATCGTCACCAGGATATGCCGCACCAGCGGCATGGAAGGCGGCACTCAGTTGTTGCATATGATACCGGCGTAAGCCGGTACTGATTGACAGGTTTCCCCTTACCCACCCCCGGCCCTGCCAGACCAGTGGGGGCTTAAAGGGGTAGTGTGACATCCTGACAGCAACTGAAAGCAAAATGTAAACACAATATTAATTTTTGTAAAAAATCAATAACTACATAAACACAACTAACTGATATTACTATTAAACATTTAACAGGCGTACAAATTTAGTTCAAATTATCATTGCAAAATATAGTTAATTACGGCAAGTAACTAGTGTTGGCCAACATACTATTCAGATGTCATAAGCATTAATTTCCCTTAAAAAAGGAGTCCTTATGGAATTAAAAGCGAGTGAATTTGGTGTAGTTTTGTCCGTTGATGCTCTTAAATTATCACGCCAGTCTCCATTAGGTGTTGGCATTGGTGGCGGTGGCGGCGGCGGTAGCTGCGGTGGTCAAGGTGGCGGTTGTGGTGGTTGCAGCAACGGTTGTAGTGGTGGAAACGGTGGCAGCGGCGGAAGTGGTTCACATATCTGATACGTTGAATTAACCGTTCAGGGAGCATGGTGCTCCCTGATATTAAAAAAGGAAAAGATATGATCAATATTCTGCCATTTGAGATAATTTCCAGAAATACAAAGACCCTGCTTATTACCTACATTTCTTCAGTAGACATTACACATGAGGGAATGAAAAAAGTACTCGAAAGCCTACGATCCAAACAGGGTATTATTTCTGAATACCTCCTTGATAAACTACTGGACGAATCGCTTATTGATAAAGACAAGGGCAAAGAGTTTCTTATTACCACAGGCGTGATAAATAAAACGAAAACATCACCTCTCTGGGTAAACTCAGTCATAATAAGCGATGTTCCACATCTTTTCAGTAATGCCCGGGAACAATGGAAATCTGATGGTGTTTTTGTTTCTCATATCATTGATATAAAAGATAATAATATTAATGTGAGCGATTCAACACTAATCTGGTTACATCTCGAAAACTATCATTCAGACATTGTAAAAAGAATCTATTCAAAATTTGAAAGTAACCCTGGTGTTGCCTTCATCCAAAGCTACTACCTAAAGGAGTCATTCAGGATAGATGGAGTATATTCACCTGATCTTGGTACTCCCTGCCATTTTTGTCATATAGAGAGATGGCTGAGCAGGGAAGAAAAAAGCTTCAGACGTAACGAAATGTCCTGGGCAAACTTACTTCAGTTACTGAAAAAATACCAAATGACACTACCAGCATTGGCTTTAGGCGAATCAGAAAGAGGATTCAGCTATCATTTAATAAAACGGCGACTTCAGGAGTTGACAGGTACTTCACTGGTTAAAAGTCATGTCGATAACTTTATGTCATCTGTTAGCGCTGATTTAATCACCAGTATTTTATGTAAAGAGCCGGTAATTCACTGGCAGGCTTGCAGCTGTCTGGAGAGATAACATGTCAAAACACGAACTCTCTTTAGTGGAAGTAACGCATTACACAGATCCTGAAGTTCTGGCCATTGTTAAAGATTTTCATGTCAGAGGTAACTTTGCTTCCCTCCCCGAATTTGCTGAACGAACTTTCGTGTCCGCGGTACCTCTTGCCCATCTGGAGAAATTTGAAAATAAAGAAGTTCTCTTCAGGCCAGGTTTCAGCTCCGTAATAAACATATCCTCATCACATAATTTTAGTCGTGAAAGGCTCCCATCAGGAATAAACTTTTGCGACAAAAATAAACTTTCCATTCGTACTATTGAAAAGTTATTAGTCAATGCATTCAGCTCACCTGATCCTGGCTCTGTAAGAAGACCTTATCCTTCTGGGGGGGCATTGTACCCGATTGAAGTTTTTTTATGCAGATTATCTGAAAATACAGAAAACTGGCAGGCAGGAACTAATGTTTATCACTACCTGCCGCTAAGTCAGGCACTGGAACCTGTTGCTACATGTAATACTCAGTCACTCTACCGAAGCCTGTCCGGTGGGGATTCGGAACGTCTTGGTAAACCCCATTTTGCTCTCGTCTATTGCATTATTTTTGAAAAAGCTTTGTTCAAATATCGCTACAGAGGATACCGGATGGCCTTAATGGAAACAGGTTCGATGTATCAGAACGCAGTATTGGTTGCAGATCAAATAGGACTGAAAAACCGGGTATGGGCGGGATATACCGATTCATACGTAGCAAAAACAATGAATCTGGATCAGAGGACCGTAGCGCCACTGATCGTTCAGTTTTTTGGAGATGTAAACGATGATAAATGTCTACAGTAACCTTATGTCCGCATGGCCGGCCACAATGGCCATGAGTCCAAAACTGAACAGAAATATGCCAACGTTTTCTCAGATATGGGACTATGAGCGTATTACACCAGCCAGCGCGGCCGGTGAAACTCTGAAGTCAATTCAGGGGGCAATAGGTGAATATTTTGAACGCCGTCATTTTTTTAATGAGATAGTCACCGGTGGTCAGAAAACATTATATGAGATGATGCCTCCATCTGCTGCAAAGGCTTTTACCGAAGCATTTTTTCAGATCTCATCACTGACCCGCGATGAAATCATAACCCATAAATTTAAAACGGTCAGAGCCTTTAATCTGTTTAGCCTTGAACAACAAGAAATACCTGCAGTCATAATTGCACTCGACAATATAACCGCTGCAGATGATCTGAAATTTTATCCTGACAGAGATACATGCGGATGTAGCTTTCATGGTAGTTTGAACGATGCCATAGAAGGTTCCTTGTGTGAATTTATGGAGAGACAGTCCCTCCTTCTTTACTGGTTACAGGGAAAAGCCAATACTGAAATATCCAGTGAAATAGTAACAGGCATAAATCATATAGATGAGATTTTACTGGCTCTCAGGTCAGAAGGAGATATCAGGATTTTCGATATCACCCTGCCCGGAGCTCCTGGACACGCAGTACTAACCCTGTATGGCACAAAAAACAAAATCAGTCGAATAAAATACAGTACCGGATTATCCTATGCTAATAGTCTGAAAAAAGCACTTTGTAAATCCGTAGTGGAATTGTGGCAATCGTATATATGCCTGCACAACTTTCTTATTGGCGGTTATACTGATGATGACATTATTGATAGTTACCAGCGTCACTTTATGTCATGCAACAAGTACGAGTCGTTTACGGATTTGTGTGAAAATACGGTACTACTGTCTGATGATGTCAAGTTAACGCTTGAGGAAAATATTACGTCAGACACAAATTTATTAAACTATCTTCAACAAATTTCTGATAATATTTTTGTTTACTATGCCAGGGAAAGAGTAAGTAACAGCCTTGTCTGGTACACAAAAATAGTAAGCCCTGATTTTTTCCTTCATATGAATAACTCAGGTGCAATAAACATTAATAATAAAATTTACCATACCGGGGACGGTATTAAAGTCAGAGAATCAAAGATGGTACCATTCCCATAAGGATAACAAATGGTTACATTAAAAATGGCGATAATTTTTCTGATGGAACAAATCAGAACCCCTTTCAGCTTAATATGGACAATTATGTCACCTACAGTGTTGTTCTTTTTCCTTCATTTCAATGAAATTGAACTTCATTATGGTGATACAGCATGGCTCGGAAAACAAATATCATGGTTTGTAGGCTACATTTCTTTTTCTGTTGTTCTGTTTAATTACTGTCTGTATCTGGTCGGAAGAAGAGAAAGTGGTTTTATTGCTACCTTCGTGCATAATATGGATGGTCGACTATTATTTATTCGTTCTCAATTAATAGCCTCACTTATCATGTCTATTTTGTATGTGTTTTTTTTCATTTTAGTCGTACTAACAGGATTCCAGGCAAGTCCAGATTATCAAATAGTAATGATTATTTTAAAATCGATATACATAAATGCATTTATGATGGTTTCACTCACTTTCATGGCATCGTTCAGAGTCACATTCCAAACAGCCAGCACTATCTATTCTGTATTAATAACTGTCTGTATGGTATCAGGAATTGTATCATTAAAATATAATGAGGGGATCGTTTACTGGATAAATCAGGTTAATCCTATCGCCATCTATTCTACAATACTCCAGTCAGACCAGGAGTTGTCTCTGATGACGATATTTTTCTATAGTATAATGTTAATCATAAGTATTATTTCAGCACTAACCTTCAAAACTGAGCCAGTCTGGAGTTCTCAATGACCATACCTCTTTTAGAAATCAACTCTCTGAGCTTTTCATATAAAGTAAATTTACCCCCTGTTTTCAATAATCTGTCGCTTAAGATTGAGCAGGGAGAGTTGATAGGTCTGCTTGGAGAAAATGGAGCCGGGAAGACCACTCTTTTTAACCTTATCAGGGGCGGAGTCAGTAATTATGAAGGGACCCTCAAGCGAAATTTCTCTGGTGGAGAATTAGTAAGTCTACCTCAAGTCATAAATCTTTCAGGTACACTAAGGAATGAGGAGGTTCTTGATTTGATTTGCTGCTTCAATAAGTTAACTAAAAAACAGGCATGGACAGAGCTTAATCATAAATGGAATGATAATTTTTTTATTCGCTATGATAAAATAAGACGTAAAAGGACTTACACGGTAAGTTATGGAGAGAAGCGTTGGCTTATCATATCTTTGATGCTAACGCTTTGCAAAAATGCCCGTTTATTTTTACTGGATGAACCAACTGTAGGCATTGATATTCAGTACAGAATGATGTTATGGGAACTGATAAATAAGATCACCGCTGACGGGAAAACGGTATTTTTCTCAACTCATATTTTTGATGAATTAACAAGAGATAAAATCCCCTTCTATATGCTTTCAAAAAATAGTATAAATCGTTATTCTGATATGAGTGATTTTATTCAATCCAATAATGAAACAACTCCAGAAAAGGCATTTATTAAAGAAGTTATGGGAACAGGAGACTGACACATGGATATAATAGAAAAAAGAATCACAAAACGACACCTCAGTGAAAGTGAATTATCAGGTGTAAATTATTACAATTGTATATTTGAACGAATACAGCTTGACAACTTTAACTTTCGCGATTGTGAGTTCGAAAAATGTCGCTTCGTAAACTGCTCAATAAAGAATTTAAAACTTAATTTTTTTAAACTTATTGACTGTGAATTCAAAGATTGTTTATTACAAGGAGTAAATGCAGCAGACATTATGTTTCCCTGTACTTTTTCTCTTGTAAATTGTGATTTGAGATTTGTTGATTTTATTAGTTTACGGTTACAGAAATCTATTTTTTTATCCTGTCGCTTCCGTGATTGTTTATTTGAGGAAACAGACCTTCGTAAATCTGATTTTACTGGTTCGGAGTTTAATAATACAGAGTTCAGACATTCTGATTTGTCTCACTGTGATTTTTCAATGACAGAAGGTCTCGATATAAATCCTGAGATAAACAGGATCTTATCTATAAAGATACCACAGGAAGCAGGTTTAAAAATACTTAAACGAATGGGAGTGGTTGTAGGGGGATGAGGTGAGTAGACCCGCCGGTTGCCCGGACGGGCCCCTCCTCAGAACCGGACCTGCGGAACTACCGCATCCGGCTCCCGACAGATCAGTGTCCCCACACATATTTCAGAAAGAATGGAACATTGACTGAGTTCTCCATCTCGGGGTTCCGTGGGCATTTCTGCGACAGTACACGGTAACAAAATATTGTTCATTGAAATTCAAGGCGTTAGCCATACCAACCCCAAATATTCGGGGTTACTGAATCTGAAATGTACGGAAAACGTCAGAAGTCAGTTTGTCGTACTATTCGACTATCCGGCAGCGTTTTCCGCATATGAAAACGCCGTTTTTGGGGATGAATATTCCTCTTGCCTGCCTCTGAACGAAAAACAAGTGATTTCCGTCAGGGAGAAATCGCTTAGCGGGTGTTATCGCAGAAATTCCCACGGAGCCCCTATCTGCTCAACCAGCAAGATATCATTGCGATGACTGTCCATCAGTAAGCGTCCCGGTTCCGGGCGGTCTAGTTTTGTGCCACTGATGTTCTCCCCGCAGTGGTTTCTAACCATAGTATCTGTGGTAACTTTCACGTGCTTTTTCAAAAAGTTGGCATAGTACTTTACTGTTTTTTTGAGTCCAACTTTTTAATACATCCAGATGAATATAGAAAGATGTCTCATCACCTGTTGCTATCAGTACTGAAAAATTTCTCAAGGAGATTGAACATGTGAATAATACATGTCTGAATAAAATATTTTCTTCTGAATTTGCTTTATGACAAAACGCTATGACAGAACCTGGTAAAAATGTAATATTTCGCATTGTATGATTCAGATCAGATAATAATAAATTCGAAATCGGATAAATGCCGGAGTTTTCTATATATCCCCTTCCATGCAATTCAAAATCATATGGTATATATTTATCTTTAGTTTCCATATATTCAACAGAGACTATTTTTGAAGGTGGGATGACCCCATTAAAGATATACCAGGTATCTTCTTTTGTGTTACCTTTTCGCATAATTTTACTTATCTGCTCATCGGTCATCCCCCTTGCCCCCTCAACCCCCATTGCACCTACGTACTTAACATAAGCTTTAGGTTGTCCAAGGTCACGCATCAGCTTTTTATATGAGCAAAATCCAGGCTGCTTTTTTATCCATTCAGTATCTATTTTTAACCTTATTAACTTTTTATTATGTGTTCCATTTATAGACGTAGACTCAGATATATTACCGACTCTTCGCATAAATGATTTTTCTGATTCACTTAATTTTTCAGTACCGTTACATAATCCGTGACCATATGGTAATGGAGATGTCGTTAACCATACTTTATTATACAAAATTGTTCCATCATACAACGTTAGATATCCTTCTCTCAGGCCTTCAGATGCAAGTATGGAATGCAACATAGGAATTGCTGTAAAGTGATATAAATCCATAAATAACCCTATTCTGTCTATTTATATTCATTTTATATCATGTTCAGGCCAGACTGGCGAGTCGTGCATAGCCTGTCTACTGAATGCCGCTTCAGCGGCATGTAAGGCGGCACGCTGTGGTTACATGTGATACCGGAGTAAAACCGCCGAAGCCCGGCGTAAGCCGGTACGGATTGATAGATTTCACCTTACCCATCCCCAGCCCTGCCAGACCATACCCGCTTTCAGCCATGAGAGAGCTTCTGTGCGCGGTCGGAGTGGTCCCGACGAGGGTTTACCCGAAGTCGGGGCGTATCTCCGCGTTAGCGGGCCGTGAGGGCCGCTTACGAGCGTGTACTGAGGACTTCCCGCCAGAAGACTGACAGCGATGACGCTGCTTAGTTACAACATTCATAATTAAAAGCGACTCTGTTCCGGCCCTTCGGGCCGGGGCGGGGCCGCTTTTCAGTTATGAGGGAGGTGCTTTGTGGTTTCGGTTCTGCGCTGGACCGGGGTTTTCCTGGTGGTTGTATTTGAGTGTTGTAACTAAAGTGGCTCCGGTCGGGGCCCGCCGCTTGCGGTGGGAGGTGCATATCTGTCTGTCCACAGGACAGGCAGTGAATAGGTTTTCTTTTTAAATGAATGTAATTAAGTAGTTTAAAGGAGATATAAACAGGTGTTTAAAAGATACATTGCACCCTGTAAGACTGGCGGCTGGCGCTTTATGACATGAACGGTTGTAACCTTATGGGGAAGTCCCTTGCAGTTTAATGTGGATAAGCAAAATTGCCCGTCTGTGAGACGAGTTTTTCATCAAAAACAGGGGGGACCGGATGCACCAGAAGGTGGATGATGAGGTTGTTTTTTGTATGTAGCGCTGATTTTTTGTGCGCTAGCGGGCTTCAGGCGTGCAAATGCCTCCGGCGCTTGCCGGATTATTCTGAGGAGGTCACTTTCAGGGGGAAGCTGTGGCCAGCCGGCTGTAATTACGGTTACGTGACAGAATCATGCGCTCCTTCACACGACGCTCCACTTCACGTTTTACCGCCTCACGACTGGCAGTGAAGCGCCCTTCCGCGATTTCGCGCGTCAGCTGCCGTTTCACCAGGGTGACGATATCCTGACGTTCCCTGTTCGCATCACGACGCGCACGGGCACGCTTTATTCCCCGGGACTTAAGCTCTGTCTGGTAACTGCGGAAACGCTCACGGACAAAACGCCAGGCTTTCGCTATCAGTTCATCCATACCCAGGGTATCCAGCCCCTGCTTTTTGCGCTGTCTGTTTTCCCATTCCACACGGCTGCGGCGCGCGGCGGCCACTGCCTCCTCTGATACATCGAGGGCAGCAAACAGTGCAGATGTGAACGTGATATCGGTCGGAATGTAGCACCCGATAAGCGGGTCATATTCCGTCTGGTAGGTAATCAGTCCCAGCTCTGACAGGAACGTCAGAGCCCGGGTGGCACGGGTGATGGAGAGTTTTCCTGCACCGGACTCTGTCGCCAGCCCGCACTCAATGGCCAGCGTGGTGATGGAGCACTGGACACGGTTGGCCAGCGGGTCATAGTGGAAACACAGCCCCTGCAGCAGCGCATCAATAGCCCGTCGACGCAGCACCGGTGGCATGCGCCGACGCAGACCACGCGAACGGGCATGCGCCACATGAATGGCGAAATCAAAACGGGAGGTGAAGCCCACCGCCTTTTCCATCAGTTTTTCGCAGAACTTCAGCGTTCCTGCACCTTCACGGGGTGTAAACACCGGATTCGGGTTCTTTACCTGGCGGTAATACGTTTGTTGAAGATCAGTCACACCATCCTGCGCTTACAATGCGCAGAAGGAGTGAGCACAGAAAGAAGTCTTGAACTTTTCCGGGCATATAACTATACTCCCCGCATAGCTGAATTGTTGGCTATACGGTTTTTAGATGGCCCCGGTAATCTTCTGCTTCCGCCAAGAATAGAAAGATTATCGGGGTTTTCGCTTTTCTGGCTCCTGTAAATCCACATCAGAACCAGTTCCCTGCCACCTTACGGCGTGGCCAGCCACAAAATTCCTTAAACGATCAGTAATCTAGCACTAATCTTCTGAACACTCAAGAATGTAAGCCCATCATCACATACATCGTTTTTGCGCTTCACTTTTTATCAGTGCGGTCAGAACTTCAGCCTGAGTCAGGCCATCTTCATGACACATTTGCATGAGCATGGCCTTATACTTTGGTTCAAGAAATACTTTTACTTCCTTGAACGAAGCTCTTTTACGGGCCACTGATAATCTTTGTTTCTCTGCATCAGAAAGCGGATTCCCCTTTCTGTATGCTCGTTTTGCGCCAGATGAGGAAGTCACTGCATTTTCTGTCTGCGACATCTCGCCTCCTCAATACTTAAACAGGGATCGTTTCGCAGAGGATACTACAGTTTTTTGAAATCAGCGACTTGAGAATTGTGACGAAGATCTGTGTTGGCGCACAAATCAACGGGGATTACTGTCGTTTAATGTGATTTAAACTGTGAAATAGTATGGTTTTCAGTTATGGAAACGCCGGGAGCGGGGAAAACTTGCTTTTTCCCGTTTCCGGGGTTGGACAACTGAGCAACGCGAAGGCGTCAGCTACGATGTTCCGGTGACTGCTGATCAGCCCCTGTTGTATTCAGCCATTCTCCGGTCATCTGCAGCAGTTTTCTGGCATCGTGGCTTCTGAGCAACGGAATACCAGCCTGCCTCAGAACCTCTTCCAGAAGAATATCCCGGCGTCTGCGTTCAGGTCGTAAATGGCTGGCATCATCCAGCTCTACTGCTGCTACAATACTGAACGAACGCCGCTCAACGATAACCACATCAACATGCCACTGAGACACCATCCTGAATAACCGCCACCACTGGCGTGATCGTGGCCGGATATTCCCGTTCAGTTGGACGATATCCGCGACCCGTACCTGCGGACACAGATACCACCGTTTCATATCCACAATTCTGAACAGTCCTTTCATAAAACTGACTTCCCTTTCTGTCAGCAGCGTCTTCTGACGTTGCCAGTATTCACCGCCAGACAGTATTCGCTCTGCATCACCGGTCCGTATACCTGCCGCATGCAATTGCATCAGCAAAGGAGAATGCTGATTTACACTTCTGAGGATAATCCGGATAAGTAACGCTGCAATAATCAGAACAATGAGAATAAAAATAATCATCTTCATTGTTTATCTGCTCCTGGTAATTAATTATGCTGAATTATTACCTTACATATTTCCATATTTCTTTTGGTATCCTGTCATATAACTTTCCGGTGATTAATTCTGCTAACCGGTGGTCTGCTGCTGAATTAAATGATTCACGTTCACTGGTCGATAAACTGTCTCTGTTTTTATGAATAATTTTTTCCAGCGTATTGACTGATGAACATCGCCGTAATTGATACAGCCATTCCTGTTTTGTTTTTTCCATTTTTATTCCCGCTGAGAACAGATGAATGATAAGATTGCCATCGCTTTATTTACGGTGTCTCCATATCCAGGGGGGAACCGGATCAGCATCTGACCAGAGCCCACGTTTTTGTTGTCTGGCTTCGTTCTGAAGGACAGGCAGCACGGGATCTGTGTTGTACTGCTCATATACCCAGGCGGCCCCGGCCCGGACCATAAACTGATTAACATTCATTCCGTATGGTGCATAAACCTGCCCGAGAATACGACCATAACGATCTCGCTGAAAATATGTGACGGTAACCGTTTTTCCTGCAACCAGTGATTTCATCATGTCTGTCGACCACCGGCCATAATCCTGTTTCTTTTCCGGCGCATCAATATTTACCAGCCTGATCCGCACCGCCTTCCGTGAGTCCATGACCTCGATGGTATCACCGTCCAGTACACGAACAACCCGTCCATGAATATCTGCACACAATACCGGCCATGAAAAGATAAATAATACCAGTGGAATATATTTCCTCATGTTATTCTCCATATCAGATAAATAGCACCTGTATTTCAGGCATCCTGAATATTGCAGCACACACTGAATAACACCTTATTTTGTGAAATTAATCACAAAATATAAAATCACGACTTAATACGGAAAAAACTCTGTGCTACTCAGAACTGTCCGGTCATACTGCCCGACCGGATATTAAAAAAAGCAAATCTCATGCATTATTCAGCCTTCTGAATCCCTGGAGTAATGAAGGCTGCTTTTTTCGTTACACCCTTCCCCGGCAGCGCCGGTGGCAGTGTTCAGCCCTTTTTCGGGCAAACTGCTGCCAGTCTGTCCGGGGCGCAACACAGGCAGCCCGTCGCCATCCTTCTGCCGCTTCCATCCAGCGTCCACTGACCTCCAGAATAACGGCCCGGCTTCCGGCACGCTGCCAGCACCAGACCTGACCGTTCCGTGAACTGTTTCTGAATCCATTCATCTTTATCACTCCTCTTTAACCCGTCAGTATTATGGTGTTAAATAATCTACTGAATTGGCTTCCTTTCGGGTACGGAAGTTATTTCCTTTTAAGCCTTATTTCCCTGCCTCCTCTCTCTGAGGGAGGCTTTTTTTATTTCTCATCAAGCACGGCCTGAAGTTCTGCCTTTATCCGGTTCTGGCGGCGGATTTTATCCAGACGCTCTGCCGCATACGTTTCCTCCTCCTGAGAAATATGCTCCGTCACATACCCTTCCGTGTCATACCGGCAGGCACCGGCTTTCATGGCACACAGATAGCTTTCTGAACGGGTGATGGCCTTCAGCGCCCTGCGCAGTTTTTTATGCGAGAGCGGGATATTCCGCTGCGCCACGTCTTCCAGTAACACGTCCCGGATACCGCAGGCCAGAAGCCGGGGCGTGTCACCGTCAAATAATCCCGGCCACCAGGGCTTCAGGGTATTCACGGCCTCATCCAGTGAGGGCAGGTTCAGATAAATGGACAGCGCCTGTCTGGCCTGCGCTTTTTTTGCCGCCAGCTCTGCTTCCCGGGCCGCTTTCTCGGCCAGTTTCTGCTTTTTCACCTTCCATTTTGGTGGCGTGGTGACATTGATGATGGTTTTCCGGCTGCGGACAGGCGCTGTTCCCTCTGTCTTCCGCTTCAGTGTCAGTACCGGTCGCTTCTGCTCTGTCATGCTGTGTTCTGCCTCTGACGAATCATCCTCTTGCGGCCAAAGATACCACACCCGTCACAGCGCCAGAACGCCCAGCACAGCCAGATGACAGGCATAGAACGTCGGGAAAAAGTCTCCGGGCCAGAAACGGGGTAATGATTTTCCTGCACACGACACCAGACCAACGGTCAGCACCGTCATCACAAGACCAGCCACCGCCGCTGCATCACTGGTGGCAAGGTTAAGCGCCGGAATAACAGCCAGCAGGCAGGCGACCAGCGCCAGACGTTCCGCTCTGTCTTCCGCCCGGTACAGCCGGTGGCTGACTGCCAGCATCAGCAGCCCGGCAATGCCGTAACTGGTGCCGGACAAAGGCCCCCACTGGGCCATCAGGAGAATGGCCGCTGCTGTACGCCACCCACTGCGCGTTTCACACCACGTCAGCACCTGTGCCACCACTGCAAAGGCAAACAGGATATGCCCCTCATACCAGGGAAAGCCTGCCAGATAATATGCGAACTGGGCAATAATTCCCCATCCCCACAGCCGGTTAATGGCCGGTTGCCGGATATGCGCATGACGGGACAGATTCAGCCCCCACACCAGGGCAAAAAGCGGAAAGGCCCCACGCCCGACCAGAAACATCCATTCCTGCTTCAGCTGGAATATCAGATTGATGTGGTCCAGTACCATCAGCACCAGTGCCACCGTTTTGATGATATCCCGCTGTCCGGGTGACCAGACCAGAAATGACTGCAACCAGGTATCGGTCCGTGCAGCCAGTGAATCGTTACGTATCGTGTTCGTGTTATCCGTTGTCATCAGTGTTTGTCTTCCTGTATCAGTCTCCGCCCAGGGTTTTCTCTTTCTGCAGGTCACGAACCATATCCCGCTCCATCTGCTGCAGAAGCCTCTGCAGCAGATTTTCCCGGGCAACCTCCCGGACCGCTTCCCGTTCCCGTTGTGATTCACGCAGCACACTCTCCGGCAGTGCGGTTTCCCGTTCAGAAGTGGCAGTCCGGTCACGTTCCTGCCCGGCAATATCCCTGACAGCCAGCTCTGTTTTGTCGTCCGGCAAGTCAGGTTTGTTCTCTACCATTTTCCTGACAATTTCATCTGCGCGGCGTTCCGTTTCACGGCGGATGGCCTCTTCAGCCTGCCGCTGTGCCAGTACCTCTGCCGTGACCGATTCACCATTTCCGGCTCCCGGCTGGACGCTGTTATCCGGAATATCCCCCCACACGCGGCCACCGGTGATGGCACCGGGATTCCACGGACGGCCTTCACCGGCGATTCTTACCACCACACCACTGTCGGGATTATCACGGGCAATCCGGACGCCATCCTGCATATTATCAGCCAGCAGGCTCTCTCCGTTACGGCTGCCCTGCAGGGCCACGAACTGCGCATCCCCGCTGCCCTTCACACGGCCTTCACCGCTGAATCCCCGCAGCCCGTTTCCGTCATCCGTGGTCAGCGGGTTCAGCCAGATACCGGCGGACCTGCCGTTACGGTCAAAAGCCGGCAGTGCCACATACGGTTGCGGATATTTACGTCCCGGAGCAATAAACCGTGCAGGACTGTCTCCCCCGGCCAGCCCCGCCTGACGGAGAACGGCACGGCCTGCCGCCACGTCCCGCAGTTCCCGTGCCGTACTGAACAGCCGCTGCGCATTCATGACCTCCCGGTCCGGTTTCGGCTCCAGCACATCGTGGGCAGTTCCTTTCTGTACGGCATTGTTAATGGCATCCGTCCAGCCCTGACGGTTATCGGTGTACACCTGCACATGCTGCTTCATACGCGACAGGGCCACGTAGGCTGACTCAAAGCCGGCCATCTGTTTCCGGTTACCTTCCGTGCCTTCAAGCGCGATGGCAAAGGTTTCACTCGCCCCCTGCGCACCGTGGGCAGTGATGGCATAGGCCAGGTCAATATGTTGCTCTGCCCGCTCCTGACCGGGGCGAATCACCCGGGTCTGCTGTCCGTCCGACAGCGTGACACTGTCACCGGAAACCGCTGTCACCGTCCAGACGCTGTTGGCCACATAACCGCGCTCCCGGTCACTCTTCGTGAAGCGCATCCTGTCGCCGGTCCCCACCCGGATTTTGTCTGGTGTGTACAGTGTGACACCTTCAGCCACCGCCTCCCGGGGCGAAATCAGCCGCGTGTTACCCTCCGCATCCTGCAGGGTTATCAGCCCGTCATCCTTGCTGATACCGGCAATCCGGTGATACACATTATCCACCAGGGCAAGTGCGTCCCGATGTGTCTCCCAGGTGGAGAGACGACGCAGCTCCCCGT
>SKEB01000615.1_pt1 | contig 25414 bp, 25 predicted proteins | sample 4826561 | NCBI WGS metagenome assembly SKEB01 (sample SAMN11008820, study PRJNA524170) | human gut metagenome | biome: Human fecal sample; material: Feces; isolation source: fecal sample from pouch patient p17 | host: Homo sapiens | place: Israel: Tel-Aviv | collected 2016-03-29
ACTCCTTAAAGGTTTTGGTCGACTTAATTATAGAGGAAACAGATGTCTTTTTCTATTATTTTGATGATAAAAAAAGATATTCAGTGTTATCCCCCATTTGAGTAACAACACTAAATATCATAGACCCCTTTTTCATAGTTCCTATATAGTTATACTTAATGAGTTATGGTACATTTAAATTATAAAATTAAGGAGGTTTTTTTATGATTTTTGGCTATGCTCGAGTGAGTACGGATGATCAAAATCTTAGTTTACAAATTGATGCACTTACTCATTATGGAATTGATAAATTATTTCAAGAAAAAGTAACTGGTGCGAAAAAAGACCGACCGCAATTAGAAGAAATGATCAACCTACTACGTGAAGGAGATTCTGTCGTCATTTACAAGTTAGATCGAATTTCACGATCAACTAAACATTTGATTGAACTTTCTGAATTATTTGAAGAACTTAGTGTCAATTTTATATCTATTCAAGATAACGTAGATACTTCAACGTCTATGGGAAGATTCTTTTTCCGAGTTATGGCTAGTTTAGCAGAACTGGAACGGGATATTATTATTGAACGAACTAACTCTGGTCTTAAGGCAGCCAGAGTCCGAGGAAAAAAAGGGGGCCGTCCAAGTAAAGGTAAGCTATCAATTGATTTAGCTTTAAAAATGTATGACAGCAAAGAGTATTCTATTCGTCAAATTCTTGATGCCTCTAAATTAAGCAAAACAACCTTTTACCGTTACCTCAATAAAAGGAATGCTTAAGATATGGCTATGAAAAGAATTTTAACTACTTCACAGCGTGAACAACTTCTTTCTGTAGACCACTTATCAGAAGAGGATTTTAAAGCGTATTTTAGTTTTTCTGATTATGATCTGGAGGTTATTAATCAACACCGTGGAAAGGTCAATAAACTAGGATTTGCGATACAACTTTGTTTGGCCCGGTATCCTGGGTGTTCTTTAAGTAATTGGCCGATTAAATCAACCAGACTAACTTCTTATGTGAGTCGACAGCTCCATCTTGATGCAATTGATTTAAATTCATATGATCATAGAAATACACGTGCAAATCACTTCAACGAGATCTTAGAAGTATTCAACTATCATCGATTCGGTAGTGCTAATACACAAAAACAGTTAATAGAATATTTAATTGAACTAGCTTTAGAAAATGATGACTCTATCTATCTAATGAAAAAACAATTGATTTCTTAACTCGAAAAAGAATTATTTTTCCATCTATAGCTACACTTGAAGACATTATAAGCCGCTGTCGAGATAAAGCAGAAAACAACTTATTTTCAATATTGCTCTGTTCATTAACAGATATACAAATTGAAAAACTAGAGAGTTTGTTTCAAATTTATGAAGAGACGAAAATAACTAAACTCGCTTGGCTAAAAGACATTCCAGGTAAGGCAAATCCAGAAAGCTTTATGAGTATTTGTAAAAAAGTGGAAGTGATTGCTTCCATGGGACTCGGGACAATTAATGTCTCCCATATTAATCGGAACAGGTTTCTTCAGCTAGCTAGACTAGGGGAAAATTATGATGCATATGACTTCTCCCGTTTTGAGCTTGAAAAAAGATACTCTTTACTTATTGCTTTTTTAGTCAATCATCATCAATATCTGATCGATCAACTGATTGAGATTAATGACCGCATTTTAGCAAGTATTAAACGCAAAGGGACACGTGATTCACAAGAACAGTTAAAAGAAAAAGGAAAATTGGCTACTAAAAAATTGGAACATTATGCTTCTTTAATTGATGCTCTTCACTTTGCAAAAGATAATGATAGTAATCCTTTTGACGAAATTGAACGAATCATGCCTTGGGAAGATTTAGTACAAGATGGAGAAGAAGCTAAAAAAATTACAGGTAATAAAAATCATGGCTATTTAGAAATGGTTCGAAATAAAGCTAATTACCTCCGAAGATACACGCCAATGTTATTGAGGACCCTTTCGTTCAAAGCAACTCCGGCAGCAAATCCAGTCCTCATGGCCCTAACTCAACTAACTGATTTACACAATAGTGGTAAAAGAAAAATACCGGCAGATACTTCTACTGATTTTGTGAGTAAAAAATGGAAAAGCCTTGTTCGGCCAGAAGAGGGGAAAATAGATCGGTCTTACTATGAGTTAGTAGCTTTCACCGAGCTAAAGAACAATATTCGATCAGGAGATATTTCAGTTGAAGGAAGTATGATCCATCGAAATATTGATGATTACTTAGTTGATTTATCTGCTTGTATTGATTCAGAAACTATTCCAGACACGTTTGAGGACTATTTAAAGGATCGGGAAATAATTTTAGATTTACAGCTTCAATTTTATTCGACAGTTGATAAGAGAATTTCAAGAGCAAACCTTAAAAAGTTGGAAAAAGTTACACCTAGCGAAGCAGAAATATATAGAAAAAAACTTTATTCAATAATTCCTAAGATAAGGCTTAGTGATCTTTTAATTGAGGTGGACAGTTGGACCAACTTTTCACAAGAATTTAGTCATGATTCTACAGGGAAACCGCCGAGTGAACAAGAAAGAAAAATTATTTTTGCTGCTTTGCTGGGTTTAGGGATGAATATTGGTCTTGAAAAAATGGCCCAATCAACTCCTGGAATTTCTTATTCTCAGTTAGCCAATGCCAAACAATGGCGCTTTTATAAAGAAGCTCTGACTCGTGCTCAATCTGTTTTGGTTAATTATCAGTTAAAGCTTCCTGTTGCAGACTTTTGGGGTGAAGGAAAAACCACTGCTTCAGACGGAATGCGCGTCCCAGTGGGCGTCTCAGCTCTAAAATCCGATGTTAATCCACATTACAAAAGTATGGAAAAAGGAGCTACAATGATTCGATCAATAAATGATAGGCATACGACTCATCATATCGAGGTTGCTTCAACTAATACAAGGGAAGCTACTCATACCCTTGATGGCCTACTTTATCATGAAACAGATCTAGATATTGAGGAACATTTTACTGATACAAATGGGTATTCTGATCAGGTGTTTGGAATGACCGCATTACTAGGCTTTGATTTTGAACCTCGCATCAGAAATATAAAAAAATCACAATTATTTTCTATCAAATCACCTTCCTACTACCCTAACTTATCAGAAGATATAAGCGGAAAAATCAATGTAAAAATTATTGAAGAAAACTATGATGAAATTAAACGAATCGCCTATTCGATTCAAACAGGAAAAGTATCTAGTTCTTTACTATTAGGAAAGCTAGGCTCATACGCACGTAAGAATAGAGTAGCTCTTGCACTGAGAGAACTAGGTCGCATTGAAAAGAGCATTTTTATGATAGATTATATTACAGATAGTGAGCTACGGCGAAGGATCACTCATGGACTAAATAAGACAGAAGCGATTAATGCTTTAGCTAGAGAACTATTTTTTGGGCGACGCGGAAAATTTATGGAGCGCGATATTCGCCGACAACTTCAAAGTGCTAGTGCGCTTAATGTGTTAATAAATGCAATAAGTATATGGAACGCCGTCTACTTACAAGCAGCTTATAATTATCTCGTCAAAATAGATCCCGAAGTAACTAAGTATATGAAGCATGTATCTCCTATTAATTGGGAGCATATCACTTTTCTTGGAGAGTATAAATTTGACTTGTTATCTATTCCTAAACACTTAAGAGAATTGAATATAAAAAATAAATAGGCCTTGAAACATTGGTTTAGTGGGAATTTGTACCCCTTATCGATACAAATTCCCACTAAGCGCTCGGGACCCCTATAAGAAAAATTTTTACCAGCTTGAGTTTGATTTTGAGCTGGTATTTTTTATTTTAAATTCAAGTATCAAACTTGCACTTTTCTCTAGATTTGATTAAAATAATTGTAATGAAATATTTGGAGGAATGAAATTTGAATATTGGTAAACCTAGAAAGCTTGGTAAAACAATTGAGGAGATAGAAGAGGGCGATTCGTTATCATTAACCGAATCTATCGAAGACCAGCAACTCTTACTATACTTAGGACTTACAAATGATGCGAATCCATTGTTTATTCAGCATGACTATGCACAACAAACGGAATACGAAAGACCAATTGTTCCTATGGTTATGTTAAACGGGATTATTTCTAGTGCAATTTCAAAGCACTTACCTGGTCCGGGATCACATATTGTGAATTTCTCAATGAATTTAATCGAGCCTATTTATCATTATGAAACTTTAACTTTTAACTTTGAGGTAATCAAGGTGGACAAGATGAAAAATGTCGTAACCATTTCTGTTGAAGGAAATAATCAAGAAGGTAATCGCGTACTCGATTCAGTCGTTATGGTTCAGCCGCCATTGATTATTCATCCAGATCTAGAAAATCAAGCGGAAATGGTTAATGAATAATAATTTATGAAATGAGGGTGAAATTATGAATCAGGAATTTACTACAACTACTGGATTAAATCGATTTTTTGCAAAAGTATATGGCATTTTTGGTGTAGGACTTGCCATTAGTGCACTTGCTGCTTATCTTTGTTCAACTGTTTTTGTCAATCAGTTTCTAGCTACTGTCAACCAAATGACTTTTATCTTATTTTGGGTTTTTGAAATTGTCTTGGTCTTAGTAATTGGTCGTCAAGCTTTTAAAAATCCAGCTTTGACGTTAGCCGGTTTTATTGTTTATTCACTATTAAATGGAGTGACGCTCTCTGTTACTTTATTGGTGTATGACTTTGGTACAGTGACGTCGGCATTTGCAGCTAGTTCTTTAACCTTTATTACAATGGCTGTCTTTGGTATCTTTACTAAGAGAGATTTATCCGGCATTGCACGTGCGTTATATTCTTTTTTAATTGGTGCATTGGTGGTCATCTTAGTCAATATTTTTATGCAAAGTAGTGCCGTTGACTATTTTATTTCTTTTGTACTTGTCATTATCTTTAGTGGTTTGACTGCTTATGATAATCAACGTATTCGTGAAGCTTATTTTAGCTATCAAATGGAAAATGATTTTGGTATTGCTACTTTTATGGCTTTACAGTTATATTTAGACTTTATTAACTTATTCTTGGCATTTGTTCGTATCTTTGGTAGAGATCAGTAGGATTAAAAGCGGTGGTTTTTCCTAATTTTAGGATGAATCATCGCTTTTTTTTTGCGTAATATGTAAGTGAATTTAGCTATGGATCTGTATATGGAAAAGTGATTTTGTGGTATGATAAATTTTATGTTAGCCCTAAAAAATTATTCCAATATCCTATACTGTGTAAGGATGTAGACAGATGATTGTTATGATGAAATAGATTCACTTAGTCTGTCATTGCACATGACGTTATTTTTAATTGTAGGATTTGGTTATATTAAAATCAGTTCGACAAAGTAAGAGACACCGATTTATATCAGAGATAATTCAAAAGTAATCATTATAGTGAATCAGAAGTTTAGGAGGAGATGCTATGAAAAAACATAGAACTTACAAAATAGTATTAAAAATATTATTGATACCATTTGTAGTACTTGTTTTTGCTGTTGGGTTATATAAGACAGGTGTTTATCGTTTTGATTTTGTTAAAGATATGTATAAAAAAATTGATTTTAAAATGACTACTAAGGCACTAAGCATTCTTAAAGATGCTCTTGCCTTTTCTGTGTATGATATGGAACAAGAAAAATATTTATTTTATGAAGGCGATAATCAGTTACCTACCGTCGCAAGTTTATCAAAATTTTTTTAGCATTGAATATGCTTTAGAAAAAGTAAGTTTGGAAGAAGTTGTTGCTGTGAAACAAGAAGTACTCGAACTTGTACCTGAAGGATCTTCTTTAGCAAATTTACGTTCAGGAGAATATACTGTAAAACAACTCATACAGGCAATGCTTGTACTTTCTGGAAATGATGCTGCCTATGCACTAGGATATTACATTGCTAAAAAAAATTGGCGAGGGCTATTCACCAACAGAGTATATTCACTATTTTATGAATAATCTCAATGAATATTTAATGGCGAAAGGTTATTCAAAAACACGATTATATGATGATCCAAGTGGCACCTCTATGCAAGCAGATACATATTTAGTAGATATTAATCGTGTTGCATTAAAACTTTTGCAACTTGATTTTGTCAGAGAGTGTATTGGACGTGCTACTTTCTCAATTCAAACATCTCAAGGAGAATTCACTTGGAAAAATACGAATAAATTTTTAGACAAACATTCGCCATATTACAATGCAAATGTTAAAGGAATGAAAACAGGAACGATGGCAGGTTCCTATAATATAGTTGTGCTATATGAAAAAGATGGCAAGGAATATCTAATTACTTGTTTAGTTGCATTATCAGATATAGGCAGATATAAGGCAGTTCAGTCAGCTATTAATAAAATTATTAAATAAAAAGAGTTATTGTTTTGGGAACACCAATGTACAGACATCCAAGTTTGGATAGTGAATCTAAGGATATAAATTGCAAGGACAGACTTAGAAACTATAAATTGGAGTTTGGTATGGAGATGAGGCTGTATGAAAGAATACATCGCTACTTTAAAAAAAGAATTTTCTTTAATAGAAAATGGTTCAAAGAGGAAGAAAAAAGAGCTTTTTCAGATTACAATGCTAATGATTGTGAATATAGTACAACATTAGCATTTTTAGCCTATAAGTCTGATGTATATCAAGTAAGAATGTTAGCAAAAGCTTTTGATGAATAAAATAGGCTTGATACTTAAAAACAAGGCTTATATTAGATTTAAAGTCAACTACAGTTTATAGGGAGAAAGAATATGCAACACTCAACGAAAGATGAATTAGAAAAGGCATTAAAAGCATTATTATTAAAGAAGCCTTTAGATATAATAACAATTGCTGATTTGACGAAGCAATGCGGAATTAGTCGCATGGCTTTTTATTATCACTTTAAAGATATTTATGATTTGGTGGAATGGTCTTGTATAGAGGATGCCAAACGCGCGCTTAACGGGAAGAAAACGAAAGATACTTGGCAAGCAGGCTTACTAGATATTTTTGCAACCATTTATGAAAACAAACCATTTATCATGAATGCTTACCACTCAATTAATCGTGAGCGACTAGAAACTTTTCTGTATCAGCGAACGTTTGAATTACTTTTTGATGTAGTTGAGTCACAGGTGAACGGTCATCAAATTTCAAAAGCTGACCAAAAATTCATCGCTCAATTCTATAAATATAGCTTTGTGGGGCTTGTTCTGGAATGGATTAATCAAGGTATGACGGAAGATTATCGTCCATTAGCACAAAAAATGATTACATTAATGGAAGGAGCTATTGATACGGCTATCTATAAATTTGAAAAATAGCCGAAATTTTATCATTAAGGACAAATTGTATATGGTTTCTCTTTTTTAATCGTGTTATGATGAACTTGTGAAATGATTAGAAAAGAGGTCATGGATATGTCAAAAAAATTCAAACTTGGTCTTACTAGTGCCTTAATTGCCGGAAGTAGTGTGGCAGCTTATCAGCTAGCCAAAAAAAGACAAACAAACGAGACAAAAAATGCTGATGCCAAAAAAGCTGAAGCCAAACGACTAGCTGAATATCGTAATACTGAAAGAGGGCTAGATGGACGCAACAGCAAGGGTATTTATTATACAAGTGGGAACTATGAAGCTTTCGTCACTCCTGAAAAACCAAAAGGCATCGAAGAAAAACATGCTTATTTAGTTGGTAGTGGACTTGCCTCTTTAGCCGCTGCTTGTTTCTTGGTTCGCGATGCTCAAATGCCTGGCGAAAATATCCATATTTTAGAAGCAATGGATATTGCTGGTGGTGCTTGTGACGGTATTTTAGATTCCACACGCGGTTATATTATGCGTGGTGGACGTGAAATGGAAAATCACTTTGAATGTTTATGGGATTTATTCAGAAGTGTGCCATCACTTGAAAAACCAGGATTATCTGTATTAGATGAATTCTATCGCTTAAACAAAGAAGATCCAAACTATTCTTTATGCCGTGCAACTGAAAATCGTGGCCAAGATGCACATACAGATGGTAAGTTTAAGCTAAGTCAAGAAGGCGTTATGCAAATTATGAAGCTCTTCTTCACAAAAGACGAAGATTTATATGACAAACGAATAGATGAAGTCTTTGATGATGAAGTCTTTAACTCTAATTTCTGGTTATATTGGCGTACGATGTTTGCGTTTGAAAATTGGCATTCAGCTTTAGAAATGAAATTATACTTCCAACGTTTTATTCATCACATTGCTGGTTTGCCTGATTTTTCTGCATTGAAATTTACGAAATACAATCAATATGAATCCTTAATTTTACCAATGCAAAAATATTTGGAAGATCATGGTGTTACTTTCCAATTCAATACGAAGGTAACTAATGTCGTATTCAAATTTGAAAATGGTCAAAAAATTGCTTCACGTATTGAATGTTTAGTGAATGATGAAGCTCAAACAATTGAACTTACGACGAATGATTATGTATTTGTAACGAATGGAAGCTGTACAGAAAGCACCATTTATGGTAGTCAAGATCAAGTACCAACAGGAGATGCTGAAATTCGTGAAAGTGGTTGTTGGCAATTATGGAAAAATATTGCGAAACAAGATCCTAGTTTTGGTCATCCAGAAAAATTCTGTTCAGATATCTCTAAAACAAATTGGGAATCCGCTACGATTACTTTAAAAGATGATCGCATTATTCCTTATATTACCAATATTTGTAAACGCGATCCACGAACAGGAAAAGTGGTAACTGGTGGTATTGTCAGCTGTAAAGATTCTTCGTGGTTGTTAAGTTGGACCATTAATCGTCAAGGGCAATTCAAAGATCAACCAAAAGATGAAGTCTGCGTCTGGGTATATAGCTTATTTACTGATGTCAAAGGTGATTATATTCAAAAACCAATGAAGGAATGTACTGGTAAAGAAATTACAGAAGAATGGTTATATCATTTAGGTGTGCCTATTGAAATGATTAATGAATTAGCAACCAATCATGCAGTCTGTGTACCAACAATGATGCCTTATATTACAGCATTCTTTATGCCACGTGCCAAAGGGGACCGTCCTGATGTGATTCCTGATGGTTGTGTAAACTTTGCTTTCTTAGGTCAATTTGCTCAAACACCACGAGATACAATCTTTACTACGGAATACTCTGTTCGTACGGCAATGGAAGCTGTCTATGGCTTATTTGCAATTGAACGAGGCGTCCCTGAAGTTTGGGGTAGTGTCTATGATGTTCGTGCGCTATTGAATAGTAGTGTCTGCTTAATGGATGGTAAATCACCACTTGATATTGAATTACCATTTGGCTTAGATGCTTTGAAGAAACCAATCATTAAGAAAGTTCAAGGGACGATTTTGGAAGACCTATTCCTTAAATACGGTATATTGCGAAAAGATATGCTCGAATAAAATAGTATAAACAAAAATGCTTGGGGAAGAACTCCAAGCTTTTTTGTTTCATTTGCAAAAAGTTAACTTTATAATTTATTTGTTTGCGCAAACAAATATAAGCTGAGAGTGGTATCAACAATGAAATATCGTCATATTTTAATTTTAGGAGCTGCTGGACAAATCGCTCGAAAACTAACAACTAAGTTACTTTTAGATAGTGACCTAGATATTATCTTACTATGGTCGTAATGTGAGTCAACGCTTAGGATTACACCATTCACGAGTTACACTAGTAGATGGCTTATTTAGTGAAGCAGCTAAACTATCTGAGTTGGTTTCAAAAGTCGATTTAGTCTATATTAATGCGATGGAAAACCTTGAAGATATCAGAGTGATTGCTACCATTTTAGAAAAATATCCAAAAGTGAAGTTGATTGGTGCTTCGATGGCTGGTTTACACGATGAAGTACCTAGTGAATTAGCAAAATGGACGCAAAATCATTTACCTAGCAGCTACATTGAAGGTGAAAAACCATCTGCTACCATCATTGAACAGTCATCCATCAACTATACACTCTTACATTTAACTTGATTGTACGATCAAGAAGATGATTTCACGTATGAATTAGTTTTAACACCGGAAAGTTTTAAAGATGCTGAAGTTTCACGTGAGGCTGTGGTTCAAGCAATTTATGATATTATCACTGACGAAAATCAGGAAAAGTATACACGTAAAGGATTTGGAGTAGGGCGACCAAATACCCATTATGCAAAACCATCCTTTTATTAATGGAGGCAAAGCAATGATTGAGCAATGGATGAAATTACAAGCAATCGAAAAAGAAATCAATCAAGAATTAACTCAGGCTTTAAAGAAAATTCCCGAAGCTATCTTGCTTAACGAATTTTATGTTTTATATTTTTTAAATCAATCTCAAGGTCAAAGTTTAACAGTGAGTGATTTAAGTAAAAAATTGGTTTAAGTATTAGTGCAACTTCCAGAATGCTCGTGAAATTTAAAGAAAGTTGTCGCGTAATTGAGCGAAAAGCAGGCGAAGATAAACGAGAAGTACAGGTTATCTTGACTGATAAAGGCAAAGATTTATTAAATGAAGGAGTTAGCCTAATTGAAGACGTCTTATCACATTATCAATTAGATAAAATGAAAATAATTATCGAAAAATAAGTGAAATCACACTACAAGAATTTCATTTTCTGCTACAATAGAAAAGGAATAATGAATAACAATTAAAAGAGGTGTGATTGTGAGTCAGAAAAAGATTCTTTTAGTCGATGGCAATAGTGTGGCATTTCGAGCATTTTATGCGCTATATAATGTCATGGATAATTTTAAAAATGCAGATGGCTTATATACAAATGCGATTTTTACGTTCAAAAACATGTTTGAAAAGATTTTATTACAAGAACAACCAACCCATGCCTTAGTGGCTTTTGATGCTGGTAAGACGACTTTTCGAACCGAGATTTTTCAAGAGTATAAAGCTGGACGTGCAAAAACGCCAAGTGAATTTAGAGAACAAATGCCTTTTATTAGACAGCTAATTCATGGATTTGGGGTCAAAGAATATGAGCTTCCTAACTATGAAGCGGATGATATTATCGGCACCTTAGCGACAAAAGCCAGTCAAGAAGGATTTGAGGTCATTGTTGTTTCTGGAGATCGTGACTTAACGCAGTTAGCAAGCGACAAGATTACTGTGTACATCACCGTCAAAGGCATGACAGAACTAGAAATATGTACGCCTGCATTCATTGCCGAAAAATATGATGGCCTTACACCAAAGCAAATTATTGACTTAAAGGGGCTAGCAGGTGATAAATCCGATAACTTACCTGGTGTTACTAAAGTTGGTGAAAAAACAGCGGTTAAATTATTAAAACAATATGAGTCTGTTGAAGGCATTTATGAACATATTGACGAATTTAAGCCAAGTAAGATGAAGGAAAACTTGATCAATGATAAAGAACAAGCCTTCATGTCTAAACAATTAGCGACCATTAATGTGCAAGCACCGGTTGAGATTACTTTGGCAGATTTAGCTTATCAAGGTATGAATGAAAACGAGTTAATTGAACTCTATCGAAAATTAAATTTTCAATCATTTTTAGATAAGATGAATGTGGTCATGGATGATCATGAAATGGAAGAAATCACCTATGAATACATTCAAGAATGGCCAAATGATTTACCAGAAGCTGAAAAGTTAGCATTATATGTTGAAATGCTTGGGGAAAATTATCATTTAGAAGATATTGTGGGATTTGCCTTTGGTACTTCAGAAAAAATTTATGTGAGTGATAATCTTGATATTTTAAGTAGCCCAGAATTTATTGATTATGTGCAAAAGGCTGAGCAATTGATTACTTTTGACATGAAGTGCCAAAAAATTGCGCTATCACGATTTGGGGCAAAGAATGTTTCGTTTACTTTTGATACTTTATTGGCTGCCTATTTATTGGATACCACCGATAATAGTAGTGATATTAGCAGTGTGGCCCATAATTATGGTTTGACAGAAATTTTAAGTGATGAGCAAGTTTATGGTAAAGGTGCGAAAAAAGGGCTGCCTACTCATCCAGATGATTTTTATGAACATTTAGCCCGTAAAATCGACACCTTACATCGTTTAGTGCCTATTTTAACGAAAGAGTTGGAAAATAAAAATCAATGGCAACTATTTACCGATATGGAGATGCCATTAGCCGATGTTTTAGCCAAAATGGAAATGACCGGTATCAGTGTCGACCCTTTACGATTACAGCAAATGAAACAAGATTTTGCTGTTCGTTTAGCTGAAATTGAACAAAAAATTTATGACTATGCAGGTAAAGAATTTAATATTAATTCTCCAAAACAATTAGGCGTGATTTTATTTGAAGAATTAAGTTTACCGGTCATTAAGAAAACGAAGACCGGTTATTCTACGGCTGTTGATGTGTTGGAACAGTTAAAATCAGCACATCCAATCATTGAGCAAATATTAAGTTATCGACAATTAGCTAAATTGCAATCAACTTATATTGAAGGTTTGCTAAAAGTGATTCAATTAGACGGCAAGATTCATACACGTTATATTCAGACTTTAACCCAAACCGGGCGCTTAAGTTCCGTTGATCCTAATCTACAAAATATTCCAATCCGCTTAGAAGAAGGGCGAAAAATACGTCAAGCCTTTGTACCTAGCCACGAAGATTGGGTTATGTATTCATCCGATTATTCACAAATTGAATTACGAGTACTCGCACATATTTCTGATGATGAGCACTTAAAGGAAGCATTTATCCATGGCCAAGATATTCATACTTCTACTGCTATGCGGGTTTTTGGTATTGATGATCCTAATAAAGTAACAAGTAATATGCGCCGGGATGCTAAAGCGGTAAACTTTGGTATTGTCTATGGTATTTCTGATTTTGGCCTTTCTCAAAACTTAGGTATTTCGAGACAAGCTGCGAAAAAATATATTGATACGTATTTTGAACGCTATCCGAATGTTAAAAAATATATGCAAGATATCGTCGCAAAGGCTAAAGAAGATGGTTATGTTGAAACATTATATCATCGTCGTCGTTATTTACCTGATATCCATGCTAAAAACTTTAATGTGCGTTCATTTGCTGAAAGAACTGCCATTAATTCCCCAATTCAAGGAACGGCAGCGGATATTCTAAAGATGGCAATGATTGAACTAGATAAACGATTGCAAGCAAGTAATATCCAAACGAATATGCTCCTTCAAGTCCACGATGAACTGGTATTTGAAGTAAAAAGAGATCAAGTCGAGCAACTAGACGCCTTAGTAAAAGAAGTGATGGAACACGTAGTAGACCTTCATGTGCCTTTGATTACGGATAGTAGTTGGGGAGACACTTGGTATGATGCAAAGTAGGTGGATATATGCCTGAATTACCGGAAGTAGAAACTGTTCGTAAAGGATTAAGCCAATTAGTGATTGGCAAAACGATATCTAAGGTAGAAGTCTTTTGGCCAAAAATTATTGAACAATTATCTCCAAGCGATTTCAATCACCGTGTTAGCAATCAGACCATTCATGAAATCAAACGCAGAGGGAAGTTTTTAATTTTTTGTTTGGATCAAGATGTCATTATTTCACATTTACGCATGGAAGGTAAGTATCATTATTTTCCAGAGGTAACAAAGCCAAATAAGCATGTCCATGTAGTATTCACCTTTTCAGATGGTAGTCAATTACATTATCAAGATGTGCGTAAATTTGGTCGTATGTGTGCGTATCATAAAAATCACGTGGAAGAATATCCTGGAATTGCCAAATTGGGTCCAGAACCATTTAACGAAACTTTTGACTTAAAAATATTTCAACAACAGTTAAAAAAATCTAGCAAAGCGATAAAGCCCCTGTTACTTGATCAAAAATTAGTAACAGGATTGGGAAATATATATGTAGATGAAGCACTTTGGCAAGCAAAAATTCATCCCGAAACGCCGGCAAATGAATTGAAGCCTAAAGAAATAAAAGAGTTGCACCGAGCGATTATTGAAGTGTTAGATAAGGCTATTCAAGCGGGAGGGACAACGATTCGCAGCTATGTCAATGCTTTAGGCGATGCAGGGAATTTTCAAGTTGAATTAAATGCCTATGGTCAAGAAGGAATGCCTTGTCCGCGATGTGGCTCACCCATTCAAAAAATAAAAGTTGCGCAACGTGGCACGCATTTTTGTCCAAAGTGTCAAAAGAAAAGAGGAAAATAATGGCTTTTGTATTAGGAATCACTGGCGGTATTGCTACAGGAAAAAGTAGTGTCGTTCAACATTTTATCGATCTTGGCTTTCCTGTAGTTGATGCTGATATTATTGCGCGTCATCTATTAGATCAAAATGAACAAGCCTACAATGAGGTAGTGAAAGTATTTGGCTCAGAAGTCTTGCAAGAAAATGGCGAAATTAACCGTCAAGCATTAGGCGCGCTTGTTTTCAATCATCCAGATAAATTAAAGCAACTAGATGAATTAATGGCGCCCTTTTTGCAAGAAAGTATCCTCGCAGCAATCAAACAAGCAAGCCAAAACCAAAAATTAGTAATCGTTGATGTGCCCTTGATGTATGAAAAAGGGTATGATGAATGGATGGATCAAGTTGCTGTGGTTTACTGTACACCGAATCAGCAATTAAAACGTCTGATGCAAAGGAACCAATTGACAGAAAAAGAAGCGAAACAGCGTATTGATAGTCAACTACCCATAGAAATGAAAAAATTATTGGCTGAAGTCGTATTTGATAATTCCAATGATTTAACACAAACGATACAACAAGTGGATACTTGGTTAAGCAATCGAAAATATATTTGAAAAGAGGAAATTTAGTGAATGAAATGATAGAATTACTGCAAAATCATGTTTCTGTTAGAGATTATGCGAATCGTTTAGTCAGTGAAGAAATTAAAAATGAATTAGTGAAAAGTGCCCAGAGTGCTTCTACTTCAAATTTCGTCCAAGCTTATTCTATCATCGAAATGAAAGATCCAAAAGTGAAGGATGAATTGGCTGAAATCACGCAGTTTTCAGGACATTTGGCAAAAGCGCCGGTGGTTTATGTTTTTGTAGCTGACCTTTATCGTCACGCTGTTCAATTAAAGAAAAATGATGTTCCTTTAGATGGTTTAAGAAATATGGAATCAATGGTTGTTTCAATGGTTGATGCGACTTTGGCTGCTCAAAATATGGCTATTGCTGCTGAAAGTTTTGATTTAGGTATTTGCTATATTGGTGGCATTCGAAATGATTTATATCGCGTGAAGGAATTATTGCATCTTCCTGAATTAACTGTTCCGTTATTTGCGATGACAATTGGTTACCCTGCAAGTAAAAATGATATGAAACCACGTATGCCACTAGAAAATGTGCTCGCTACAGATACTTATCAAACATCACTGACTGATTTAACTAATTATGATGAACAAATCCGTAGTTATTACCAAAATCGTAATAATCAACAGGCTGATACGACATGGACGCAAAAAAATGTCGACTTCTTCAGCATAGTTAGACGACCAGAATTTGCGCAATTTTTACTAGACCAAGGTTTTACTTTAAAATAAACTTATTTGCAATCTAATAAGCGAGAATTCCGTTTATTAGATTGCTTTTTTTACACACTTTTTAAGCGAAACATGTTATAATTTAATCAAATCAGAAAATAGATGAGGTGAATAATATGCAATGTCCAAAATGTCATCACCAAAATTCCCGAGTTGTTGATAGTCGTCAAGCTGATGATGGTCGGGCGATTCGACGTAGAAGAGAATGTGAAAATTGTGGTCAACGTTTTACCACTTTTGAAAGAATAGAAGAAGCACCTTTATTAGTCATCAAAAAAAATGGGGTACGTGAAGAATTTAACCGTGAAAAAATATTAAGAGGAATTATTCGTTCAGCTGAAAAGCGACCAGTAGGCATGGAACAAATGGAAAAAATTGTCGATCACGTTGAACGTCGTGTACGTGAAAAAGGTGTGACTGAAATTTCAAGTAATATTATTGGCGAATACGTAATGGAAGATTTAGCCAAAATCGATGAAATTTCTTACATTCGTTTTGCAAGCGTCTATCGTCAATTTAAGGATATGTCTGTCTTTTTAGAAGAATTACAACAAATTGTCGATAAGGCTAAAGGGAAGAAAGAGGAATAAGGAGGATTATCGTGGCACTTTTACCTAATGATAGTTACCAAGTTTATTGTAAAAAAACCATCAATGCGGATGAGTGGGCCAGTTTAACTAGTCTATACCAACCAATTATTGGCAGTTTTGCAACAAATTTATATCAAACACTTTTATTACAAGCACAATATGAATCAGATGACGCCTTTTTACATCTAGATTTATGTAATACACTTGATTTAGGGATTAGTCATTTAGAAAGTGTACGCGAAAAATTAGAAGGCATTGGTTTGCTTAAAGTTTATCGCAAGGAAGAGGAATTTCAGACTGTCCAATACTTTTATGAAATCATCATGCCAATGTTGGCCAACCAATTTTTAAAAGATGAGGTTTTAAGTTTTTTACTTTTAGAAAAAATTGGTGAGCTTAATTACCAAAGATTAGTGACACGCTTTACGAAACATACATTGTCGACAGCAGGTTTTAAAGAAGTAACGAAAAGTTTTAAAGAAGTTTATACCTTTGACCAACAAAAACTTTCGCATACATTAGGTGAGTTACAGAAAAACAAAGAAAAACTTGATTCACAAGTAAATAACCCAAATTTTGAACAACTAGCCTTAAAAGATGTAGCAATAGATTGGCAATTTTTATTTGATTTAGCTGCTAAAAAATTTATACAGCGAAAAAATATTACTGAAGAGATTTGTCGCAAATTAGCTTTATTTCATTCGCTTTATGGTTATGACGAGCTAGCCTTGGTAGATTTATTGGCGCAGTCAGTCAATTTTTCGACTGGCGAAATTGATGAAAAAGCGCTTGAGCATGAAGCACTTGTAAGAGAACAAGTTTCAAATACTGCAACGATACTTCCAGAAACTGATGATAACCAGTTACGCAAAGAGAGATTTTTAAAACAAGGATTTACGCAAGCGGACTGGGAATTGATCCTTCAGTGTGAAGAGTATTATCCGATTGAGTATTTACGTGAAATAAAGCAATTTAAAAATAGTTTTTCATCTAAACAAGAGGAATGGTTGGTTCGTGAATTAGTGGAGCGCAGTCCGTTAAGTAATCCAGTGATCAATTTTTTAATTAATTATCTCTTAATCGTCCAAAATCGCACCAATTTGCCAGCCCAATTAACAAGTACAATTGCAGCAGATTGGTCAGAAAAAAAGATTTTGCTTCCAGAACAAGCAATGATTCATGTGCGCAAAATTGTAGATGAAAGCAAAGATAAACAACGGAATCAACAAGCAAATCGCAAGGGGCAAAATTATCGTAATGTGCGTACCGAGCAAGTTCCTGAATGGATGAAAAATCCGCCAGAGGAATTTAAAAATCCAGAAAGTACAGCAGCTGCCAAAAAAGCACTCGATGCACTGTTAAACAAAGAAGGTGATCAATAATGGAAGATGTAGGTAAAAATTTAAAACAAATACTTCAAAAGCGAAATTATTTTCAAGAATATCAGCAAATGGTCAAACAAATCAATGAAAATCCTGATGTTCAGCGTTTCTTGAACCAACACCAAGCAGAACTCACACAAGCAGATATTGAAAAAAGTTATAGTCAGCTTTATGAATATATCCAACAGAAAGAAAAATTCTTGGCTAATGATCCCACGATGATTGCGCCGGGGTATGAGCCTAAATTGCAAATTTCACATCATGTTATTGAGGTTACTTATTCTCCTACACCTGAATTATTGAAACGTAAACAACTACAACAGGTAAATGAACGTATCAAAACCTTTTATCTGCCTAAAATGTTACGTGAAGCTTCATTGGCCTCATTTGAAATTACTGATGGTCGTAGCCAAGCAATACAACAAGCTGCCCATTTCATCCAACAATATGAACAAAAACAATCTACTTTTGTTAAGGGATTATATTTAGTAGGCAACTTTGGTGTAGGTAAAACTTATCTTTTAGGAGCAATTGCCAAAAAGTTAGCAGAAGATGGCTATGATAGCACCTTAATTCATTTTCCAACTTTTGCGGTAGAGATGAAACAAGCGATTGGTAAAGATACCATGATTCAGTTATTAAATGAGATTAAGACTGCACCGATTTTGATGATTGATGACATAGGAGCCGATGCCATGAGTAGTTGGATTCGAGATGATATCCTTGGGGTTATCTTACAATATCGTATGCAGGAAATGTTACCAACCTTTTTCAGTTCTAACTTTACGATGAAAGAGTTAGAAAGACATTTAACAGTAACACAAAAGGGCGATCAAGAACCAATTAAAGCGATGCGTATCATGGAACGTATTGCCTATTTGTCTCAAGAAATTATGATGATTGGCCAAAATCGTCGCAATCCATAAATGTGAGAGGAATGAAAAAATGAATGCACAACAATTATCTAAACGACTGGCAAAAGTAGGTGAATTTGTCCCGAATCAAGCTCGTTTAGCGGATATCGGCTCGGATCATGCTTATTTACCTGTTCGTTTAATGTTGGCAAATAAAATTAGTTATGCCGTTTGTGGTGAAGTAGTCAAAGGCCCTTATGAATCAGCTGTACATCAAGTAACTTTACAAGGACTAGCCGATAAAATCACTGTCCGTTTAGCAGATGGATTATTCGCTATTGAACCAAGCGATAATATTGATACGATTACAATCTGTGGGATGGGCGGTACTTTGATTAAACAAATTTTATTAGAAGGTATAGAACGAATAACTGGTGAAGAATTACTTGTTTTACAGCCCAATGTGGGGGAAGCTACTTTAAGGAAATATTTGGTCGCCAATGGATATACCATTATCGCCGAAGAAATACTAGAAGAAAATAAAAAAATCTATGAAATTATCATTGCTAAAAAATTATCACAGCCAACGAGTCTGAACGAAGCCCAATATTTATTTGGGCCATTCTTGATGCAAGAAAAATCACCTATTTTCATCAAGAAATGGCAAAGAGAATTAAAGCAAAGGCAGAAGGTGTTGCAACAATTACAAAAAGCAACACAAAAACATATGGAAAAAATGACTGAACTAGAAGCTGAAATCAAATTAATTGAGGAAGTGTTAGTGTGAAACTAAGAGAATTCATAGCCCCATTTGAAGCTTATTGTCCAAAAGAATTAGCTTTGGAGAAAGATTTTTGCGGCTTACAAATTGGCTCTTTAGATGCGGAAATTCAAAAAGTCCTTTTTACCCTAGATGTACGTCCGCAGGTGGTTGAAGAAGCAATCAGAATAGGCGCTGACCTGATTTTTGCCAAACATGCACCAATATTCAGACCCATCAATCAATTGACGGATAATAATCCACAGTCAAAAATGTTTTTAGATATCTTACAAAATCACATCAATGTTTATGTTGCCCATACCAATATAGATGTGGTAGCAGATGGTTTGAACGATTGGTTTTGTGAAGCACTCGGCTTAAATGAAGTAGAGATTTTACAAAAAACACAGACAAAATCCCTTAAAAAATTGATTGTCTATGTCCCAAAAACACATGCTGATCAGCTACGTCAAGCTTTAGGAGAAGCTAAAGCTGGAATGTTAGGAAATTATCATCACATGAGTTATACTAGTAACGGACAAGGACGTTTTATCCCATCTGTACAAGCCAATCCAACTATTGGGCAAGCTGAGCAATTGAGCATTGTTGCTGAAGAAAAGATTGAATTTATTGTTGAAAATCAATATTTGCCAAGTGTTTTACAAACAATGTATCGCGTCCATCCTTACGAAGAACCAGCTTTTGAAGTTTATGATTTAAATCCAGAGTCAAACGGTACAAAAGTTGAAGGGATTGGACGGATTGGTCATTTAGCTAAACCACTTGAATTATCAACATTTATCGATCGAGTAAAGTCAGCTTTTCATTTAAAGCATTTAAAAGTAATCAAAGCAAGCCACATAAGCAAGCGACAACTCATTTCAAAAGTGGCGATTTGTGGGGGAAGTGCGGAAAAACTGTATCGAGATGCTTTAGCCAAAGAAGCGGATGTCTATATTACAGGAGATGTCTATTATCACACGGCTCACGATATGCAAGAGTCAGGATTAATTGTTCTTGATCCAGGTCATCATATTGAAGTTCTTTTTGCAGATAAGTTGAAAGAAAAATATGAACAATGGAAAATAGCAAATAAATGGCAGGTTGATTTAATGGTTTCGACCGTTAATACTGATCCATTTGAAATAATATAAAGGAGTTTTATTATGTATTCTAATTTATTACCAAGATTTTTAAAATATGTTAAAACTGAAACTCGTTCTAATCCGATGAGTACAACGACACCATCAACCCAAACACAAGTAGCTTTTGCCCATGAGTTAGCCAAAGAGTTGACCGACTTAGGAATGCAAGATGTCTATTATAATGAAGAAAATGGTTTTGTAACAGCCACTCTACCTAGTAATACTGATAAAGAGGTACGCTCTATTGGTTTTATTGCCCATATGGATACCGCAGATTTCAATGCAGTCAATGTAAATCCGCAAATTGTTGAAAATTATGATGGTCATTCAACAATCCAATTAGATAAGGATGGAAAATATACTTTAAATACCGTTGATTTTCCTAATTTGAAAAATTATGCTGGGCAAACATTGATTACGACTGATGGTACAACTTTACTTGGGGCGGATGATAAGTCTGGTATTGCAGAAATTATGACAGCAATGGAAATTTTAATCAAAAATCCTGATATCAAACATGGAAAAATTCGTGTTGCTTTTGGTCCGGATGAAGAAATCGGAGTTGGTGCAGATAAGTTTGATGCAAAAGGGTTTGATGTTGATTTTGCTTACACTATGGATGGCGGTCCAGTAGGTGAATTACAATTTGAAACTTTTAATGCGGCTCAAGCTGATTTAACTTTCCACGGTAAAAATGTCCATCCAGGAACAGCCAAGGATACCATGATTAACGCCATCCAAATGGCTATTGATTTCCAAAACGAATTTCCACAAGAAGAAGTACCTGAACACACGGAAGGTTATGAAGGATTTTATCATCTACACGGCTTCACTGGCACGCCTGAAGAAGCTCAGATGTCTTATATCATTCGTGATCATGACCGTGAAAAATTCGAAGCACGTAAACAATTTATCGTTGATTTAGTTGCAAAATTCAACGCAAAATATGATCAAGAACGTGTTGAATTAAACTTATTCGATCAATACTACAATATGCGTGAAGTCATCGAAAAAGACATGAGCATTGTAGAATTGGCTAAGAATGCGATGGAAGAATTAGCGATTGTGCCGGTGATTGAACCTGTTCGTGGAGGGACTGATGGTTCTAAAATTTCTTATTTAGGAATTCCTACACCTAATATCTTTGCTGGTGGCGAAAATATGCATGGACGTTTTGAATTTGTATCTTTACAAGCGATGCAAAAGGCTACCGATGTTATTGTTAAAATTGCTGAATTAAATGCAAAATAATGAAGTCATAGCGAGTGTTGTGTGCATAGTGTTACATAGCACACTCGCTATTTTTCTCGTTGAAAGGAAAACAAGATGAAGAAAATATTGATGATTACTACTGGCGGTACTATCGCTTCTAAAAAATCGCAACATGGTTTAACACCAGGAATCACTGCTGAAGAATTATTGACCTACATTCCTCAAGTACAAGAAATCTGTCAAGTAGATACCTTAGCTTTATTCAATCTCGATAGTACCAATATGACCCCTAAACACTGGCTGAAATTAGCACGTACGATTGAGGAAAAATATACCACTTATGATGGCTTTGTCATTTGTCATGGTACAGATACCTTGGCTTATACCGCAGCTGCATTATCTTATTTAATTCAAAATTCTGTTAAACCTATTGTATTAACCGGCTCACAAAAACCTATTGATATGGATAGCACTGATGCGAAAGTCAATTTATTAGATAGCTTTATTTACGCTTGTGATGATTTATCGCAAGAAGTGGTTATTGTTTTTGATGGGAAAGTAATTGTTGGAAGCCGTGCGAAAAAAGTCCGAGCGAAAAGTTATAATGCTTTCACTAGTATCAATTTTCCATATATTGCGGTGATATTAGATCAACAAATTATCCGCTATATTCCAAGTCAACCACTTGTTCAACCAACTAGATTTTATCATCAATTGCAAGAAGACTTAATTACTTTGAAGCTTACCCCAGGACTAGATGCAAAAGTACTAGCATTTGCATTTGAAAATTATCGTTGCATTATCCTTGAAAGTTTTGGTGTTGGCGGTATTCCAGAGAACTTAGTTGCGAGCTTTTATCAGCTGATGAATCAATATCAAAAGGATCGTTTAGTGATTGTTAGTTCACAAGTAGCCAATGAGGGTAGTGATATGACAGTTTATGAAGTTGGTAAGAAAGTGAAACAAGATTTTCAATTATTAGAAGCGTATGATATGACGTTTGAAGCAGTCGTAACAAAACTGATGTGGTTAATGGCAGAATATGAAAATATTGATGATATCCGAAAATATTTTTATCAAACAATCAATCACGATAGTATTTTGAACAAAAAATATTAAGAAAGTTTAAAAATAGCACTCAAACAGCAATAGTGCTAACTTTTGGTTTGAACTTCATTGACTTTTGAATTATACTGTATGTGTACTTAAGAAAAAGGAATAAATAAGTACATCAAGAGAAATCAATTATTTCATTCAACGATAGGAGGAATGGAGTTATGAATATTGAAAAGATGACAACGACGATGCAACAAGCCATTGCTCAAGCCCAACAAATTGCAATGACTAGACATCATCAAGAAATCGATATTGCACATTTATGGAAAGTTTTCTTGCACACTGATCATTTTGGTGCAAATTTTTATAAAGATTTAGGTATCAATGTAGATGAATTTGAAGCAAAAGTTGACCAAGAATTAGATAAGATCTCTACAGTTGAAGGGAGTAATGTTTCTTATGGCCAAAGTTTTAGCCAAAATCTCTATCAATTGTTTATTGAAGCAGATAAGATTAGAGAAGCATTCCAAGATGAATATCTTTCAACTGAGGTGGTCATTCTTGCATTAATGAAATTAAAACATCATCCATTAACTCAGTATTTGATTCAACATCAACTATCTGAAAAAGATGTTAAGGATGCGATTGAAAATATCCGTGGGGGTGATCGCGTGACATCACAAAATCAAGAAGAAACTTATAAAGCATTAGAAAAATACGGCATTGACTTAGTACAAAAAGTCAAAGAAGGAAATATGGATCCTGTCATTGGGCGTGATGAAGAAATTCGTGACGTCATCCGTATCTTATCTCGTAAAACCAAAAATAATCCAGTATTAATTGGTGAACCCGGTGTTGGTAAAACGGCGATTGTTGAAGGTTTAGCCCAACGTATTGTTAAAAAAGATGTTCCTGAAAACTTAAAGGATAAAACTGTCTACTCACTAGATATGGGGTTATTAATTGCTGGGGCTAAATATCGTGGTGAATTTGAAGAAAGATTGAAAGCCGTATTAGATGAAGTGAAAAAATCTAACGGGCGAATTATTCTATTTATCGATGAAATCCATAATATTGTCGGTGCAGGTAAGACAGAAGGTAGTATGGATGCCGGTAACTTATTAAAACCAATGCTTGCTCGTGGTGAATTGCATACAATTGGTGCCACGACCTTGGATGAATACCGTCAATATATGGAAAAAGATAAAGCTTTAGAAAGACGTTTCCAAAAAGTTTTAGTCAAAGAACCAACTGTTGAAGATACGATTTCGATTTTACGTGGCTTGAAAGAACGATTTGAGGTACATCACGGTGTAAATATTCACGATAATGCATTAGTAGCCGCTGCAACTTTATCAGACCGCTATATTACTGACCGATTCTTGCCGGATAAAGCGATTGATTTAGTCGATGAAGCTTGTGCCAATATTAAAGTTGAAATGAATTCTATGCCAACGGAACTAGACCAAGTGATGCGTCGATTAATGCAATTAGAAATTGAAGAAGCTGCTTTGAAGAAAGAAACCGATGATGCTTCTAAAAAACGTTTAGAAAACTTGCAAGAAGAATTAGCTGATTTACGTGAAGAAGTAATTTCAATGAAATTGCAATGGGAAACTGAAAAAGAAGAAGTAAATGCCATCTCTAATAAACGTGCAGAACTTGAACGTGTTCGCCATGAATTAGAAGATGCTGAAAACAATTATGAACTTGAACGAGCAGCCGTGTTACGTCATGGTACCATTCCACAATTAGAAAAAGAATTAAAAGAATTAGAACGTAAAAATGATTCTGATCAATTAAAAATGGTTCAAGAATCCGTGACTGAAAATGAAATTGCGGTTGTTGTCGGTCGTTTAACAGGTATTCCGGTGACAAAATTAGTTGAAGGCGAACGCGAAAAATTATTGAAATTAAATCAAACCTTGCATCAACGTGTGATTGGTCAAAACGAAGCCGTAGATGCCGTAAGTGATGCGGTATTACGTTCTCGTGCTGGTTTACAAGATCCAAATCGCCCATTAGGTTCATTCCTCTTCTTAGGTCCTACTGGGGTTGGTAAGACAGAACTTGCCAAAGCTCTAGCAGAGAACTTATTTGACTCTGAAGAACATATGGTACGAATTGATATGAGTGAATATATGGAAAAACATTCAGTGTCTCGTTTAGTTGGAGCCCCTCCAGGATATGTCGGTTATGAAGAAGGCGGACAATTAACGGAAGCGGTTCGTCGTAATCCATATACAATTATTTTATTGGATGAAATTGAAAAGGCTCATCCAGATGTCTTCAATATTTTATTACAAGTATTAGATGATGGTCGATTGACAGATTCTAAAGGTCGCTTAGTTGATTTCAAGAATACCGTATTGATTATGACTTCAAATATCGGTTCACAATTGTTACTTGAAGGCGTGACTGAAGAAGGAACTATCCCACAAGAAGTTTCTGATCAAGTTATGCAAGCTTTAAGAATGCACTTCAAACCTGAATTCTTAAACCGTATTGATGACACGATTTTATTCACCCCACTTAGTTTAGAAGATGTGAAGGGAATCGTTGATAAGATGGTTCAACAATTATCTACACGACTAAACCACCAAGAAATCGAATTAAGCATTTCCGATGAAGCCAAAACATATATTGCACAAAATGCTTATGAACCTTCTTTTGGTGCTCGACCATTAAAACGATATATTACCAAAGAAATTGAAACACCACTTGCCAAAGAAATTATTGCCGGTAAGGTGATGCCAAAAAGTAAAGTGACTGTAACTTTGCAAAATAATCAATTATCCTTTGAAACCGAATCGTTAACAGAAGAATAATTGGCTCTTTGTCAAGTAGTGTTGTTGGCAATTAAGTCGATTGGAGAGAAAGTTATTTTATGAATGCTTTCTCTCTTTTTTTATTTTCTTTTCTTTTTTCAATCGACGCTTATGTACGAACAGGTGGTT
>SKEB01000621.1_pt1 | contig 25312 bp, 19 predicted proteins | sample 4826561 | NCBI WGS metagenome assembly SKEB01 (sample SAMN11008820, study PRJNA524170) | human gut metagenome | biome: Human fecal sample; material: Feces; isolation source: fecal sample from pouch patient p17 | host: Homo sapiens | place: Israel: Tel-Aviv | collected 2016-03-29
CATTATATATAGAATAGTAGTTTCGATTAAGGGGTTTTATTAATACGATATAGTACTTTACTCATGGTTATTTTTTATTCACCCCTGTAAAATAATAGTCAGAAGTAAACCCACCTTTTGTTACTTCCAATATTTTTCTAACCGTAACAAAAGTTTTTATATTTTTTTATAGAAGGAAGAGTTTTTGTAGTTGTAGGAGGGTGTTTTGTTAAATCAAGAAATATCAGTACTAATTGCCGAGTCTGATTTAGAGACACAGCGCTTGTACCGTCAACGTCTGATTCATGATCCAACTATCAAGTTGATTGGCATTTGCTCAAGCATGTCCTCAGCTAATCTTCTGTTGAGTCAGACCTCCTGCGATTTATTGATCACGGAGATTGATCTGCCTGATGGTAACGGCGCCGATTTGATATCTACAGCTTTAAATAATTACGGCGTAAGAAATTGCGTTGTGATCAGCTCAAAGAGTTCAATCTCAGATATTAAAGCCGCCATTGAAAACGGTGCAACTGGATACATATTAAAAGGTGAACCCGAAGCTCTCGACATAGCGGCCTGCGTTAGGGTAGTCGCTTCAGGAGGAAGTCCAATCAGTCCTCCAGTCGCCCGAGTCGTTCTTGACTCGATCCAAATAAGAAAAGGAAAAGACGGCCGGAAAAAAGACGGTACCAGAGTGGTCGCTTCGCCCAATAATCCTCTCTCGCCTAGAGAGTCTGAAATTCTTGAGCTTCTGGCCAAGGGGATGAGTTTCTCAGAAATCAGCAAAACTTTACAAATTTCCTGTCACACCGTGACGGCTCATATCAAAAAGATTTACCGCAAACTGCAGGTTCATTCCCGCGGGGAAGCTGTATACGAAGCCTCCCAGCTTGGCATTCTTGAAAAATAATCAGTATGCGGCGACCCAGTCGCCGCTTTTCCCGCCGTGCTTCTCCAAGAGACGAATATCGAACATCACCATAGCTCTATCAACAGCTTTGAGCATGTCATAAATAGTCAATAATCCAATCTGAACGGCGGTGAGGGCCTCCATCTCAACACCGGTTTTTCCCCATGTCTCACAGGTAACAATGCAGCGGATCTTTGATTCCTTTTCAAAGATTTCAAAATCAACGTTGACATGAGTCAAGGAAATCGGATGGCAAAGAGGTATCAAGTCCGGTGTCTTCTTAGATCCCATGATTGCAGCAATGCGGGCTACAGCCAGGACATCTCCCTTCTTTGAGCTTCCTTCCTGAACTTTTTTCAGTGTCTCGGGAAGCATGCGGATCCATCCTTCGGCTATTCCAATTCTTTTGGTAATGCCCTTTTCTCCGACGTCAACCATATGAGCCTCACCGGATTGGTTAAAATGAGTAAGTTCTGACATTGGAACTCCTATATTTAGTTACAACTTATCTTTTATTCGTCAAAAACAGATAATCTTTTGCTTTTACAGTTAGTTCTGTAGATCCTATAACATCTGTGGAAGGAGTGTATGAACCTTAAACCATTATGCTGTCTGGTCGTCTCAGTATTTACTGCGCTGACCCCGATCTCTGCAGCCTACAGCCAATCTTACAATCTTCCGGATTTAGGTGCGGCCGGTGGTTCGACTTTGTCCCCACTTGAAGAACGGCAGATCGGCGAACACATTATGGGAGAGGTCCGAAGCGATCCCACTTACCTTCCTGACCCAGAGACGACGGAATATCTTAACAAGATCGGCTATCGCCTGGTTTCCGCTGGGCCGGCTAACGGTTACTCATACTACTTTTTTGCTGTTAGGGATCCTTCGATAAATGCATTTGCTTTACCAGGCGGATTCATCGCGATTCATACAGGACTAGTAACAGCAGCTCAGTCAGAGAGCGAATTGGCTTCTGTCATGGGTCATGAAATTGCACACGTTCAGCAGCGTCATATAGCCCGAATGCTCGAGGGGCAAAAAAACAATCTTGCGTGGACATTAGGATCCCTTCTCGTTGCTATTCTAGCTGCTAGAGCCGGGAGCGGCGACGGAGCAGCGGCAGCTGTAGTCGGTACACAGGCTGCGATGGCACAAAACTATCTCAGCTTTTCGCGCAATGCAGAAAGAGAGGCCGATCGCGTGGGCTATAGTTCTTTGGTCCGCGCCGGCTTTGATCCGAAAGGCATGGAGCAATTTTTTGAACGCCTAGATTTTAATAATCGCGTCTATGAGGGTGCGCACGCAGCTCCAGCCTATCTTCGCACCCATCCAATGACAGTGGAAAGAATGAGTGAAGCACAAAACCGCTCTCGTCTTTCCAAAAAAGTAAATTACAAAGATTCTTTGGACTTCTATTTGATTCAGGCCCGGCTTCGTGTTCTTCAATCTAATAGATTCCAAGGCTGGGATGACGCTCTGAAGTTCTTCAAAGAAGATCTGAAAACCGCAAAAGGTTACAAGGCTGTAGCAGATCATTACGGCTGTGCAGTAGCGCTTCTGCGCATGAAAAAATATGCAGAGGCCCTAGTAGAGGTAGAAACGGCACGCAAACTAGCTGGTCAGAATTCCAATATTATCAATAAACTGCATTCCGAGTTGGTCTTCATGTCATCTCCGGCTCAACGCACAAAAGGCATTCAGCTGGCAAAACAAAATTACGATCGCAACCCATTGTCCCAGATGGCACTGCTCAACTATGCCGAGCTTTTATTTAAAGGAAAACAGTACAACGAAGTTATCAAGTTGATGCGTAAGCAGCATGCGCTTGACCAACGAACCTCAGGCTATCAGTCAATACTGGGGAAAACTTACCAAGCTCTGGGAAAGAAGAGCCTTAGCCACCAAGCTATCGGAGAGATGTATGCGTTAAACGGACAAAAAGTAGCCGCCATTCAGCAGTTCCAAATAGCTCAAAGAAGCAACGACGGGGATTTTTATACTATGAGTGAGATTGATGCCCGTCTTCGAGAGCTTAGGAAGCAGGTAGAAGATGACAAAAAGTATGAAAATTGAGCTCGTTAAAACCTTATTTTTTAACGTAATATTCAAAATCTCATGCTTAAGCGTGAAATGGCAGGTATAAAAAAGAGCTCGAGATTCATTGCTCCCGGAGCCATGCTTCCTCGAGGAGGGCGTAGCGGGAATGCCTGATAACATCCGCAGTTATATAGACCGCGGAGTAGATCTAAAATCGGAGGCACGCCTCCGAGGAATATCGCATATTAATGCAATGTAGTTTTTTGAGAAAGTATCACGATTTTATATTTCGAGAGATAAAGTGTCAGAAACAGGAAATCAATCCAAACCAATTGAAACTGATGCAGTCATTATTGGCGCTGGTCCGGTAGGTCTGTTCCAAGTATTCGAACTTGGCCTTCTTGAGATGAAGGCTCACGTTGTGGACTCTTTGCCAAGACCCGGCGGACAATGCGTAGAGCTTTATCCGGACAAGCCGATTTATGATATTCCGGCAGTTCCAGTATGCTCCGCTCAGGAACTCACCGACAATCTTCTTAAACAGATTGAACCGTTCAATCCAGTTTTCCACTACGGTGAAGAAGCAACAGATCTTAAGAAACTTGATGACGGACGTCTTTACGTTAAAACCTCAAAAGGCACTGAGTTTCTTGCACGTGCCGTGTTTATTGCCGCGGGCGTTGGCTCTTTCCAGTCCAGAACTCTTAAAGTTCCGCACATAGAAAAATTTGAAGGCACTCAGCTGCACTACAGAGTGAAGAATCCTTCCATGTTTGAGGGGAAAAATATTGTGATCTGCGGCGGAGGCGATTCGGCATTAGACTGGTGCTTGAACCTCGTTGGTAAAGCAGAAAGCGTTGTTTTGGTCCATAGACGAGACGGCTTCCGAGCCGCCCCTGCATCCGTTACGAAGATGAAAGAGCTCTGCGATCAGTGGGAAATGCAGTTCGAAGTCGGACAAGTAACGGGCTTTACGGAAGAAAACGGCGTCATGACTGAAGTAAGAGTTACCGGCGCTGACGGAGTGACGCGCCGCATGCCGATGGATCACCTTCTGGTGTTTTTCGGACTTCAGCCGAAGCTTGGTCCAATAGCTGACTGGGGCCTCAAACTCGAACGCAAACAAATTGTGGTAGACACAGCAAGATTCGAGACTAACATTCCGGGAGTATTCGCGGTCGGCGATATTAATATCTATCCTGGCAAGAAGAAACTTATCCTCTCAGGATTCCATGAGTGTGCTCTGGCAGCTTTTGCCGCGGCAGATTATGTGTTCCCTGAAAAACGTGTTCTTCTTCAATACACCACTACAAGTCCCAAACTTCACAAAGTTCTGGGCGTAGAAACACCTCACTTCGATTAACAAAAAAAGCGGCCGCGGCCGCTTTTTTTTTGTTAATGCTTCTTAGTCGTTAGAGACTTTGATTGAAGGCATCTTGGCTGAGTAGTCTTTATTTCTTTCGGAGACAGCCACTCCAACCTTTCTAGCAATATCCTTATAAACTTGGGCAATCTTGCTGTCAGGCTGAGCGATAACGATAGGCTCACCGCTGTCCATACTCAAGCGAATATTGATATCCAATGGGATTTCGCCAAGAAGCTTAACTCCATACTGTTCAGCCATCTTCTTAGCGCCGCCTTCGCCGAAGATATGTTCTTCGTGGCCGCATTTACTGCAGATATGAGTAGCCATGTTTTCAACGATTCCGAGAATTGGAACGTTTACCTTCTCAAACATCACTAAGCCCTTCTTAGCATCCATTAAAGCGATATCTTGAGGAGTTGTGACGACAACAGCTCCTGTCAGAGGGACTTCCTGAGAAAGAGAAAGCTGAATGTCACCGGTTCCCGGAGGCATATCAACAATTAAATAGTCCAAATCGTGCCAGTTAGTCTGCTTAATAAGCTGCTGCAAAGCGGACACGGCCAGAGGACCTCTCCAAATCATCGGCTCGTCCGGATCAATCAAAACACCAATTGACGCGACCTGCAGACCATAAGCTTCCAACGGCTCAAGGGTCTTACCGTCTTTAGAGTAAGCTCCTCCTTTGATACCAAGCATGGTTGGCTGGCTCGGCCCGTAAATATCCGCATCCAACAAACCAACTTTGGCGCCTTCGGCGTGAAGAGCCAGTGCTAAGTTTGCGGCTACAGTGCTCTTGCCTACGCCGCCTTTTCCGGAAGAAACCGCAATCACGTTTCTAACGTTATTGAATACTTTTACTCCTCTCTGAACCTGATGAGCAATAATGTTTTGTTTAACTTCAACCTCGGCTTCAATATGATTTTCTGCCAATTTTGCTTCAACAAGATTTTTGACAACCGGAATCTGCGTTTTGGCAGGGTAGTCAAGTTCGATAAATACTTTTAATTTGTTATCGACATCTTCAATTTTTTTTACTGACTTGGAAGTCACTAAATCCTTACCGGTAGTGGGGTCAACTACCTCTTTTAAAAGATGGCGGACTTTTTGTTCAATTTTTTCGTCCATATAGAACTCCAATTAATAGTTCTCAATAAGATCCGCTTAGTTTAACTCAGCCTCCCAACATTCCTTCAATGGTTTGTTTCAAAACGGTTCAAAAAATATTTGACTGCCAGGCTTTTTCCTTAGTGCGAAAAACGATTGTGAGGCAGGCACGAAGTTCAATTTGAAGAAACTCACATGAAAGTAAAGCACACTGAAGTTTCTGACTTCGAAAGAAATACAAACAGTAGGAGTAAAATTGTGAGCTTCACGTTCATTTAATCTTTAGCAGAATTTAAATATGAGTAAACGCACCATATTCCTGACGACCGCTCTGCCTTATGCAAACGGTAATTTTCACATGGGTCACATTGTCGAGTACATTCAGGCTGACATTTGGGTTCGTCATCAACGAATGGGCGGAAACACTGTTCACTTCGTAGGCGCAGATGATGCCCATGGTGCGCCAATCATGATTTCTGCACAAAAGTTAGGAATCTCTCCGGAGGCTTTTGTTAAAAAGATTTCTGAAGGGCGTAAACAATATCTCGACGGCTTTTATATAAAGTTTGATCACTGGCACTCGACTGACAGTAAGGAGAACACCGAACTATCCTGTGAAATTTATAACCGCCTTAAAGATGCAGGTTTGATCTACACAAAAGATATCGAGCAGTTCTACGATCCGGAAAAGAAAATGTTCTTGGCCGATCGCTTCATTAAAGGCAAATGTCCTAAATGCGGCGCAGAAGACCAATACGGCGACTCCTGCGAAGTCTGCGGAGCTGTGTACGCGCCAACTGAGCTGATTGAACCGTACTCCGCGCTGTCGGGGGCCAAACCAGAATTAAGAAAAAGCACTCACTACTTCTTCAAACTATCTGATCCTCGCTGCGTTGAATTCTTAAGAAATTGGACGAAAGGAACGGCTCCTGACGGCTCTCTCAGACTCCAACCTCAGATTATCGCCAAGACTGAAGAGTGGCTCGGGAAAGACGGCGACCTCTCCGACTGGGATATTTCACGCGATGCACCCTATTTCGGTATCGCTATCCCTGACGCCCCCGGGAAATATTTCTATGTCTGGCTGGATGCTCCTATCGGCTATCTTGCCAGCCTGAAATCATATTGCGAATTAAAAGGCATCAACTTCCAAGCCCTTTTAGAAACATCTACTACTGAGCAGATCCATATCATTGGAAAAGACATTGCTTACTTCCATACTCTCTTCTGGCCGGCAATGCTCAACTTTTCCGGAAAACCATTCAAAACGCCTGATCATGTTTGGTGCCACGGCTTCCTGACGGTTTATAACAAAAAGATGAGCAAAAGCCGCGGAACGGGACTTGATCCTATAGCCTACTTGAATCTGGAAATGGATCCGGAGTGGCTCAGATACTATTTGGCCTACAAGCTGAACTCCAAAGTTGAGGATATCGACTTTAACCCAGAAGATTTTATCCAGCGAGTCAACACTGACCTAGTTGGAAAATATGTCAATATTGCCAGCCGCTCTGCCGGATTTATCCTGAAGAGATTTGCCGGTAAGGTCGATGCCAATGCCATCGCCGACAGTGATTTGGTCGATGAAGTTAAATCTTTCTCCAACGCCATCTGTGATTTCTACGAAGCCCGAGACTATAACAAGGCACTGAGAAAAGTCATGGAGCTGGCTGACAAAGTTAACGAATATGTTGACAGCCAGAAACCGTGGGAGTTAGCAAAGAGCGAAGAAAACCGCGGCAAGCTTCAAGCAGTATGCTCAACTGTCTTGGAGGCTTTCCGTCTTCTGACCTTATACTTGAAGCCGGTTCTTCCAAGAACAGCCGAGCAGGTCGAAGATTTCCTCGGTTGCGGAGAACTGAACTGGCAGACTGTACAAAACTCGCTCAATGCCGAAACCACACTCAAGCCATTCAAACATTTGATGACGAGAGCCACTTCTGATCAGCTTACTAAGTTGTTTGAACTCAGCAATCCGGCTAACAAAGAAAAGGCGCAAGAAAAACAAGACAAACCTGCCGAAGAAGCATCTAATGATGAATTCGTGTTTGAACCTCTTCAGCCCAATGTCACCATTGATGAGTTCGCCAAATTAGATTTACGCATTGCCAAAATCGTTAATTGTACAAAAGTTGAAAAAAGTAAGAAGCTCCTCCAATTGACGGTTGATATTGGTGAAGGCAAAACAAGAAATATTTTCTCCGGCATTGCCAACTTCTATAAACCAGAAGACTTAATCGGCAGACTAACTGTCATCATTGCCAATCTCGAACCGCGCAAGATGATGGGACAGCTCTCTGAAGGAATGCTTCTTTCTGCCTCCGACGGCAGCGAAAAGACAACCGGACTGTATCTCTTAAGCCCTGACTGCGGAGCCAAGCCAGGCATGCGGCTTCACTAGTAAAATTACCTAATTCGCTCTAACTTTCGGTAAAAAACCTTTATTTCTTACTGAAAGTTAGAGTTTTTCTTTTTTTGAGGAATACACTCTCAAAACCTCAATATTCACTTGCCAACGAAAATTAGACATGACTGCACGTCAGCACATCGTAGATGCTTTGCATCGCTTTCCGCTAGCATCATTTCATCCAGCATCACTTAATATTCTTAAGGATTATTCCGTCAACAAATTCACCAGCGATCTCTCGGCAGGGCTGACCGTCGGGGTTGTAGCGCTTCCGCTCGCTATGGCATTTGCCATCGCCTCGGGAATGACGCCGGAAGCCGGCATCTACACGGCTATCGTGGCCGGATTTCTTATTTCTTTGTTGGGAGGCTGTAAGGTCCAAATCGGCGGTCCGGCTGGTGCTTTTATCGTTATAGTCTATGGAATCATTGCGCAGTTCGGAGTTGGAGGACTTTTAGCTGCCACCTTTATTTCAGGTATCTTCCTTTTTATTATGGGGCTGCTGAAGATAGGCAGCTTTATTCGGTTCATCCCGGTTTCCATCGTTATTGGCTTCACAAACGGCATTGCTGTCCTTATAGGCTTGTCCCAGGTTAAGGACTTTCTAGGTTTGAATATTGCCAAGATGCCGGCTGATTTTTTCAGTCAGATTTCTACCTTGTACGGGGCAATCACAACCGTCAATCCTTACGCCGTCGGGATCGGCATCCTCTCTTTAATCATTGTTTTTATCTGGCCTAGAAGCTGGACTCAAGGAGGTGCACCCTGGAAAAGATGGATGGCAAGAATCCCAAGCACGGTCGTTGTTTTAATTATCATGACCTCAGCGGTCACCTTTATGGAACTTCCGGTCGAGACCATCGGATCCAAATTCGGCGGGATTCCTCAAGGCCTTCCAAAGCTTCAATTACCCGAAGTATCATGGGCTTCCTTTAACCAGCTCATTGGACCAGCGTTGACTCTTGCATTATTAGGGGCTATTGAATCTTTATTATGCGCCCGTGTTGCTGACGCCATGACCGATGATCGTCACGATCCTAACCAGGAGTTGATGGGACAAGGCATTGCCAACTGCATCGTTCCGTTTATCGGCGGTCTGCCCTCTACAGGAACAATTGCCCGTACCGTTACCAATATTAAGAGCGGTGCCGTCTCTCCCATTGCAGGGATGGTTCACAGCATAACTTTACTAATTATTGTGCTCGTAGCCGCCCCCTTAGCCTCTAACGTCCCTCTGGCCTGCTTGTCGGCTATTCTGCTCTTCATGGCCTTTAATATGGGCAACTGGCATGAGTTTATCCGGCTCAGACAATTCACTATGTCTTACAAAGCCACTCTGCTGGCCACCTTTTTCCTAACGGTTATTTTCGATCTGACGGTGGCAGTAGAAGTTGGTTTAATGACAGCGGCGGTTTTCTTCCTTTACCGCATGAACACTTTAACCCGCGTTCTGCCGGTGCATCTCCCGTTCAATGCTTCGTACGGTATTGAAGCATGGGTTATGGAAGGGGCTTTATTCTTCGGTTCCGTCTCTAAATTAGAAATCGTTACAGATCCAAAACATATCATCGATCCACATTCCCCGGATGTGATCATCTTCAATTTCGCAGATTTATTGTCTATTGACAACAGTGCGCTCGACATTATTGAGAAATTCCAGAAGAACCTTCTGGCCCACAACAAAATCCTTATTATTGCCGGAGCTAACGGGCATCCGTTGAAACAGATGGAGCGCCTCGGAATGACTAAGACATTAGGTAAATATCTTGTCGGAGATATGGATGAAGCTATTGCGAAAGGAGAAGAATTCTTAGAGGAGAAGAGACTACAGAAAGAGAAGAAGTCTTCCGGCAGCGAGATTCGTATTATCGAAAAATAACCAATAATCCGCATTAGTCTAAAAAATCCTGCAGAGCTTGTTTCTTCTGCAGGATTTTTTTCGCTCGAAAAAAAGCGCTGAGAATTCAAATTTAGAACGCTCAGCACCTATTTATTAAATTAACAACAAAACCTTAATCGATGTATTTTGGTTTATACATGTATTCTTCCAAAGCGCCTGTCAGATCAGCAGGTTTTTCAATCTGTGCGATTCCGCTGTCTAAGCAGTATTCAGCAACACGCTGAGCAATATGGCGGGATACTGAACGAACCTCAGTCAGAGATGGGAAGAGGCTGCCGTGAGCTAGATCTTCGGCAGACACAGTTTCAGTTAATGCACGAGCAGCTGTCAAAAATACTCCGTCAGGAATCAACTTAGCTTTGGTATACAAAGCACCCAAACCGATTCCCGGGAACACATAGCTGTTGTTGCCTTGGCGCGGAACAAATGTTTTGCCGTTTAATTCAACCGGCGGGAACGGGCTTCCGCAAGCAAAGAGGCAGCGGCCTTCAGTATAGGTATAGGCTTCACGAGCTGTGCATTCTGCTTTAGATGTCGGATTAGACAAAGCAAAAATAATTGGACGCTCATTCAATCTAGCCATAGCCCCCAAAACATAAGCATTGAAGGCGCCTGACTGAGCAGCCAGGCCTACGATAGCTGTTGGTTTAACAGTTTCGATGGCATCTAAGAAAGTAGCGCAGCTCTCCATATCTTTGGCATAAAGTTGTTTTGCCGGAGAGAGACCGTCTCGGGAAGAGACAACAAGACCTTTGGAGTCAAAAAGGAAAATTCTATCTCTGGCTTCCTTCTCACTAAGACCTTCTTCAATCATGGCCTGAACCAGTAAGTTTGAGCAGCCGAGAGCCGCTTCACCGGCACCTAAGAACAGAATCTTTTCTTGAGAAACCTTTGTTCCTTTGGCCTTTGTGGCAGACATAAATCCGGAAACAGTAACAGAAGCTGTTCCCTGAATATCGTCATTGAAGCATGTGACTTTGTCTCTCCATAAGTCAAGCAATTCAAATGCGTGACGATTTGCGAAGTCTTCGAACTGAATGAGAACATTCGGCCAGCGCTTGCGAACAGCGAGAATAAATTCTTCAACGAGTTCATAGTAGGCCGGACCATCAACTCTAGGATGCTGAAGACCAAGATAAAGAGGATCTTTCAGCAATGCCGGATTATTTGTGCCAACGTCGATACAGACAGGCAATGAACGTTCCGGATGGATTCCTGCGCAAGCCGTATATAAAGAAAGTTTTCCTTTTGGAATACCCATGCCGCCGGTACCCAAATCACCGAGGCCTAAAATTCTTTCGCCGTCAGTGACAACAATAATGTCGACTTCTTCCTGAGGGCAATTGCTGACAAGCTCGTCAACATGACCCTTATCTTCAATAGAAACATACAAGCCGTCCGTATTACGGAAAATATGGTCGTAATCCATACAAGCCTTGCCGACGGTCGGGGTGTAGACGATAGGCATCAACTCTTCGATGTGATTGATCAACACATAGAAGTAAAGAGTACGATTTCTATGGCGCAATGAATCGAGAAGTTCGTATTTGATTAAATTATCATCCGTTTCTCTTACCCTTTCCATAAATCTCTTCGCCTGAAGCTCGATCGTCATGATCCTCGGGGGTAAGAGTCCGCGAAGTTTCAACTTTTCACGGGCTTCCTTACTGAAGGCTGTACCTTCATTAATGTAAGGATTTCTTAAAACATTGACTCCTACTAAGGGTTGAGCCATAGCAAACTTCTCCAAAAAGAAAAATAGTTACGGGCGGAACAATACGCCGCCCTTCTTATACACCTGTTCAGGCTTAGTTTATCTCTTTAACTTCTTTTGTAACGCTTATATGGCAACAATTTGTTATATCAGTCGAAAACTACTTGTTTTCCTTCTTTCTGCAGTTTCTTAACTTCAGGAATCCTGAGCCGCAAGGCAGTGTAAATCGGAAGGTCCTTAAGGGCCTTGGCCGTAAAGAAAGCGACTGCACTTGCACCTATCATCGCGAGGGTCAAATCCCAGCATGCCGTCATCTCTAAAATCAGAAGAACTCCTGTGAACGGCGCACGGATAGTAGCCCCGAAGAATGCGCTCATGCCTACGGCGCAAAATGCCAAAGGACTGACTTCTATCCCGACTAAACCTAGTCCCCAAGCAAAAACATGACCTAAGATTCCGCCCATAAGAAGCAAAGGCGAGAACAAGCCGCCAGGCACCCCTGTGGAATAGCACAACGGGGCGAAAATCCAACGAATTAGGCCAAAAAGCAGAACAATTTGGATTGGATATGCAAAATTAAGCATATCCTGACCTAGGTTGTCTCCGCCGCCGGCCAAGTATGGGGCATACCAAAGAAGAAGAGCCACCACAATACCCACAACGCCTGCCTTAATTTCTGGGAGTACGTGTTTGAAATACGCATTGAGATCCAGAAGGATTAAAACTGATTTGTTGTACAGAACACCCATTGCACCGATAAATATTCCGAACAGCACCAAAGCAAAAATTTCGACGGCATTAGGAATTGCAAAAGATTTTTGAATAACCATATAGTCAGGCTGCGCCCCCAGAATCGTCATAGAGGTTGAGCATCCGACCAACACGCAAAGCATTGTACTTATCACTAGACTTGGTTTAATGTCTTTGGTGACTTCTTCAAAAGTAAACATGGCACCGCCCAGAGGTGCCGAAAAAGCAACCCCTAATCCGGTGCCGGCAGAGGCGATGGTTAAAAACTTAAGTTTGGTATAGCTGAGTTTGCAGATCCTTCCCAGGGTGCCTCCGATAGAAGCTCCCATTTGAACCGTAGGACCTTCTCGGCCAAGCGCCATACCGCTGCCTAGCGTTAAAAGGCCGCCGAAGAATTTCACGAATAGAATCGGCAGTCTTGCCGGCTCATGCTCGTTGTGCCACATAGCCTCAACGTATTGGATGCCGCTGCCGCCGGCGGTCGGGGCAAAACGAACCAAAAATCGGCCGACTACTGCACAAGAGACACAGACGACAATCAAAGTCAGCAGGCCTTCGAAAGTCCCTGCACTATGAGCCCACTGTGCGAGCTGATTGCGGTACTTATCTGATAAGTGCAGAAAGTACTGGAAGTAGCCTCCTGCCAGTCCGGTCAAAAAACCGGCAAACATACAAAGTATTAGGAACCAGCACAAAGAACCAAAAGATTCTTTTTCGAGAGATGTCGCATTGTCCTGCGGAGGCAATCCGGAAGAGGTTGACGCTTGCGGTGAAGTCGTCTGATTTATTTTAGCGGTAGACATAATGGCCTCTATTTTCTTTGTATGCTTAGAATAAAGGCCAAACTAGCTGAGGGTATGTCAACACCCTTCAAAATGAGAACAGGGCCTCTTCGGCCCTGCTCTTTTTTGCTTGACGGCAATTAGAGTTGACTCTTTGCCATCTTGGCAGCTTCACTCTTTGGAAAACGCTTAATCAATTGATTAAAAGTTTGCTTAGCTTCCTCCGTTTTCTTGGTATCCATTTGAGCCATGCCGATAATCAGCAAGGCTTCGGGTACCTTTGCATGGCGAGGAAAATTTTTAACCAAGGCAGACTCTGTATCGATTGCTTTTTTGAAATCTCCCTTTCCATAGTAGCTGCTTCCTAACCAGTACATCGCTTCCGGATAAAGCTCCGAACCTCTGTTTTTTTGAATGAAAGCATTGAATGCAGAGATAGCTTTGTTATAAGCGCTTTGATTTAACAATTTCAAAGCGTTGTCCAACTCTTGCCTCTGTTGAATCTTTCGATCTTGAGCAGCCTGATTAGCCTGAACTTTCGGATCCATCTCCTGGATCTTAGTGTTCAAGTCGCCAACCATATTCTGCTGCTTCCCATAAGAGTTTTTAAGGTCATCGAGCTGACCTCGGAGGTTTTTGACTTCTTTGGTCAGTGTCTCAATACGTTCATACAAACGCATTTGAGTTTCCTGCTGGGTCTGCATCTGGGAACGCAATTCAACAATTGCTCTTCTTGCTTCATCATCTCCGAAAAGAGCATGAGCAGGACTAGCAACCGCAGCCAAAACGATTAAGGAAGAGGCAAGTAATGAAGTTCTCATAGATTATTTATTGACTAAGTAATGAATATCAACGCGGCGATTCTGTGCGTAATCTTCTTCAGTATCGCCTAAAGCTTTAGGACGTTCTTTACCGAAGCTGATAGATTCTACTTGATCAGGACTTACACCCATCAAAGTCATACGCTGCTTGACAGCTTCGGAACGTTTTTGTCCCAAAGCCAAGTTGTATTCGCGGCTGCCGCGGGCATCGGTATTGCCTTCGAGCATAACTTTAATGTTCTTGTTGTTTGCCAAGAACTTAGCGTGATTTGTTACAACCGGCATATACTGCGGGCTGACGCTGTAGCTGTCGAAATCAAAGTAAATTTCGCGCTTTGCTAAAGGGCCGTCTTTAGCATTGAGCATTTTTTCTACTTCTGTAGCATCTGTTACAGAAGCGGCATCTTTATCTTTCTCTAAGTCAATGCTAGAGCAAGCGGTTAAAGACAGAGCGGCCAACATAGCGGCAGCTGTCAAAGAAAAACGTTGAAAATTCATCTTTTATATCCTATCGAATGGTCGGACCCCACGCGGGCTCTCTAATATCACCGCTCAATCCTGACAAGCGCGAACGGGAACTGCCGTCTGTTGAAACCGTGGACAGCACTCCTCTTCCGCCTTCGTCAGTAGCGAAGATAATCATATTACCGTTGGGAGAGTAACTGGGAGATTCGTTTTTACCAAGTTGAGAAAGTGGGATCACATTACCTGTAGAGAGGTCTTGCTGAACAAGTTGGAAATTTCCGCCTGCTCTAACAATGTAAGCAATCTCATTATTTTTGGGGCTAACCGTCGGACTGACCGCGTAAGCGTTGCCGAAGCTAACTCTTTCAACAGATCCTCCTGCGAGAGGTTTTCTGTAAATCTGAGGGTTGCCTCCTCTGTCACTGGTGAAATAAATATATTTCCCGTCAGGAGAGAAGGTTGGCTCAGTGTCAATGCTGTCTCCTTCCGTGAAAGGACGAAGATTCATCCCTTCGGGATTGAGCAGATAAATCTTAGTTCCGCCGTCCTTAGAGAGAGCAACTGCCATCGTTGAGCCGTCGGGACTAAAAGCCGGAGCACTGTTATTGCCACGGAAAGCGGCTACTTGATGTCTCTTTCCGGTAGTGAGGTTCTGAAGCCAAACTGTGGGTTTCCCTGTTTCAAAAGTAGTGTAGGCAATACGTCTGCCGTCAGGGGCCCAAGCAATGGACATAATAGGGTCACGGCTCTTTAAAGCAACTTTGGGGTTATGCCCATCGCTGTCAGCAACCATGATATTGAAAACGTGACGTCCGTCTTGCCGTACAAAAGCGATTCTTGTCGCGAAGTCACCTTTTTCGCCGGTAATTCTTTCGTAAATTCTATCGGCTATTCTATGTGCGGTTAATCGCAGATCGTCGGCCGGGCATACATAGGAAGCCTGGTCAGTTTCCTGTTTTTTAACGACATCAAATAATTTAAATTTGATTTCGTAGCGATTATCTGCTGTTTTTTGAATATGACCGACGACATCGGCATCAGCTCCCTTCGAAGCCAATGTTTTCCAATCCGGTTCGGCATCGATTCCGCCTGCAATACTGCCTGTATCGACTAAACGGAAAACGCCGCTTCTTACCAAGTCGTCCGAAATGATTTTAGAAATATTTTCTGGGCAATCTGACCCATTTTCAAATGGTTGAACCGCGATCGGAAACTGATTTGCCCCGACCCCGAGAATATCTACTTGGAACTGACCCCAAGCGATACCGGATGCCATCATCCCCGCCATGAGACCTGCGCCTTGCAGAAGCAAACGTCTTTTGAACATTTGAACAGTCATAATGATTTCCCGCTAATTCCTAAGTAGGAATATTTTCTTAACAAAAATTAATCTGAAGTATATTAAGTTTTTTTGTTACACAAAAACTTTGTCCAAAAACAATTTGGGTTAAGAAGTGTTAAGAAAAAAGACCACTGCTTTCACAATGGTCCTGTTGTATTCATCTCCGTCCTTCCGGACGGAGTTTCTCGAGAAGAGAATATCAAAAGTATCAGTGACGGAAATGACGCTCGCCGGTAAATACCATAGTGATTCCTCGTTCATTTGCGGCAGCGATAACCTCATCGTCTCTGATGGATCCGCCCGGCTGGATAACTCCTTTAGCGCCCGCGTCAATGATGACATCAAGACCGTCTCTGAACGGGAAGAAGGCATCAGAAGCCGCGATACTGCCCTGGAGTGACAAGCCGGCTTCCTTCGCTTTGATAGAAGCAATACGCGCCGAGTCAACACGGCTCATTTGACCAGCGCCCACGCCAAGTGTCATACCGTTTTTCACAAATACAATTGTGTTGGATTTGATGAACTTTGCAATCTTCCAAGCAAACATCATGTCGGAAATCTGAGCTTGAGTCGGCTGAAGCTCTGTTACGACCTTCAAATCTTCTTCCTTAACTGTCTGGCTGTCTGGAGTCTGAACTAAGAGTCCGCCGCCGATCCTCTTCATATCGTAATCGTTATGAGCAGAACCGTTAGCAACAATCAATAAACGCAAGTTCTTCTTCTTACCAAAGATTTCCAGGGCTTCCGAAGTGAACTCGGGAGCGATGATAACTTCTGCGAACTGCTTTGCAATTTCTTCGGCTGCTTCTTTACCGACCTGGCAGTTGAAGGCAATAATTCCACCGAAAGCGGATGTTGGATCGCACTTGAAAGCCTTAGCATAAGCCTCAGCCGCATCAACACCGATTGCTGCCCCGCAGGGATTAGCATGTTTGATAATGACGCAAGCCGGAGTGTCAAAACTGCGGACAGCTTCCCAAGCGGCATCTGAGTCAGCAATATTGTTATAAGAGAGTTCTTTGCCTTGGATTTGATCGTACCCAGCCAGAAGTCCCGGAGCGACCTGTTTTTCTCTGTAGAAAGCAGCCGCCTGATGGGGATTTTCACCATAGCGCATGTCCTGAACCTTAACCCACTGACGAGTCAGAGATTCTGGGAAACGGGTACGTGTGGAAACATCGGAACCCTTCATGCTAGTCAAATAATTTGAAATCATGGCATCGTAGTGTGCTGTATGAACGAACACTTTCTTTGCCAATTCGAGTCTGGTTTCCGGAGTAACGTGACCGACTTCTTTAATCTCTTCAATGACTCTTCTGTAGTCTCCCGGAGAGACAATAACTGCGACACTTTCATGATTCTTTGCCGCCGCACGGATCATTGTCGGGCCGCCAATATCGATGTTTTCAATAGCGTTTTCGAAGGTGCAGCTGGGATTTGCGATAGCCTGTTCAAACGGATAAAGATTAACTGCGACGATATCAATCGGGTCAATGTTAAATTCTTCCAGAGCCTTCATATGTTCAGGAACGCAGCGGCGTGCGAGAAGCCCAGCATGAATTTTTGGGTTCAACGTCTTAACGCGGCCGTCCAACATTTCTGGGAAACCGGTATAGTCAGCAACTTCTTGAACTGGAATACCTGCTTCAGCAATCAATTTTGCTGTACCGCCAGTAGATAAAATGTGATAACCAAGGTTAGAAAGTTCTTTGGCGAACTCAACAACGCCTGACTTATCGGAACAGCTAATTAACGCTTGTTTTTTCATGTAACCACAACTCCTAGTTAGAGATTAATCAACAAATCCAACCTTCCCAGCAACTTAAGGGTTAGTTCAATCTGCTCATCCGGATTTCCGGCTAATAAAACTTCACGAATGTCTTTCTCGTCTGCATTAAATCTTTTGAGGTACCAGTTCAAGTGTTTTCTGATTGTTCTAAGCCCAAGTTCTTGACCGTAAAAGGCGTAATGCAGATTAATATGTTCGATAATTGTTTCTTCAATTTGGGACCTGCTAAGTATAAATTGTCTGGTTCCCAATAGCAGAGAATTCACTTGATCGAAAATCCAAGGATTGCCTAAAGCACCTCTTCCGATCATTACTCCGTCGGCCCCGGTAAATTCCAAGACCTGCAGTGCTTTTTGCGGAGCATCGATATCGCCGTTGGCAATAACCGGTATAGAAACGGCTTGTTTAAGCTGACGGATTGTCTCGTACTCTGCGTGACCCTTGAAACCTTGGTCTCCAGTTCTTCCATGGAGAACCAACATCCTTACTCCCGCGTCTTGAGCTCTTTGGCCCAGCTCAACGGCATTTCTCTCGGACAAACTCCAGCCGGTTCTAAATTTAAGAGTCACGGGAATTGAAACTGATTCAACAATGCTTTTTAGAAGTGATTCAACAAGATCAAGATTCTTTAGAAGCGCAGATCCGCAAGCCACTGAACAAACTTTCCGTGCCGGACAGCCACAGTTCAAATCAACAATATCTGCGCCAGCTTTTTCTGCTCTCTGAGCTGCTTTTGCCAACTCTTCCGGGACGGATCCGATAAGTTGAATTCCCCGCGGCGCGGCTTCCCCTTCAAGGTTCATTCGAAAAGAGGTTTTAGCGGTGTGCTGTAAATTTTCTTTAGAGGCTGCCATCTCGGCAACTGCGTAAGCAGCTCCCCACTTCCGACATATTTTTCGGTAAGGAAGGTCAGTAAAACCAGCCATAGGAGCCAATATGGTCCGCCCGGGAATACTTACTGACCCAACTTGAATATCATTCATAGAGATATGGCGGTAGTTTTTCAAACTTTTCCAGTTCTTCCGGCGTTCCTACATTAGCCCAATTACCTTGGAAGAGCTCTCCGGAAACGAGACCTTGGTCAACAAAATCATACAACCATGGGAACAAAGCCATTTTTACGACCGGCAGATCCTTAAAAAGGGCCCGAGAAAAAACTGCGATATTGCCGTAAGTAAAGCGCTTGTCTGAGCGAGTGATTAGGCCGTTCTCTACGCTCATATCTCCGCCTGAATGATATGACGGGTTCGGAACGAGAACTAAATGAGCCTTAGCTTTTCCTGCCTCTATTTCTGCAGCCTTTTCTATGAGAGAACTGTATGGAAAATCGGTGACGATATCTCCTGAGACCACAATAAAAGGTTCGGAAGAATTAGGTTCCATAAGTTTATCCAGAGCCTTGACGATGCCTCCTCTCGTTTCCAAAGCGTCTTCGGCGTCAGCCCCTTCCACTGAAAAGACTATTTTTACGCCATACTTCGAACCATCGCCTAAATAATTCATCAGCTTGTCTGCTTGATAAGCGGCGTTAATGACAAAATCTCTAAAGCCGGCTTTTTTCAATGCCATTATTTGCCATTCAATAAGGGGGCGCCCCCACAACTTAATCAGCGGCTTAGGGGTACTTTCCGAAAGATGGCGCATACGCTTCCCGCGTCCTGCGGCCAAAATCATTACTTTCATCAGAACGTATAACCTACCTTTGCTTCTTTATTCTGGATTTTATCCATAAGGTTTGCTAGCGGTTTTAAGGCATCGTACCGGCCGGCTGTTTTGGAGACATAGTTAATAAAGCGAGGAAGATCTCCAATATATTTGTCTTTTCCATCGCGATAGGACAAACGGCAGAAGATGCCGAGCACTTTCAAATGACGCTGCAGCCCCATCCATTCAACGTCCTTCCAGAATGAACCGAAATCAGCCGGGACGGGCAAACCGGCTTTTCTGGCATTGTCCCAGTAGCGAATTGTCCAATCGATGATCTGATGTTCCTCCCAAGAAATAAAAGCATCTCGACAAAGACTTGCAATGTCATAGCTAATCGGTCCGTAAACAGCATCTTGAAAGTCCAATACACCAGGATTGTCGGTTGACTCCAGCATTAGATTTCTTGGCATATAGTCACGGTGGACATAAACTTTTGGTTCGCTCAGATTTTTCGCAATAATCAAATCGAAAGTTCTTTCTAAGAGTTTTGACTCGAGATCGGACAGCGTCATCTTGAGGTGCTTCTCTAAGAACCACTCCCTAAAAAGATTTATTTCTCTTCTAAGCAATGCGGCGTCATAAGGAGGAAGAACATCCGGCTTACTGGCAATTTGAAGTTTGACAAGTGCAGTAGTGGCATCGTCCATCAGTCTATCGGCGTTTTCGTGATCCAGAACATCTAGGTAAGTCTTCGTTCCCAAGTCTGACAGCAGCACCAGCCCAGCTTCATAATCCACTTCGAAAATTTCCGGAACATTTAAGCCGGCGGCCTTCATGATTTCATCAACTTTCACAAATTCCTTCATGGATTCTTTTTCTTTCGGGCAATCCATGATGATGTAGCTTCTGCCGCTTCCCTGGATACGAAAATACTGTCGAAATCCTGCATCTGAAGAGGCATAAGCCAAAGTTTGCGGCTGGAGGCCGTAAGCGGGAGAAACCAAAGCGAGCCATTTATTTAGTTCAACGCGACATTCCATCAGAAAATACCTCTTTGCAGAATAAGCAAGACAACAACTATTGCCTTTATAATTTAGCCACCCAATTCCGTGCAATTCTAATGACTCGACTTATCGAACGGCGAAAACTTGTTACCAGAGTTGTGAATGTAACGCCTATAGCTGCTTCTATTGCCGCCCTCTTTTTTGTGGCGGCAGGTTCTTCTGCGCGCGCTGAAATCTCAGCACTCGGCTCAGCGCTTCCAATCAACTTAAACATGGCGCGCACGCTTGACGCCAATGCTCCTACCGACACTGACGACACGAATGTTTATCTTCGGGCATATCAGATGCACACCATCCCGGAAGAGAAAATTACTCTGACCGATGCTGCTGAAGTGCGTAAAGCAGGGGCAGTGCTTAGGGGAGACAAGATAACCTACACCTTCTCAAAAGATGAGGTGTATGCAGAAGGCAATGCTCTTGTTGCCCGGCAAGGAACTGTATTTGAAGGTCCTGAGCTCACTTATCGCTTGGATGCTGAAACCGGAACAATGCCCACCGCCAGATTTCGTTACCTGCCAAATAATGTTCGAGGAACCTCCGATGAGGTTGAACTCCTTGGCGACGGGAACGTCAAGCTTTGTAATGCCATGATTACAACCTGCAAGGAGGGGGACAATTCTTGGTGGATAGAAGCATCTACACTCGACATCGACCAGGAAGAGCAGACAGCGGACGGAAGAAATGCCCGCCTCTATTTAGGGGGCGTTCCAATTTTTGCCTCTCCCTATTTCACTTTCCCGATTGGAGAGAAAAGAAAAAGCGGCTTTCTTACACCGAAAATGGGTGCCAACTCTACGTTCGGTATCAATCTAGAAATTCCATATTATTGGAATATCGCCCCGAACTACGATTACACCATGGTTCTCAAGCCGATGTCTAAACGAGGTTTCCTGCTCGGCAACCAGTTCCGCTACTTGCAACCTACTTTCGGCGGTCAATTGGACTATGACATTTTGTTCCATGACAAAGAAACCAAAAAGAGAAGATATTCTCTTGCATGGAAGCACACTCAGCGTTTGTGGGGAGGCATCGGGCTTGGCGTTAACTACCAGAGAGTTTCCGACGACGACTACATCTCTGATTTCTCCACTAACTTAAGGCAATCCAGTGAGGACGTATTGCCTCAGAACGTTTGGTTAAGTTACGGCAAAACTTATTGGAGTACCTCTCTCGGAGTTTATAAAAACCAGACTTTGAGACCGGACAAAGAGTGGACTGAACAACCTTATGAAAAAGTGCCGGAATTCAACTTCCGAGCCTATGCTGCAGATTTAAAGGGATTCTCTCTTCTGTCGAACTTTACCGCCACACGGTTCAGACAAGGCGACAACTTCAACTCTTCGGGCTTTCCAATCGGAAGAACTCGAAGCGGAGACGGCAACCGTGTCATGCTTAATAGCTCTATCAGCTATCCGATGATTGGATCTTATTGGTTCCTGACTCCTACTTTTGAGTACAGCATGGCTTGGTACGGAGACATCACCGGGCGTAAGTACAACTCAGGTAACGTTGATATTTACAAGAATTCTCATCGGACTATTCCTATCTTTACTATTGATTCAGGATTGGTCTTTGAGAGAAACACGATGGTTCTCGGAAGAGAAACTGAGCAGACTCTTGAACCGAGACTGTACTATGCATACGTGCCGTACAGAGCGCAGAACCATTTGCCGAACTTTGATTCGTCATTGGCGGATATGAACTTTGCGCAGCTCTTTACTTCGAACCGCTTTATTGGATACGACCGTATCTCCAATGCCAATCAGCTTACAGCTGCCCTTACCACAAGATTTATTGACTCTCAGACAGGTAAGGATTGGTTTAATGCAACCGTCGGCCAGCGTTATCATTTCACCGATGAAAAAGTCGATATTTATTGGAACGAGATTAACCGCAAAAATCTCAAGAGCGATATTATCGGCATGACCGAGTTCACCCTCATCAAAGATTGGAAAGCAGAGCTCGGCATTCAATACTCAACGTTGTGGAAGAGATTCTCTAAGACAACCGCGGGGGTTCGGTATAATCCGGCCAAATACAGCAATATCGCTTTGTTCTACCGCTACAACTATGATCCCACAGACACGCGTGAGGACCTCTTCGAGAATTCGAACATCAAACAAATCGACTTCTCATTCCAATGGCCGATTACTCGAGACTTGTATGCTCTTGGACGATACAACTATTCAATTCGTGACAAAAAAGTCATTGATTCTCTAGCAGGTCTTGAATATCGTGAAGGGTGTTGGATCTTCCGGACGGCAGTTCAAAGATATGTGAGAAGTGCCGGACGTACCACGACCAACTTCTTCTTCGAGTTAGAGCTTGTTGGATTAGGCGCCTTCGGCTCCAGCCCAATCGAAGCTCTGCAGCAAAGTATTACCGGCTACCAGCCGCTCAGCCCAAGGCCGATAGAAGTTGGAAGATATGATTATTATGAATAAGAAAGCAATGAAGAAATTTAAACTTCTGAGTGTAGCTCTCAGTATTTCCTTAGCCGCGCTGGCCAGCGCACCAGTTTCAGCTCAAAAAGCGACATCTAAGGAAAATGCTCAGGCTTCATCCAAAATTATCCCAGTCGATAGAATCGCTGCTGTTGTAAACAACGATGTTGTCACGGAAATGGAGCTGCAGTCCCGGGTTCATCAGACAGCATTAAATTTGCGGCGCCAGAACATTGCTCTTCCTCCGATGGAGGCCCTCAGAGATCAGATCCTGGAGAGAATGATTCTTGAGAGAATCATTGAGCAGAAAGCCAGAGAGACGGGCGTCCGTATCGACGACAACATGCTTAACGCTGCGATTGAACAGATTGCAGCCAACAACAACTTGACGGTTCCGCAACTTGAACAAAGACTTCGAGCTGACGGCATCACTTTCAACAACTTTAGAAAAGAGATCAGAGCTGATCTACTGACCCATCGCTTACGGGAAAGAGAAGTTGATGACATGGTCAAAATCCCAGAAAGTGAAGTGGATCAATACATCAAGGATCAACTTGGACCTGAGAAACGCCGTCAGTACAACCTTCAGAGAATTGTTATCAGCCTTCCGGACAATCCGTCAAGAGAACAATTTGAGAGTGCTCAGCGTACTGCCAATAGAGTTTTAGACGGAGCACGCCGCGGAGAAAATTTCAGTCAGTTAGCCGCCCGTTATTCTCGTTCTCCTGATGCTATGGAAGGCGGCAACATGGGTTGGAAGACCGCCAACAGCCTACCTCCTCCGCTGTTTGATGCACTTAAGACAGCAAAAACAGGGGATATTGTTCCACTGCGCGCTCAGTCGGGCTTTCATATTTACAAGGTTCTCGGAACGCGTGATCCGGGAAACAGCAATGAAGTTCAGGCCGTTAAACAGACCCGCGTCCGTCAAATCTTTATGCGTCCTACAGGTGTCACTCCTGAAAACGTTATTATTGAACGCATGAAGAAGATTAAAGAAAGGATTGAAAGCGGAGATTCCGACTTCCAAACCTTGGCTCGTCTTCACTCTGCTGATCCTTCCGGTACCAGAGGCGGGGATCTCGGTTGGCTTTACGAAGGGGACGTTCCGCCGGAATTAGAGGCAGAAATCAATAAGCTGCAAAAAGGTCAGATCAGCGAACCGATCAAAACTCCTTTCGGTTGGCACCTGCTTCAAGTAACGGACAGACGTACTCAGCAAGGCATTAACGAAAGACTCCGCAGTCAAGCCAGAGAGAATCTGAGAGAGCAAAAAATCAACGAAGCTACTCTGGATTGGGAAAGGCAACTTAGAGACCAAGCGTACGTTGACAAACGTATTGCCCGTCCTCAGGAATAACATGAAGCGCCTGGCAAAACCAGGCGTTTTTTACTATGGCACTTGTACTTAAAAGTCACAAAGCTAAGAAAAACTTCGGGCAGAACTTTCTGCACGATGACTTCTGGATTGAAAAAATCGCCGAAGCCGTTGATGCCCGTCCGGGACAGAACATTGTAGAGATTGGTCCAGGTCAAGCCGCCTTGACCCGTTTGCTTATCCGGGATGCTGGCGCGGTCACTTGCATTGAAATAGATAAGGATCTTGCCGAATGGCTAAAGAAGAAATTTTCTTCTCATGAACTTGCCCTCATTGAAGCGGATGTCCTGAAAGTCGACTTTTCTGAAATTAAGCCCGGCGAAAAAATCCGTCTTGTCGGCAACCTACCCTACAATATTTCGAGTCCTCTCTTATTTCGGCTGATGGATTTTGCCGATAGAGTTATTGACCAACATTTCATGCTTCAAAAAGAGGTTGTAGACCGGATGGCGGCGGTACCAGGCCATAAGGCCTTTGGCCGACTTTCGGTTATGCTTCAGCATCGCTATAGAATCGTGAAGCTTTTTGACGTGCCACCGGATGCTTTTTCTCCGCCTCCCAAGGTCATTTCTTCTGTGGTCCGAATGATTCCTCTAGAGAGACCTCTTGCTGTCAATGAAAAGCTTTTTGCAAGGGTAGTTGCGCAAGCCTTCTCTATGAAAAGGAAGACTTTAAAAAATAATTTTGCAAAATTTTTTGGCCCAGAAATTTTAGAGGAAGCAGGAATTGACCCTAGCTCGCGAGCGGAAGCCGTAGGGATGCCTTCCTTTGTAGCGTTGACTAATTTACTAGAAAGCAAAGACATTTCTCTTTCCGAATCCTCTATTCCTACGATGGAATAACGAAGCACCCAAAAGGCTGGCCGACGTATTTATTCTCAGCCGAGTCAGCCTTTTGCCTTTCCTGGTCTGAGTCGAAAGCTACTAGTTAAAGCTGCTTTTCCACCTAGAAAGTCTGCCGAGTCCTTATTTGAACGTTTTCGATAAAACTCGATAAGTGTGGAAAAACTCATGCTCGGGGCAAGAAGGCTGACTTCAGCGGCTTTTAGTACAATCCGGCCTGTATTAATTGCCGCTCAAAGAAGTCAGAAAATACTTCGACAATCTTCGGATCCCATTCAACACCAATAGCGGAAGAAAAGAACAGGCTAAAACCGGAGAAGTACGTTTCTGGCGAGATATCTTTTTTTGGTAAGTGGTATTCAGGATCTTCTTCGGCCCATGGGCCTCTCTCTTTTTGCTAATCTACAGATATAAAAAAAATGAACCGGCCACAAGAATACGAGTGGAACCGGTTCCGGTTTTTGCTTGTAACGCTGAGATAATTCCAAGCAAATTTTGGCAACCTAAGTACTACAAATGAAACAACTAGCTCAAGTGAGGATTTGCTAAAAATCTTTCCTTTATTTTT
>SKEB01000622.1_pt1 | contig 25244 bp, 25 predicted proteins | sample 4826561 | NCBI WGS metagenome assembly SKEB01 (sample SAMN11008820, study PRJNA524170) | human gut metagenome | biome: Human fecal sample; material: Feces; isolation source: fecal sample from pouch patient p17 | host: Homo sapiens | place: Israel: Tel-Aviv | collected 2016-03-29
CCGGCTTCCTTCACCCGACAGGTCGCCCCATCCGGCTTGCCTTAAGCTAGGTCTTAGCCCTACCAGCTCGACCACGGGACTTACACCCGCTAGATATCGCACATGCCGTGCGCACATACGCTACGCAAACCTTGCGTGCCGATCCCAATACAATCGTAGGAAGAGCCGGCATGAGTAAAGTAGAGAGAATTAAGTGACGCCTAAGCATGGTGAGTCCTCCGAAGCGGCAGTGAGTTCAAAAGAAGCCCTAGAAATACGGAAAGACAAGGAAATACAGCAACAAGCAAAAGTCCGGAATCATAATTTCGGAGTAAATCGGCCATATCCTCCTCGAAGTCGTTGGATACAAAATCCGGTAAACAATGCAAGGTGATGTACAGAGCAAGCATTCCCAAGGTCACAAGACTAACTCTTGCAAATCCTATTGCTTTGATCTTCTTTATCGAAAGATGAGCCCCAAAGTGAAAAAAAGAAAGCAAGAGGAAAATCATCCCAAGGCTATGGTGCACGTCGATCATCAATGCTTGTATTGTTTTGACTCTCAAGACAGGGACGGCGTATCTGGAAAGAAGAGCTCCTGAAATCATCGTGAGAAAAAACACAATCATTAAGGCGATTGCAGAAAAGCTTTTAATTCTCAGAGCCACGCTAAATCTGGGGCAGACGGCCGAAAACCACCACTTCTGAGCCGCGGCGTGGAGCACGAAAATCCCTGCAGCAAAAAAGGCTAAATATTCATGCATCATTTCTTCGACTGCGTTCATGCTCACAAGAAGCAGAATTAAAATCATCATCGCGATTTTGAACATTACGAACCTCTTATTTCGTGAATTCAAAAACTTCGTAGGACTTAAGATCGCTAAAAACAGACAGATCTGATGTGACTTTACCCATTGGATAAACGGCCATCGTCAAATGCGGCCGATTGCTTTGAGCGTAGAAAATCGCAACTGTATCGTTTGTTGGACAATAGGTTAAAGTTCCGTCTTCAAAGGTGTACTGACCTTTAGAAACCGCATTGATTTTTCCAGGCATCGGTCCATAAAATTCGCGTCCGCCAAATTCTCCCATCCGAGCTTTCAGAGGAAGCTGCTGGTAAAACTCCATTGCCTCAGGAGTATTGTTCAGTTCTATGGTGAGCTTTCTGCCTCCGACGGTGCATGAAATTTTTCGAAAGGAAGCTGCCTGAGCATCCGGAACAAAGCGTTTTAACCAAGCAGAAACTCTAGTCGGAGCCGCATCCAAATCTGCTGAGGATAGTTGAAAGCCATCATTTTCTACTTGGCTTTGAGACAAGAATCGGCTTAAGGAACTAAAGGAAGATGCACATCCATAACCATCGTGAGTACAGAACGGAATCACTCGTTTACCTTTAAGATCCTCTGCAGCTAAAAAGCTTACGACTGCTGGAGGCATTCTCATATTCCATACCGGAAATCCTAAATAGATCGTGTCGTAAGAATTTAAATTTGGCGCGGAAATAAGCTCCGGTTTAACACCCCGGGTCTGTTCACTATGATTTCGTTTAATCGTTTCTTCAAAAGAGGCCGGATATGGATTCTTTACTCTAATCGGATATAAATCGCCTTCAGTGGTTTTGGCAATGATTTCAGCAACATAAGCGGATGAGCCGAGCTTGGAAGAAGGATGATAAGAGGCCTGAGCAACAGAGTCGACCGTTGGGTTCAACGTATTCTCAAATTTTGAAAAATATACGACAGCAGTTTTGGCTTGTGCGAAAGAAGCCATAAAAAGAGCCGTTAAAGAAAGTGCAGCGGCAGAAGAGATGCAGAGCAGTTTATTCATGTCCATCACCTTTTAATTTGATAAACAAATTTTATAAACTTCCTTCTTTTATATCCAATACTTATTTATAATCGTGTTTAATAAAATCAATGCATGAATGGAGCTTGAACATGGATTTGCGTGTCCTCAAATCTTTTATTACGATCTGCAAGCTCGGAAACATTACTAGAGCTTCAGAAGCGCTTTTTATTTCTCAACCGGCCTTAACTAGACAGCTCCAAGAATTAGAAGAAGAAGTAGGTACGAAACTGCTTAATCGAAGCACCCGCAACCTGACGCTTACCGAAAGTGGCTATCTCTTTTTACATCGGGCCGAAGAGATCCTGGCTCTCGCAAATCAAGCCAAACGCGAGCTCTCTGAAAAAGGAGATTTTTTACGAGGGATAGTTCGGATCGGAGTCGTCGAAAGTTCGGCCATGAATTTTCTCACGGAGAAGATCGGAGAATTTACACGAGACTACCCGCACGTTTGCTTTGAAATTTACTCTGCGGACAGCGATGATTTAAAGCGTTCTTTAGATGAAAACAAACTGGATATTTGCGTTCTCTTAGAACCGGTGGAAAGTGCCAAGTACATTCAAATTCCCATCCCTAGCAAGGACCGCTGGGGGCTTGTAGTCAGAGAAAGGGATATCCCTGAAGGGAAAACCTATTTTACGTATGAGGAAGTCAGTCAATTGCCGCTCATCCTTCCAAGGCGTTTTATTGTATTAGACGAAATTGCTGGTTGGCTTCAAGTTTCCGAAAAAAAACTCAAGGTTGCGGCCTACCATAATTTACCCTCTAACGCTCTCTCCATGGTAAGTGCTGGCTTCGGCTCCCTTCTTTGCGTAGAAGGATCTTTTATCAATCGTGGAAAGCTCGGCCTGAAATTCCTTCCGGTAAAGCCTGAGAGAGCAGCAGGACATGTTGCTGTTAGAAAGAAAAACCGTTCCCTGTTTAAAGCTGCAGAATTCTTTTGGGAAATGCTGAAAAAGTCTGCAAATCACACGAATGCGTAAGATTTTTCGGGAATAAGTTTCCGGTCTGATAATACGTTTGCCGTGCGCATAAGGAAAATCCGCAAGCTCCTGAAAGCCTGCGGATAGAATCTTGGTAGGCACAATTGGACTCGAACCAACGACCCCCACCATGTCAAGGTGATGCTCTAACCAGCTGAGCTATGTGCCTGAAGGAGGTTGAACTATACCAGCACTTTTCTGCTTTGACAAGTCACAGCAGAAGCCGGAAAAAAACTGTAACAAATAGCATTACTTCTTAAAAAATCTCTCCCCTTTCTTATAAGAAAAGCGGATGAGACCAATGTTCGTCGGCTGTTTTCTAAAAAATAAACTAGATTTATCGTAAGCTTAGGAATCTACAAATGAAATATCGCCTGTCAAAAAGCTCTGCTCTCGAACTACTCGGCTCTTCCGCTATCAAGCCAATATAAGTAACGGAATTGGAGACCGACTCTAAGCCAAGAAAAGAAGAAAACTTAAAACAATTTCTAAGTTATCCTCCTCTCCAGCCACTTCTCATCTATTCGTTAAAAAATGGCAATGACAAAGACGCCTCCGCCGAATTGATGATGTCTTTTTATTTCCTACGTGCGCTCACGACACCTTTAATTTCACGAATAGAGTTCAAGGTCCTCTTCAGATCCTCCGAATTTTTAATTTCTATGGTGAACGCTAAATGCAAATCTGCCTTGTTTCGTGAAGAATTCATTGCGATCACAGGCTGCTTCTCTTTTGAGAATATTTCAGAGATGTCCTTCAATAAACCAACCCTGTCGCTGGCAATAATCAAGATCTCTACTGGATAACTTACATCCGGGTCCTGCGTCCAGGATACCTCAATAAGCCTATCGTGGCCTTCGTCATCAAGATTTCGAATATTTGGGCAATCCGCTCGATGTACTGTAACTCCTCGGCCTCTTGTGACGAAACCAACAATCGGATCCGGCGGTACAGGATGACAACATCTTGCCAATTGAGTCAACAAGGAGTCGATACCCACAACCAAAACCTTCCCTTTATCATGGTGGGCGCTCTTCTTAGTTGTTGTTACGGTCTCTTCTTGTTTTTCCTCTATACGCGGAGCAAGAACATTCTCAATAGCCTTTTGACCAAGTTCGTCTTTTCCGGCAGCTAAACAAAGTTCGTCGACACTATCGAATCCAAGCTTTTTAGCCAATTCCTCTAGTTTGACAGCAGTCTTTCCTAGACGAGCCAAATCCTTGTCAATCTTGTCTCGACCGGCTGCAACAGCTTGCTCCATCTCTTGTGCATTAAACCACTGCCGAACTTTTGTCCTAGAACGAGGAGACGCAACAAAACCAAGTTCAGGATTAAGCCAGTCCCGGCTAGGTGCGCCAACCTTAACGGTAATAATTTCAACTGTTTGCCCGCTCTGCAATTTGGTATTGAGCGGAACCATAACACCGTCTACCTTGGCACCGCGGCACCTATGTCCAAGCTCTGTGTGAAGATGGTAAGCAAAATCAATGGGCGTGCTTCCAGCTATCAAATCAAGGACCTTCCCTTGCGGAGTGAGAACATAAATGTGTTCATCTTTGAGCTTATCGGGAGTTGGAGCTTGTTGAACGTCCGATTTCCAAGCCAACATCTGTCTAAGCCATGCAACCCGATCTTCCTCATTTTCTCCAGCTTTTCGCTTTGAACCTTCCTTATAACGCCAATGTGCTGCTACGCCTAATTCGGCAAACTCATGCATTGCCCTAGTTCTAATTTGGATTTCCAGAGGTTTTCCTTGAGAACCAACAACAACAGTGTGCAGAGACTGATAACCATTCGGTTTAGGTTTTGCAATGTAGTCATCAAACTCTTTAGAAAGAACTTCACTATTTTCTTGAATAAGAGAAAGAGTCTCGTAGCATTTTTCAACCGAATCGACAATAATTCTCACCGCCCTGACATCGTAGAGCTGTTCGAACTTTAGATTCTTTTTACACATCTTCTTCCAAATAGAATAAATGTGTTTTGGACGTCCGCTGACAGAGGCTTGTATGCCATTTTTAACAAGGAGCTTTTGAATACGCTTAACGGCTTCTTGGATAGAAGCTACTCTTTCCTCTCGTGTTTCTTCTAAAGCAGCGGCAATCTGTGCAAATTCCTTTGGCTTGGTGAAACGAAGGGAAAGATCTTCCAATTCCCATTTCATCTGCCAAATACCGAGTCTATTAGCGAGAGGCGAGTAGAGAGCTAATGTTTCTGCACCATACTCAGCAGCTCCTGGAGCTTTTGTTGCTGCAAAATAACGAAGCGTTTGGAGACGGGATGCAAGACGAAGAAGAACCACGCGCAAATCTTGACATAGAGCCAACAGCAGTCTTCTTACAGCGTCCGGCTGTTCGCTAATCTTGGCTTCTCCTTCACGAGAACGGGCTTTTTCGCTCACGTCCAAGACAACCTTCAGATTAGTTACAAGTTCACAAACATGACGGCCAAAATGCTTAGTCAGCCACTCTTTTGGATTTTTTAATTGATCCCAGACAAAGAAAAGATAACCCGCCGCCAATAAATCGTCATCATCACGGATTCCACGAAGAATGTCCACAACACCCTCTGCATGAGACATTACAGGTTCTCCGGTAAAAAGGACCTGACCTTCATACAACGGCTCAATAATTCTTCTGACCTCAGCCAAAGATAACGGAGGATTTGACTCTTCCATTTTGTTCCCTACTTTAAATCACTCATTAAAAAACAAACCTGATACAGAATCTGTTTTCCATACAATTTGGCAATTCTAAAATAAGGGGATTGTCTTGTCGAAACTTTGCGCGCAACAAAAATTAACTTACAAATTAACCTGTTAAAAAACTCCACTGCCGAAAGCCGTGGAGTTTTTTGTGCAGAAAAATGGAAGGAGGCTAGTCTTTAAGCGCTGCCTCAACAGAGACTTGGACTAAAAACGCCGGGCTTGAAAGCTGGCACTGAGCCACCGTTCTAGCCGGAGGATTGTCGGGAACAATCCAAGATTCCCACTCTTTGTTCATTTCCTGAAGATCACCAATATTGGCAAGATATACAAAAGCCCTCAGAAGATGACTTCTATCGGTCCCTGCTTCAGCCAACAATTCGTCAATCAATGCCAATACATTCTTGGTCTGCTGACGTGTTGAGCGAGCTTCGGATAAGTCCACCTGGCCTGAAATGAAGACCACTCCGTTGTGAATAACTGCTTCGCTGAAGCGACTGTTGATCCGTAACCGTTTAATTTCGCTCATCGTATTCGACCATTAGTTCTTAAAAGAATGGATCGGTGCAGGAATGCGGCCGCCTCTATTGATAAAGTCTGCTGCAGAACCCTGCTGGACCGGCATAATATCTGCACCGCCAAGCAAACCGCCGAATTCAGCTCTTTGTCCGACTGTCTTGCCGGGTACAGGAATAAGACGCACAGCCGTTGTCTTCGCATTGATCATTCCGATGGCTGTCTCGTCGGCAATGATTGCAGAAATAACATCAGCCGGAGTAGAACCTGGAATAGCAATCATATCCAGACCCACAGAGCATACACAGGTCATGGCTTCTAACTTCTCAAGAGTCAGCTTACCGCTGGAAGCTGCTGCAGCAATGGCTGCATCTTCACTCACAGGAATGAAGGCTCCCGACAAACCGCCGACTTGGGAAGATGCGAATACACCGCCCTTCTTTACCGCATCATTCAACATTGCTAGGACGGCGGTAGAACCAGGTGCTCCAATGGAGCTCAGACCAACGCTTTGGAAAATTTCTCCCACGGAGTCCCCAATGGCAGGGGTCGGAGCCAAAGACAAGTCTGCCACACCAAAAGGAAGATTCATTCTCTGAGCTACCTCGCTTCCAATTAGCTGGCCAACCTTCGTGACCTTGTAAGCTGTAGTTTTGATTATTTCTGCAATTTCGGAAATGTTAAGATTTTCACCTTCGCGCTTGACTGCACGATCGATAGCTTTCTTCACCACTCCTGGCCCGGAAACACCTACGCTGATTACTGCATCGGCCTCTCCGACACCCAGATACCCTCCAGCCATGAAAGGAACATCTTGTGGAATATTGCAAAATACGACAAGTTTTGCACATCCAAGACCATCCCGGTCAGCAGTTGCTTGTGCGACATCAAGAATCCTATGCCCCATCAGCTTTACCGCATCCATATTAATACCGGCCCTTGTGCTTCCTACGTTGATGGAGGAACAAACCCGAGAAGTAGTAGCTAAAGCTTCAGGCAGTGCATCGATGAGATTTCTTTCACCCGGAGTTATCCCTTTTTCGACGAGAGCTCCGAATCCACCGAGAAAGTCAACGCCAGCTTCTTTCGCACAGTCATCAAGCAGCTGACATGTTTTAACCATTTGATCTCGGGTGAATCCTGCACAAACAGTGCCTATCGGTGAAATTGTTATTCTCTTGTTGACAACCGGGATTCCATATCTGTCTCCAACCTCATTGCAGGTTGAAACTAAATTCTTAGCAAATTTATGAATTTTGGTTCTGACCTTAAACGAGAAGGTCCCGAAATCATCACTGATGCAGTCAAAAAGATTCAAACCCAAAGTAACGGTACGAACATCCAAGTGTTCGCTGCGCAGCATATCAATTGTCGATATAACTTCACGTTCAGTAAGCATTTTTATTCCTAATTATTCTTTAAGATGGTTAAGCGACAGAGACTCTGTGGATAGCTTCAAAAATTTGACGATGCTGCATGCTCAAGGAGACGCCATGCTCTTTGGCGATATCAGACAACGTTTTGTGAAGGGCACGCCTATCGATATCGAGCGGAACCGTAATTTCAAATACCAACAAAACTTTTTCAATCCCGTCAAATCCGTCTTGATTAATAGAACGGAAGTTGTCAATATTGATTTTTCCCTCGAAGAAAATTCTTGTAAATGCAAGAAGCAGCCCTTTGCCGTTTTTACCATCAACTGTTACGACAAATGGTTCTCCGTCCGTATGGAAAATCTTACCCTCCTGGTAGTCCAGGACATCAATCCACATGTTGAAACCGCGTTTATTAAAAATTTTGCTGATTTCGCTGTGGACTTCTTCCTTAGAAAGACTCTTAGGCTTGTTGACAATCATGATGGAGGAGAACTGATCGGCGACTGTCGTCTGGCTCATATCAACAAAATTACAATTCAAATTACTGAGAGCTTCAGCTACAGAATAAACGACGCCAGCCCTGTCAGGCCCTGCCACGGTCACTAGAATTTTGTCCACTTTTTAATCCTCTTTTAATGGCTGTTGTGGATTGTTAAAAACTGTTTTTGTATCTTAATTAAGAAGTTAATCTAATTAATCGTTTCATGGTACTTTTTTGACGGCACCAAGAGTTCCGAGCTTTGGAAAAGCCGTGAAAGCATTTTTAGCGGTTTGAGCCGCAAGTTCTTCTAGGGAAACATTTCTAAGCTCAGCTGCGGTTTCTGCATACATACGAAGATCTCTCGGCATACTGTGAGCATCGTCAGGGTTCTCTGCCCTTCTAATGGCTGACGGCATATCTGGGCAGTCGGTTTCCAGAACAACAGACTCCTCCGGTAAGATCGAAAGCAGTTTGCGGATTCGGCAAGAACCCGTGTAGGTAATAGCTCCTCCATATCCGAGCTTCAAACCCATTTTGATAAAAATCTTGGCTTGCTCCTCACTGCCGTTAAAAGCATGAACTGCGCCGCCGCAGACGCCGATTCGTCTCAGGTGTTTAGCGACAAGATCGATTGCTCCGCGGACGTGAATACTGACAGGCAATTCAAAGTCTCTGGCCATCTTTAGCTGATCAGAAAACACTTTTTCTTGGAAGTCCATCGGAACCATATGGGTAATAGTTCCGTCCAAACCAATCTCTCCAACTGCACTGAGCGTAGATGATTCCAAGTGCCTTTCTATGAACTCCCTTATGAGGCTCTTCTCAGTCGGATAAGTTTTAGCATTTAAGGACAAAGGGTGGATTCCCGCCGCGAAACCGGCATTGATCAATGAAGCAACGGTATGTGTTCTCAGAACACTTCTCCAATCCCCAGCACAGATAAGCATCTGGAAAACGCCGGCATCGACTGCCAGTTCAACTGCCGACGCCAGTGCTTGTCGAGACTTTGTAAATTCGTCAACAAACAAATGATTATGTGCATCAACTAACTGAATCATCGTATATTCTTCCATCCTTTAGTCTAAGGATACGGTCACAACGGCGAGCCAAATCCATATCATGGGTTACTATCACGACAGCTGTATGCTTCATTCTTGCCAGCTTAAGCAAGTAATCAAAAACGGAAAGTGCCGTGTCTTGGTCAAGATTTCCGGTTGGTTCATCAGCCAAAAGGCAAACCGGATCACCTACCGTGGCGCGCGCAATCGCTACTCTTTGTCTTTCTCCCCCGGACAACTGGCTCGGAAGATGATCCTTTCTATCAGCCAACCTCATTACCGCCAGTAATTCCAAAGATTTATTCTCAGCATAATCTGTTTTATCTCGGCGAATCCGCAAAGGCATTGCAATATTTTCCAATGCAGTGAATTCCGGAAGCAGATGATGGAATTGGTAGACAAAGCCCAATTTTTTATTCCTTAGGTTTGTCCTCTCTTTTTCTGTCAAGCGACCAAGTTCTTCTCCGTCGATTCTGATTGTCCCGCTATCAAAAACGTCCAATCCTCCGAGGCACTGCAGCAGAGTCGATTTACCGGAGCCTGAAGTCCCCACGATTGCCACAATCTCACCGGCTTCGACTTTGAGCGTAACTCCCTTCAGCACTTGTACGGTAGAGCCGCCCTCTTTGTAAGTCTTTTTAACATCGACAGCTTCAACGGCTGGCTTATTACTCATATCTAAGTGCCTCCGCAGGTTGAATCCTTGCTGCCCGCCAACTCGGGTATATCGTCGCCGCTAAAGAAAGCAAGAAAGAGAAAACTGCAATCGGCACGATATCATCAGCTCGAGGTTCGCTTGGCATATTAGAGATTAAGTAAATATCTTTGGGCAAGAATTGCACATTAAACATGGCTTCAATTGTATTGACAATGGATTCCACGTTGAAGGCTATCAGGAGCCCAAGTCCAACGCCGATTGCAACCCCCACAAAACCGATAAACATTCCCTGAATCATAAATATCTTCATGATGGAACCTTGAGATGCGCCTTGGGTTCTTAAGATGGCTATATCGCTTCGTTTGGAGTTGACGGTCATCACCAGAGAGGACACCAAACCGAAGGCACCCACTAGAACGATCAGGAACAAAATTATGCCCATCATTCTTTTCTCCACTTGAACCGCGGCGAACCAGTTCTTATTCTGTCTTGACCAGTCAAAAGCATAGTAACCATCCTGCAGCTGAGAATTCAGACTTCTGGCCACAGCCGGGGCTTCTTGCATATCCTGAAGTTTCAGGCGCAGTCCTGTTGGACCTCCCGTCCTGTAGAGCGCTGCGGCATCTTTCAGGTTAATAAAGCTCATTGAACTGTCGTACTCATAGTGGCCAGAATTAAAAACACCGGAGACAGTGAACTGTTTCATTCTCGGCACCATTCCTGCAGGAGTAAATTGCCCTTGCGGCACCATCATTGAAATCTTGTCTCCCGGAACCACCCCTAAACTGCGGGCTAAATCCAAGCCGATGATGATATTGAAGGAGCCAGGTTTTAAATCGGAAAGTTTGCCGACTTTCATCACAGTTGCGACATTACTGACGGATTTTTCTGCTTCAGGGTCAATTCCGGTAACGGCAACGCCTTTGATATTGGCTCCGCTGCTCAAAAGACCTTGACTCCTAACATAAGGAGCAGCCCCGATAATCTCTTTATTTTTCGATTCCACCGTTTTAGCTAAGGACATCCAATCGGCAAGAGGACCTGCCGTATGAACAATCTCAGCATGCGGCAGAACCGAGAGCATCTTATCTCGGACTTCTTTTTGAAATCCGTTCATTACCGAAAGAACAACAATGAGAGCCATCACGCCTACCGCAATAGACAAGACGGACATTCCGGAAATAAATGACACGAATCCGTCGCGTCTGCTTCCGCGCATGGAAAACGTGTAGCGAAGTCCCACCCCCCACTCGAAAGGGAGGCTTTTGATAAAAGAATTTTTCACAAAAATTTTCCATCTATAGAGGTGAATGCATTTTAACTTGTAGATGGTTGCAATTAGAATGGCGGAATGTCTTCTTGTATATTTTTATTCCCAAATTCTCTTCTCACGCCAGAAGATAAAGACCGCTTAGGCGATGCGTCCATTCCAGGACCTCTGCGGGATCTTTGTCAAGGTTTCGGTGAGCCCTCCTGCATCCATTTATTTGGAAACGATGCTCTGTCCGGAATAACTACTGATCAGTGGATCTGGATGACTGTTGCTAAGAAGGAAACTCTCCTCCCGTACGGGCCTCTTCTTTGGGAAGGTCTTGGAGGTCAAAGAATTGCAAAAGAATTTTGGCAGGTATCGCCCTACTATCTCGGAGAGCACAACAAAATAGAGGAAGCTTGCGAAGCCTTTGACCTTGAGGAAGAATGCTATTTACGTGATCTGCTTTCTCCTCTTGCCCGAAAATACAAAATTGAAGTACAAGTACTAGACGGCAGATTCTTTTTTGCCAGGAAGACTCCCTGGAAAATCGAAGTATGCCCCTGGAAGGCGCAGCTTCACCAAAAAGCGCAGCCTGTCCTCGGCGAAGATAAAAAAGAATTCGACTCTTTTTGCGATGAAATAAAGAGTGCACTGCGAGGCAGTGAGCTTAATCAATACCGTGCAGACAAAGGCCATAAAGAAGTTGAGGGCTTATGGATAAGCGGGGGCGGTTTCGACACCGCTATTAAGGACGTTTCTTTGACCAGAATCGTCCAAACCAACTCCGTCTTAGTCAAAGGCATCTGCAAAGCCTGCGGGATTGCCAACAATTTTATTACCCGAGAGGGGGCACCGTGGCCGGAGGAATGCCCAGAGGGAGATCGGTTAAGCATCTGCACAGATTTTATGGATCCCACAGTCAAGCATGATAAAAGAAAATGGATTGATACATGGGAAAAAATCCGCAAGCAAGTTCAGAATCATTTATCCAGCGCTACAAGCTTAGACGGCTTAGAAATATTCAATCCTGTGTTTGTGGCTACTGACGGCCTAAGAGTCAGCACCATCACTAAATCATTAAAAAAATCATTTTTCCCAATGTTTGGAAAGAAGCATGATTTCACCGAACAATGGATTTATCCTAAGGATTAAGGGATGTCACTGTTTAACATTAGACGCTTTAACTCCGTTGCTGCCGCAAGCTTGGCTAACGCCGGATATCCTCCTCCCGTAGCACGCGCCCTTGCCGCGCGAGGGGTCTCTCATGCAAAGGATTTGAACGGAGAACTCAAAGATCTGCTTCCGCCGAATTCGATGAAAAACTGCGCGGAAGCTGGGAAACTTTTAGCCCAGTGCATTCTTGATAAGAAAAAGATTGTTATCGTTGGCGACTATGATTGCGATGGTGCTTCCGGAGTAGCTGTAGGCATTTTAGGATTACGGCTCTTAGGTGCGGTTTTTCCTGACTTTCTTATTCCAGACCGAGAAAAAGACGGGTACGGGCTTTCTAAGCTCTTAGTTGACAGAGCATTGATAGATAAAGCCGAAGTTCTGATCACTGTTGATAACGGCATCTCTTCCGTCGAAGCTGTTAAATATGCCAAAGAGAAAGGACTGACGGTTATCGTAACCGACCACCACCTCCCCGGAGATCTCCTCCCCGAGGCTGACTTTATCGTCAATCCTAACCAACCCGGTGATGACTTTCCGAGTAAAGCTCTTTGCGGAGCTGGGGTTATGTTTTATTTGCTCCTTGCAACAAGGACCGCTCTTCGAGAAATGGGTGCATATTCTCGTACTCCACAACCCAATCTTCTCGCTCTAATTGATTTAGTTGCTCTAGCAACTATCGCAGACGTCGTTCCTCTTGATAGAAACAATCGAATTCTCGTCACAAAAGGCATTGACAGAATTCGTCAAAATAAGCTCCAATCTGGCTTAGCTGCATTATTAAAAGTTTCTGGACGTAATTGTTTTGACATTTCTGCCACGGAACTGGCATTCGCGGTTGCACCGAGAATTAATGCAGCGGGGCGTCTTTCTACCAACGACTTAGGCGTTTATTGTCTTATCAGTGCAGATGCGCCGACTGCTTTCAACTTTGCCGAACAATTAGAGAAACTCAACCAAGATAGGAAAAGCCGAGAGAGAGAAATGCAGCAGGAAGCTCTTTCCTCCATTGGAGCTTTAGACGATCCCGAAGCGCCGGCAATTTGTCTTTACGATCCAACTTGGCATTCAGGAATTGTCGGTCTTGTCGCTTCCCGCATTAAGGACAGTTATTACCGTCCAACGATTGCATTCGCCCCAAGCACTGAGGCCGGGCGCGAAGGTGAAATTAAGGGCTCTGGAAGATCGATTAACGGCATCCATCTGAGAGATACTCTAGATCTGATCAACAAAAATCATCCGGGTTTAATTCTTAAGTTCGGCGGCCACTCGTTAGCCGCAGGTCTGACCATTAAAGAAAAGGATTTACCGTTATTTGAAAAAGCTTTCAAAAAAACAGTTCAGAAGCAAGCCCCTTCCGGAATCTTTGTGAAAAATACTTTGGTAGACGGAGAGCTTGCTCCCTCGGATTTCAGCATATCAGTGGCCAACTCAATAGACAGCATTGTCTGGGGACCTTCCTTTCCGGAACCGATTTTTGCCAACCATTTCGTAGTAAAAAATCAGAGACTGCTCAAAGACACCCATCTTAAGCTTGATTTGGAAATGGACGGTGTCGCCGTTTCAGCTATCTGGTTCAGAAGAAAGAAACCTCTGCCGGAGAGAGCCTACCTTGCTTACAAACTTTGTGTGAATCAATGGGCTGGAAGAAGAACTTTACAGCTTGTCATTGAAGATATGGAAGAGGAAGACGAGCGTCTCCTCTGAGGCATTCGGGTTCGATGACTAATACAAGAAATACGAACAATAAACCAAGACGTACCGATTGTTGTGGCTAGGTCATCCTTCTTCCCGTAACGGCCCACGCACAATCCTTTCTTGTCAAAATCCCGTTATCGTTTCATAGGGAGCACGCAGAGGAAAAGATGTCAACGAAACCGAAACTTGAATGGTCTGTAATTTTACTTTTTTCGTTCTTCCTCACCGACTTCCAGGAGGCTGTCTCGGCAGAAGTTCCGGAACTACCAAGAGCAATTCAAAAAATTCAGAAGGAAATTCATATGCAAAAAATTTATCTTGCGGGAGGTTGTTTTTGGGGAGTGGAAGAATTTTTTTCCCGCATCCCCGGTGTTGTGGATGCAATTTCTGGGTACGCCAACGGAAAAACCGAATCTCCAACCTACCGCCAAGTGTGCACTGGACAAACCGGATATGCTGAAACCGTTGAAGTATTGTTCGACCCGCAGAAAGTCTCCTTGAAAACTTTAATTGAGCTTTATCTGAAAATCGTGGATCCTTTCAGCGTTAACAAACAAGGTAATGACATAGGTACTCAATACCGCACTGGCATTTACTACACCAATAACGAAGAGAAACAAATTATCGAAAATGTACTTCAACAAGCGGAGAAAGAATCATCCCGAAAGTTCGTTATTGAAGTTGAACCGATTAATAACTTCTATCCGGCAGAAGAGTACCATCAAAACTATTTAAAAAAGAACCCAAACGGCTACTGTCACATCAGCTTCGCTCCTCTCAAGAATTTAACGGAAGGAACATCTGAGTACAAGCGTCCGGATTTAGAGGAGATAAAGGAAAAACTCACCCCGGAACAATTTAACGTTACCCAAAATTCAGGAACAGAAAGAGCCTTTACTGGCGAATATTGGAATAACAGAGAACCGGGCATCTATGTTGACATAGTAACGGGCGAGCCTCTCTTTGTCTCAACTGACAAATATGAATCAGGATGCGGCTGGCCTAGCTTCACTAAACCCATTGATCCGTCATTTATCACTAAACATTTGGACTCCAGCCATGGAATGCTTCGAACTGAAGTTAGGAGCAAAATCGGAGATTCTCACCTAGGACATGTTTTTCCAGACGGCCCCAAGGACAAAGGTGGGCTGAGATATTGCATCAACAGCGCCGCTTTAAAATTTATTCCTCTGTCTGAAATGGATAAAGCCGGCTACGGAAAATACATTCCTCTTGTTAAGTGAGCTTCGCTTTGAGGTAAGCGGACAGCTTTCAAGAACCGCAGTTCTTTATCCGTTCTGGAGGGATTCTTGGAGTTAGTCAGCTTGTCTGGCTTTTTCCAAAAAAGACACTTAATCGCCTGGCAACAAAAAGCTAAAAACGACGCGAGACGGGTACGGTCTTTGGAAAAGCACGTTTTTGACACTACACATTGTTAAAATGTTGAGTTCGTTAAAACTTTTATTACTCTTGATTTAGTTAGGAATACGAATGGATGTTGAACGCCTAAACCTCATTTCTACTACCGCGGAAGATCTTTTGAACCGCGTAGAAGAACTTCGGAGGTATCTTTGACTTCGACGAGAAAGAAAGGAAACTTGAAGAAGTCAACCGAGAATTAGAAAATCCTGATCTTTGGAATAATCCTGAAAGAGCTCAGGAAATCAGCCAAGAAAAGAAGCGCTTAGAAGATATTGTTATAGGTCTGAGAGAACTCCAAGCTGGTCTAAAAGATTCTCTTGAACTTTTTGAATTGTCTCAGGCTGAAAATGATGAAGACACCCTGCTGGCAATTGAACATGATGTCAATGAGATGAAAAAAAGAGTAGAGCATCTCGAATTCCAGCGCATGTTCAATCAAGATCATGACGAAGCCAATTGCTTCTTAGAAATACAATCGGGAGCAGGCGGCACAGAAGCCCAAGACTGGGCGAGCATGCTGGAAAGAATGTATCTGAAGTTCTCAGAGAGACAAGATTTCAAAGCGGAGCTTATTGAAGAAACTGAAGGTGATGTCGCTGGTATTAAGGGCTGCACCATCAAAATTACCGGGAATTATGCCTATGGATGGCTTAGAACAGAAACTGGCATTCACCGTTTAGTAAGAAAGAGCCCATTCGACTCCAATGCCAGACGCCACACTTCTTTTGCATCTGTCTTCGTTTATCCGGAAGTTGATGACTCGTTTGAAATCGACATCAATCCTTCCGACCTCAGAATTGATACTTTCCGTGCATCCGGTGCCGGGGGACAGCACATTCAAAAGACCGACTCGGCCGTTCGAATCACCCACATTCCAACCGGTATCATCGCTGTTTGTCAAAACGGAAGAAGCCAACATCAAAATAAAGCTGATGCCATGGAAGTTCTCAAGTCCAAACTGTATGAAGCAGAGCTGAGAAAGCGTCAAGCCGTACAGCAGGCTGTGGAAGACAGTAAGAGTGATATTTCGTGGGGCCATCAGATTCGTTCTTACGTGTTAGATCAATCACGCGTTAAGGATTTGAGAACTAACGTTGAAACGGGAAATACCACCGCTGTTCTTGACGGTGCTTTAGAGCAGTTCATTGAAGCTAGCCTTAAGCAAGGAGTCTAACATGACGACACTCACCATTATTACAGGTGCATCCCGCGGTCTAGGCAAGCAGCTTGCCATCCATTGTCTGAAGGCAGGAGACACCGTCGCGACCATGGAACGGCACCCTGACAAAGAGCTCGTCAGTCTAGCCAAAGACAAAGAATGTGAGCTTGTTCAGCTTCAGGTGGATTTAACCGATCTGAATTCGACGGTTTCTACCATTTCTTGGCTCCTCAACCAGGCCAATCCGGAACGCTTCTCCTCCGTCAGGCTAATTAATAACGCCGGCGTTTTAGGCCCTGTCGGCCCGATTGAGTACGCATCGGCGCCCGACATTGATCACACTATCAGAATTAATTTCGAAGCTCCTGTCCTTATTATTCAAAGATTCTTAGAACTCACTGAAGATTGGAAAGCAGAGAAAAGAATTCTGAATATTTCGTCCGGTGCCGCCCGTAAAGATGTACCCGGCTGGGCAATCTATTGTTCTACGAAAGCCGCATTAGACAGATTTTCCTCCACCGTTGCCGAAGACGCTCGTGTTCAAGGGAAAAGTTTAAAGATTTGCTCTATCGCACCCGGCGTAGTTGACACCAGCATGCAAGAACAAATTCGTTCCTCCTGTGCAGCATCCTTCCCTCAAGTGGAAAGATTTAAAAAGCTCAAAGATGAGGGGAAATTAACTCCGCCGGAGCAAGCAGCCATCAAATTATTAGCTTATTTTGACAGTCCGGCTTTCGGAGAAGAACCGATTACAGATATCAGAACCATTTCGTTTGAAGGGTAAAAATGCAAAAGCAAGAACACACACAAGATCAAGTTGAGATCAAGGAACAGGAAAACCACATTATTGAAGAACGTCTAGCAAAGCTCAACAAGCTTCGTCAGGCTGGTCCAGCCTACCCTAATGACTTTGAAAAGAAAGAGGAATTAGGAGACATTCGCGCTAAATATGAAAATGCTACTGCCGAAGAATTAGAAGCTAACCCGGTCGAAGTGCAGGTTGCAGGTCGTGTAATGCTCAAGCGCGTGATGGGAAAAGCCAGTTTCGCTACAGTTAAAGATGTAAGCGGCACAGTCCAGTTTTTCGTCACCGTTGCCGAAGTCGGTCCGGAGACATATGAGCTTTTCAAGAAGACCATTGATATCGGCGATATTGTTGGTGCAAAAGGAACATTGTTCCGCACCCAAAAGGGAGAACTTTCCATCCGTGTCAAAGTCCTCAGACTGCTTACGAAGAACATTCGCCCTCTGCCGGACAAATTCCATGGTCTTTCTGATCAAGAAATCCGCTATCGTCAAAGATATGTGGATCTCATCATGAATGAAGACACCCGCAGAACTTTCAGAATTCGTTCTAAGGCGATCGCTGCTACTCGTCAATTCATGATGGAGCATCGCTTTATGGAGGTTGAAACACCAATGCTCCATCCTATTCCTGGAGGCGCTTCTGCCAAGCCTTTCGTTACTCATCATAACGCTCTTGACATGGACATGTATCTTCGCATCGCTCCTGAGCTTTATTTAAAGAGACTTGTTGTCGGCGGATTTGAACGTGTTTTTGAATTAAACCGCTCTTTCAGGAATGAAGGTGTAGACGTTCGTCATAATCCGGAATTCACCATGATGGAATTCTATGCGGCATACAAGGAATACCATTGGCTCATGGACTACACCGAAAAACTTTTGCGTTTTGTGGCGAACCAGACTATTGGAACTGAAGTCATTCAGTATCAAGGACACACCATCGACTTATCAAAGCCCTTTGATCGTTTAACTGCAAAAGAAGCTGTTCTCAAGTATTGTCCGCAATATTCTTCCGAAAATCTTGAAGACGCGGAATATATGCATAAAGAGCTGGAAAGACTTGGCGAACCGCAGAAGCCAAACGTAGGTCTGGGCGCTTTGCAAATGGCCATGTTTGAAGCCACTACTGAAGCCAAGTTAATTCAACCGACATATATCATTGACTACCCAGTTGAAATCTCTCCGCTCGCACGTGCATCCGATACAAATCCGCAAATTACCGAACGTTTTGAACTTTTCATGGCTGGCCGTGAAACAGCTAACGGTTTTAGCGAATTGAACGATCCGCAAGACCAAGCAGCCCGCTTCCAAGCACAAGCTAAACTCAAAGCCGAGGGAGACGATGAGGCTATGTATTACGATGCCGACTATGTCCGCGCTTTGGAATACGGTCTTCCTCCAACAGGAGGATGCGGCGTAGGCTTAGACCGATTCGTAATGCTTCTTACAGACTCGTCCAGCATTCGCGACGTTCTTTTGTTCCCTCATATGCGTCCCGAGGCTTAATAAATGCTGAGCTCTTCTGCTAAAGATTTGTTAGTTAGCCTTCTCGAGAGGCTTGCCCAGCAAGCTGACGAGAAAGTTCCGGCTACTCGGATTCCGTTGCTCTTAAACAATATCCTTGTAGGACATCTGAAGAGCAAGGATGCCAACTTGCTCAACAAGACGTTTCGTTTTATTGAGCTTGACGGTCCTTGCACCGCTTGTCGAATCTCGGCAGATAACGTGCAGCAGGCTTCCAGAAGAATTGCAGTTATCTCGCATTTCTTCAAACAAACAGGGCTCGTCTCTGCCTGGAGAGATGAGCTCCTCCCCGTTGTTTCAGTCAAAGATTTCGGCCGAACCACCGTTTTAGCCAATATCGAGAGAGCAATGGCAAGGCCTTTTGCTCTCTCTACCTTTGCCGTTCATCTTAATCCATACACAGCCGACGGCAGACTTTGGGTCGCCCAGCGGTCTTTCAAAAAAGCCATTAATCCAGGATACTGGGATAACTGCGCCGCAGGTATGGTGCCCATCGGTGAGACTTTTATCAACGCCATGGGACGAGAAAGTTGGGAAGAAGCAGGCATCCCTGGAGGCTCTCTTACCTTCCGTTTTCTTTCAAGACACTTGATCTCCAGAGAGGTAAGAGAAGGTTGGATGTTTGAACATACCGTTATGTTCGATGCAGAAGTTCAAGAAGATTTCAATCCCCTCAATGTTGACGGTGAAGTACAAAAATTCGAACTTCTTACCCAAGAAGAAGTCATTCGAAGAGTCGCCGCCGGCAGTTTTACCTTTGAATCTTCTCTATCGGTTCTTCTATCTATTGCCAACAAAAACGGCCTTTCGGCCGAGCTTGTCAGTTACCAGAGAATCTAGGCTGCTTGTACAATTCTGCGTAGACTTGGCAGACTACTCCACTTCGTCGAGCCAAGCCATTAAGATGGCTTCGAGAATTTTCTCGTTACTGCCTTCCGGATCGTCATCAAACTCATCGAGTTCACAGATCATCTTATGCATCTGAGGAAAACCAAGCTTCAACGGATCTTGATCCGGATACTCATCAGCCAATGCAATGGCAATATCTCTTGTATCAGACCACTTCATTTTTAGAAAGCTTCCCTGGCGTGGTTTCTTGAGTATTTAGGAATCTCTACGGTAATATCTTCGTCGCCGACTGTAGTTTGGCAAGAAAGTCTTGAATTAGGTTTCAATCCCCAAGCTTGATCCAATAAATCTTCTTCATCGTCCTCTGCAGGTTTAAGAGTATCGAATCCTTTATCTATATAGCAATGACAGGTTGTACATGCACATGATAATTCGCAGGCATGTTCAATTGGAACGCCGTGTTCCAACAAAGCACGAGCTAAGTTTGTACCAGCAGGAACTTCAAATTCCGTACCGTTAGGGCAAATGGTCTCATGGGGAAGAACAGTAATTTTTGGCATCTTAAACCTCGTAAACGGACTTGCCCTGCAAAGCGGCAAGGATTGTTCGATTCATTCTTCTGGCGGCAAAATCCTCAGTGCCTTTAGAGAGAGCACTGATTGCTTTTTTGATCGCCTCAGTGTCATCTTGCTCCTTAATCTGTAACAGGTCCTCGATCAAGGCGTCGATTTGAGAACGTTCCTCAGCATTGAGGAGATCGGAGTCCGTTTTTAACGCTGATTCCGTAGACTCCAACAAACGCGCCGCCTCAACCTTCTGTTCTCTTAGTTCCCGTTGTTTCATATCTTCTTCGGCATGACCATGAGAGTCTTTAAGCATTCGGGTGATTTCCTCTTCGCTCAGACCGTATGAAGGTTTGACTGACACAGAGGCTTCGGCGCCGGTGGTATTTTCACGGGCAGAAACCGAAAGGAGACCGTCGGCATCAACTTGGAAAGTAACTCGGATTCTAGCCGCTCCCGCAACCATAGGCGGGATTCCATGCAAAGAGAACTTAGCAAGGGAACGGCAATCCTCTACCATGTCTCTTTCGCCCTGAACGACGTGAAAAGACATTGCTGTCTGACCATCCTTAAAAGTCGTAAAGTCTTGAGCCATTGCAACTGGGATCGCAGTATTTCTCGGAATCACTCTTTCCACAAGGCCGCCCATGGTTTCAATGCCTAATGAAAGCGGAGTAACGTCTAGTAGAAGCCAATCTTCTCCTGATTGGTTTCCGGCCAATAAGTTGGCCTGCATAGCTGCTCCGACAGCCACTACTTCATCAGGGTCAATGTCTGTTAGTGGAGGCTGATCGAAGAAATCTTCCACTGCGTCACGAACATTCGGCATGCGTGTTGAGCCGCCAACTAATACCACACCCTTAATTTCGCTGCGCTTAAGTCCGGCATCTTTTAAAGTATTTTTTGTCGTTTCAATGCATTTATTGACAAGATGAGCGGTGATAGCAGCAAAAGCCTCTCTGGAGATTGTCAGGTTAACAATGTGTCCGTCACTCAGAGTTGCATGAATCACAGCTCTATCATGAGAGGTAAGATGCTCTTTAGCTTGTTTTGCTTTTCCTAGTAGAAGGCGAGAGTCAGACTTATTCAAGAAGGACAATCCGGCCTGCTCTAAAATCCAGCAATATAACCTCTGATCGAAGTCATCTCCGCCTAACTGACTATTTCCGCCGGTGGCCAGAACTTCAAAGACTCCTTTGGATAACCGGAGAATAGACACATCAAAAGTTCCTCCTCCGAGATCAAAGACTACATAAAGTCCTTCAGCGCCTTTATCTAGTCCATAGGCAAGAGCCGCTGCCGTCGGCTCGGCCAACAGACGAAGAACGTTTAATCCTGCCAACTTGGCAGCATCTTTAGTTGCTTGTCTTTGCGCATCATCAAAGTAAGCTGGGACAGTTACTACGGCACCGACAAGCTCGCCTCCCAGTGCTTCTTCCGATCTGGCTTTGAGCTTTTTAAGAATTTCTGCCGAAACTTCTACCGGTGACTTCTCTCCGGTAACCGTGCGGAGTTTTAGCATCCCTTCACCTTCGGTCAGGTCATAAGAGATATAGGAACCTTCTTTTCTGACCTCATCGGCACTTCTTCCCATTAAACGTTTCACGCTGGAAATTGTGTTGAGAGGATCTTCGGAAGATTTGAGTCTGGCTTCGTCGCCAACCTCAACTTCTCCGTTTTCTAGGTATCTCACCACTGAAGGAAGAAGCTTCTCTCCTTTTTCATCCGTTAGAACCTCAGGAGATCCATTACGCACCGTAGCCACTAACGAATTTGTCGTTCCCAGGTCTATTCCAACAGCCAACCGCTCCTCATGGGGAGCGGTTGACATTCCTGGCTCGGAAATTTGCAATAAAGACATATAGTTATTTCAAATCTTCTAATTGTCTGCTGAGGAACATTATTTTTTTTATGTTATCTCCTGCAGATTTCGGATCTTTATCCACATCCAAGGAATGCTCTACTTTTTGAAGCAAACCATCTTTTTCTGTAGAAATTTCTTCTTTTAGCTTTGCCAGCTGAAACTCATCATTAGCCTCTTTTGCCAGTGAAATTGCTTCACGCCGGATGAGCTGATCCATTAAAAACTCTTCATCGATTGAGCCGCTAGACTCTTCATCTACAGGGGCTCCCAAAAGAGCACAGACCAACTTAGCTCTTTGAACAGGATCCTTGAGAATAGAGTAGGCATCATTCAAACGAGTTGACCACTGTTGAGCATTCCTTTTTTCTGCCTCAGAAGCGGAGGCAAATCTATCCGGATGCACCATCTTCTGAATCTGGAAATACTTCTGACCAAGTTCAGCTTCATCTATCTTAAAGCTCACCGGCATATTGAAAATTTGGAATGCATTAAAGGCAGTCAACTCTTCTCTCCTAAACCTGGTTAAACATGAAAAGATTTACCGCAACCGCAGCTTTCTTTCTCATTCGGATTGGTGAATTTGAATCCGGAATTCAACCCTTCTTTCACAAAATCGATATCTGTCCCATCAATGTAAACAAGGCTCTTCGGATCAACAATCACTTTAATCCCATAAGAGTCATAAACATTGTCATCAGGCTCGGTAGTATCTGCGAATTCAAGAGCATAAGCCATTCCTGAGCAACCGCTGGTTTTAACTCCGACCCGAATGCCAATGCCTTTGCCGCGTTTGGTCAAAAATTTTTGAACATGTTCTGCGGCTTTTTCTGTCAATGTAACTGCCATTATTTCTTTCCTAACTGTTCTTGTTTGTGACGGTAATCCTCAACAGCTGCTTTAATAGCGTCTTCTGCAAGAATAGAGCAGTGAATTTTTACCGGCGGAAGTTCGAGCTCTTCAGCAATAGCTGTATTTTTCAGCTGTTGAGCTTCTTCAAGAGTTTTACCTTTAATCAATTCTGTCACCAGTGAAGATGAGGCAATAGCACTTGTACATCCGTATGTCTTGAACTTAGCGTCTTCAATAACTCCCTGGTCATTTACTTTAATTTGAAGGCTCAGCACGTCGCCGCAAGCCGGAGCGCCACGCGTACCAGTCCCAACATTGGGATCATTTTTATCCAAGCGACCAACATTTCTCGGATGGTTGAAATGGTCCATTACTTTATCGCTGTATTGCATATCTTGTTTTCCTTATTAATGTTCTTTCCACTCAACAGACTTAAGATCCGTACCTTCCTTGTGCATTTCCCACAATGGAGAAAGTTCTCTGAGCGCAGCGACATTTTCTTTAAAGAGCTTGATGGTGTAATCAATCTCTTCCTCAGTCGTAAATCTTCCAATGGAGAAACGGATGGAGCTGTGGGCCAATTCATCGTCAATTCCCAAGGCTTTCAGCACATAAGAAGGTTCCAAGCTGGCAGAAGTGCAGGCAGAACCGGAAGAAACCGCCACATCTTTGCAGCGAGCCATTAAAGCTTCACCTTCAACAAATTCGAAACTCATGTTCAAATTGAAAGGAGCTCTGTGTTCCAGGCTGCCGTTAACATGTACGGCTTCAATCTCAGAAAGACCTTTGAGCAGCTTATCGCGGAGTTTTCTTTCTCTTTCTGCTTCTTGTTCCAACTCTAAGCGGGCAAGGCGATAGGCTTCTCCCATTCCAACGATCTGATGGGTGGCCAGCGTTCCGCTTCTCATTCCTCTTTCATGACCGCCCCCATGAATAATGGCTTCGATTCTGGCACGAGGTTTACGGCGGACATACAGAGCTCCCATACCCTTAGGGCCGTAAACCTTGTGAGCGGACAAACTCATCAAATCAATCTTAAGTTTCTCCATATCCAGAGGAATCTTTCCTGCCGCCTGAGTTGCATCGCAGTGGAAAAGAATGCCTCTTTCACGGCACATTTCACCGATTTTTTCGATATCTTGAATAACACCGATTTCATTATTGACAGCCATCACGGAAACCAAAGTTGTGTCCGGACGCATTGCCTTGGCAAGTTCGTCCAAGTCAATCAGACCGTCCTTGCCGACACCTAAATAAGTGACTTCAAAACCTTCTCTTTCAAGCTCTCTCATGGAGTCAAGAACAGCCTTATGCTCAGTCTTAACTGTAATCAGATGCTTCCCTTTATCTTTATGGAATCTTGCCGCACCTTTGATTGCTAAGTTATCGCTCTCGGTTGCCCCGCTGGTCCAAACGATTTCTTTCGGATCGGCATTGATTAATTTCGCAACTTCAGCACGAGCATTTTCCACAGCTTCCTTAGCATCCCAACCATAAGGGTGGCTTGTACTTGCGGCATTGCCGAAATGTTCATTCAGATAAGGAATCATCTTCTCTACAACTCTTGGGTCAGTTGGTGTTGTTGCAGAGTAGTCAAGATAAATAGGGAATTTCATTATGGACTCCAATTATTTTGCAGAGCAATTAGATGTTGATTGTTTAACAATCTTTACCGGACGAATGCCTTTATCTTTAAGCATTTTCTTTTCAGCTAGATCTTTCAAAGAAATGTTGTGAAGGAACTTTCTCATTTCTTCATTAAGACTGTCCCATAAATCGAAGGTGATGCATTCACCCTGGCCGTCACAACCGGCTCGAGATTTCGTGCATTCGGATGTTTTTAAGGTTGAATCGACTGCGTCAAGGATCTCATCGACCCTGATTTGATCAGAAGCTTTCGCTAGACGGTATCCGCCTTTTGGGCCTCTGTTTCCCTCAACCAAACCGGCTTTCCGCAGTTTGCCGAAAAGCTGCTCAAGGTAGGAGGGAGACAAGTGCCGTCTCGCACTTATTTCCGCTATAGTGACGTGCTCCTGCGGGGCCTGAAGGGCTATATCAAGCATCGCAGTGACAGCAAATCTTCCTTTTGTGGTGAGCTTCATTACCTTATTCCGATTAATTTAGTCGGAAATATACACTTATTAATTTCCGAGTTCAACTGTCGGAAATATAATTTTTCATTCTGAGAGCCTGAGATTTTGAAAAAACTCTTCCCCCAATAAAAATAAAAAGGCAGTTTCGTTTTTAACTCATTGAAAAATAATAATAACTATTTTGGGTTTATTCTTTGGACTAAGAAGCCTTCTTCAGCTGGAGAGGCTTGAACTCATCCAAAACGCTGAGGCCGTGACAAGCCGTTAAGACTAAAATTCAATAATCGAGTAGGGAGGGTTGTTAGCCCGTCCCTCTCACACCGCAATTTACTGGCATGCCGTTCGGCACCAGGCGGTTCCTTAATCTAGTTGGAGGCACTGTCTCTACCATGAG
>SKEB01000634.1_pt1 | contig 24916 bp, 23 predicted proteins | sample 4826561 | NCBI WGS metagenome assembly SKEB01 (sample SAMN11008820, study PRJNA524170) | human gut metagenome | biome: Human fecal sample; material: Feces; isolation source: fecal sample from pouch patient p17 | host: Homo sapiens | place: Israel: Tel-Aviv | collected 2016-03-29
ACGTTCGACATACACTTTACCATTAGCTTCGATATCAAATGTTGCGGTTTCACCACGCAATCTGTCCGGAACTAAGGTCATTAATAATTGATTATCTTTAATTTCAAATACAATTTTTTCGAAGAATAAATTTAAAATTTCTTCGGTTGTATAACCTAATGCACGCAAAATAATTGTTGCCGGCAATTTACGGCGGCGGTCAATACGCGCAAAGAGATTATCTTTCGGATCAAATTCAAAATCTAACCACGAACCACGATAAGGAATAATTCGTGCGTTATATAAAATTTTTCCTGAAGAATGTGTTTTACCTTTGTCGCTATCAAAGAATACGCCCGGACTACGGTGTAACTGAGAAACAATAACACGCTCTGTTCCATTGATCACAAATGTACCATTATCGGTCATCAATGGAATTTCACCCATATACACATCTTGTTCTTTTATGTCTTTTACTGTGCCGGGTGCAGCATCTTTGTCATAGCTAACAAGGCGTAGTTTCACACGTAATGGCGCTGCATAAGTTGTGCCTCGAATTTGGCATTCTCTAACATCAAATACAGGCTCACCTAACTTATAATCTACATATTGCAACTCAGTATTACCATTGTTGCTCACAATTGGAAATACTGAACGGAATGCAGCCTCTAAACCTTGCTGACCTTCAGGATCTTTCTGGATAAACTTCTCGAAAGAGTCTATTTGGATAGTTAATAAATAAGGGATATTTAGAACTTGCGGACGTTTGCCGAAGTCTTTACGAATACGTTTTTTCTCGGTATAGGAGTAAACCATAGGTTCCTCTGCTTGCTGTTCAGACCCACAATCCACACACTCTCGCTGTATTATACAAGGTGGCAGTGTAAAATTGATACCGTTAGGATTGTTTTATATAAAAAACAATAACTTAAATTCCGTCATCACTGACTTCATTTTCACTACAACTATGAGCGTTAAACGGTAATTTCTCATAGTTTCTGAAAGGCACAAAATGGCTGATGATAAAATCACCAGCCATTTTTGCTAAAAATCAAATAATATCAATTATTTAATTTCAACTTTCGCACCAGCTTCTTCTAGATCTTTCTTAAGAGCTTCAGCTTCTGCTTTAGCAAGACCTTCTTTCAAGGTTGCAGGTGCAGATTCAACTAAGTCTTTAGCTTCTTTTAATCCTAAACCAGTTGCGCTACGAACTGCTTTGATTACTGCAACTTTGTTTGCACCAGCTTCTGCTAATACAACATCAAATTCAGTTTTTTCTTCTGCTGCCGCTGCGTCACCGCCTGCTGCTACTGCTACTGCTGCTGCCGCTGCAGAAACACCGAATTTTTCTTCCATTGCAGAGATAAGTTCTACAATTTCCATTACTGATTTTTCAGCAATTGCTTCAATGATTTGTTCGTTAGTTAATGACATAACAATCGTTTCCTAAAATAAGTAAAAGTTTTAAACCAATAAACCGCTAATATTAAGCAGCTTCTTTTTGATCGCGAATCGCCGCAATAGTACGTACAAGTTTTCCAGCCGCAGCTTCTTTCATTGTACCCATTAAACGTGCAATTGCTTCTTCGTATGTTGGTAGAGTTGCTAGACGATCGATAGCTTTTGCTTCGATGAACTCACCTTCAAAGGCTGCGCCTTTAATTTCGAACTTATCGTTTGCTTTAGCAAATTCTTTGAACAAACGTGCTGCAGCACCTGGATGTTCGTTAGAGAATGCGATAAGAGTCGGACCTTTAAACGTATCTTTCATGCATTCAAATGCGCTACCTTCTACGGCACGACGTAATAAAGTATTACGTACAACACGCATATACACGCCAGCTTCACGAGCTGATTTACGTAATTCAGTCATTTTGTCTACTGTTACACCACGAGAATCGGCAACAACAGCAGATAACGCACCCTTGGCAACTTCGCTTACTTCAGCAACAACTGCTTGTTTATCTTGAAGATTTAATGCCATTGGCTTTTAGCTCCTGAAATACATCAATCTAGTTTCCTAGACATAAAAAACCCTATCTGACAACTTAACAGAAAGGGACGAATTTCGGTGCCAGAAGCAGAAAAATTCTTATCTGTACACCATCTACGTAGGATAATTAAGAAATTGCTTTCCCCTACGGTCTTGGATGAGGCTTGAATAGGTCAAGCACCAACCAGAATCTTACTAAAAAGTTAAGGTCGTAGATTATAGAGATAACCTACGACAAAGTAAAGCAGATTATAAGCTGCTTTGATCGATTTCAACACCAGCACCCATAGTTGTTGAAAGGCTTACTTTCTTGATGTAAACACCTTTCGCTGTGCTTGGTTTTGCTTTGTTTAATGCAGCCAACAATGCTTGTAAGTTTTCTTTGATTTGATCAGCTTCAAAGTTTGCTTTACCGATAGTAGTGTGGATGATACCGTTTTTATCATTACGGTAACGAACCTGACCGGATTTTGCATTCTTAACAGCTTCTGCAACATTTGGAGTTACAGTACCCACTTTAGGGTTTGGCATTAAACCACGTGGACCAAGGATTTGACCTAATTGACCGACAACACGCATCGCATCCGGAGAAGCGATAACTACGTCGAAGTTCATTTCGCCTTTTTTCACTTGATCTGCTAAATCTTCCATACCTACTAAATCAGCACCAGCTTCTTTAGCCGCTTCAGCATTTGCACCTTGTGTAAATACTGCAACGCGTACAGAACGACCTGTTCCGTGTGGTAATACAGTAGCACCACGAACATTTTGGTCCGATTTACGTGCATCAATACCTAAGTTTACAGCCACATCAACGCTTTCAACGAATTTCGCTGTTGCTAATTGTTTTAATAAAGCAACTGCTTCGTTGATTTCGTATGCTTTAGTTGAATCTACTGCTGCTTTGATTGCTTTCATGCGTTTGGTTAGTTTTGCCATTGATTAGTCCTCCACTACCAAGCCCATTGAACGTGCAGTACCTTCAATAGATTTCATCTTAGTTTCAATTGTTGCACCAGTCATATCAGCCGCTTTAAGTTCTGCAATTTCACGGACTTGTTGACGAGTTACTTTACCCACTTTATCTTTGTTCGGTTTACCTGAACCAGATTTAACACCAGCTGCTTTTTTCAATAATACTGCTGCCGGAGGAGTTTTAGTGATAAAAGTAAAAGAACGGTCTGCATAAACAGTAATAACAACAGGAATCGGTAAACCTTTTTCTAAGCTCTCAGTACGTGCGTTGAATGCTTTACAGAATTCCATAATATTCACACCTTGTTGACCTAATGCTGGACCAACTGGTGGTGAAGGGTTAGCCATACCTGCTGCAACTTGCAACTTAACGTAGGCTTGAACTTTCTTTGCCATTTTAATTTCCTCGTTATGGGTGATATCGCCTTTCGGCTCCCCGTTGTTTTAAAAGCACGCCATTCTAAATGAAGAAATAGCGTTTTTCAAGTAAATCAGTTAAAAAATTAGCTCAATTTTTCAACTTGACTAAAATCCAATTCGACAGGTGTTGCTCGACCGAAAATGGACACCGACACTTTTAAGCGGCTCTTTTCATAATCCACTTCTTCCACTGTGCCATTAAAGTCGGCAAATGGTCCTTCTTTAACACGCACCTCTTCGCCAGGTTGGAACATTGTTTTCGGTCTTGGTTTATCGCTGCTCTGTTCTAAACGATTTAAGATCATTTCCGCTTCACGGTTGGAAATTGGTGCAGGATGATCCGGTGTTCCGCCGATAAATCCCATCACTCTTGGTACACTGCGCACCAAATGCCAAGTGTCATCATTCATTACCATTTGAACCAATACATAGCCCGGGAAGAATTTTCTTTCACTTTTTCTGCGTTTTCCACCAACGTTTTCAACCACTTCTTCAGTTGGGACTAACACTTCACCGAACAGCTCTTCCATATTATGCAACTTAATATATTCACGCAATACGGTCGCAACACGTGATTCAAAACCTGAAAACGCTTGCAACACATACCAACGTTTTTGTGTTGTATTTTCACTCATAATTAGAACCTCAAGTTGGTGATAAAGTTAATTAAAGAAACAATGATAGAATCTAATCCCCATAAAATTAAAGACACAACTACCGTTACTCCCATTACGACTAACGTAGTTTGTGTTGCTTCTTGGCGAGTAGGCCAAATAATTTTTCTTAACTCAATGCGAGATTCTTTTAAAAATGTTCTTGCTACAGTTCCCTGATTAGTGATTGCTGCTACAAACAGTGCCAACAACAATAACACCACCATTGCAGGAACACGCACAACAGAAGAGAATTGATCACCAAAATAGATATTACCGACTGCGGCGATAAGAACCAATATCACACAGATAATCCATAATGTGCTATTAAGCCCTTTGCTTTTAAGTCCATCCTCTACAGAAGAAGATGCAGATGCTTTCTTTTTCTCGATTTCTACACTCATTCTAAACCCACTAAAACCTAATAACTAACTTATAGGGAGATTTTTAAGCCCGCAATTCTAGCACTTTATTGCTAGTTTTCATACAAAAATTATTTGTTGTTTTCATTTTTGCTTGATCACGGCATAAAAGCAGATTTTATCCTTAAACGACCGGTTTTCTACGATAGAAAAGTTGCCCCGGCAGTGCCAGACCAAATACCAAAGCAGCAAGGATAAAGCCGGTTTTAATGAAATATTCCAATGCCTGTGCCAATAACGCTTCGCTATAGCTGTAATGGTTAATCTGTACAATCGCAATCATTGCTTTATAGGCATAAACACCGGGAATCATTGGAATAATCGCTGCAACCGTAAACACTTTCGGATGCGCTAAAAAACGTTGTGAAAGATAGACACCGATAAAACCGATTAATGCCGCCGCAAAAAATGTAGCGAAAACCACCGGAACATCGCAATAATTCACTAATATGGTTCTAAAACAATGCCCTAACGCACCTAAAGTGGCACAATATTTTAAAGCCTTAGGCGGCACATTAAAAATTAAGGCAAAACCGACCGCCGGAATGGCAGCAAAGAAAAGATCATCCAGCAATGTTAATAAAATATCCATTATTACCCCCACGCATTGATATGTAGCAACGCTAATGCGAACACGATACCGATACAAGCACCAAACGTCAGCACTGTGGCAATCGTCCATCGGCTGATGCCCATACTGATATAGCCTTTCAATACATCTGAAAGTGAATTAATTAGTGGGAATCCGGGCACCAACAATAATACACTCGACGCTAAAGCGATTTCTGGTGCATTGCCCAAATTATGCAACAGTGCCTGACCGGAAATACAGGAAGCCACAAAGGCAGTTACCGAAAAGTTAATCAGTGGATTATAGTGCCGTTTACCAATCTCCTGTCTAACAAACATTGCCACTGCTGAAGCCCAAAAAGTAATAAAGGAGATCATTACATCACCACCTGCCAATCGGGCAAAACTGGCACAAGACAAACCCACCATTAACACCACAAACCAACGATTATATTTCAGTGGTTTTACTTGTTCTAATTTCTTATGTACTTGATATATACCATAAATTTTATGTTCCGCAGCAATGACTATACGCTGCACCTGTGTCACCACCGCCATATTAATGCCGCTATCATAATTTCTTCTGGTCGTGGTAATACAGTGATCTTGATAACGTGTCGTTACAATAATCGCATTCGGCGTTAAGGCACATTCAACACTGTCCATTCCCAACGCAATGCCTAATCTGGTCGCAGCTTGATCGACTAAAATGCTTTCCGCACCATACTGCAACATCAACAACGCTGCTTTAGCGCAAAGCCGCGTTACTTCTTGCTGATCTTCTTGTGATAATTGAGCCATATTTTCTATCCTATAAATTTTGAGCCGCTATTATACTATTATAAAAGAAACTTCCTTTGACAACACTTAACCCAGATCAAACCTTTTTAAAGCTACACTTTTCCTCGCTGAATAAATGAAAAATCAGTATACGAAGTTTTCATTAAGTACTACTATTAGCCCGACACTAAGAAAGACAATAAATAAAAAATAGGAACAGTTAAATTAGATGTTAGCCAAAAATGTTGTTCGCCGTATTGAATATACTCGTGTCATAGTTATGGCATTTGCCGCTTTTGTATTCAATACCACAGAATATATTCCTGTCGCACTCTTGAGTGATATTGCCGACAGTTTTCATATGCCGGTTTCTGAAGTTGGCTTGATGATTACGGTATATGCTTGGATTGTGGCATTGATGTCATTGCCTTGTATGTTGATGACTTCAGCATTGGAGCGCCGCAGTTTGCTCGTCAAACTCTTTATTGTTTTTGTTGCTTGCCATATTTTATCCGCCTGCGCTTGGAACTATTGGATTCTGTTGCTTTCCCGAGCCGGCATCGCCTTAACCCATTCAATATTCTGGTCAATCACAGCTTCATTAGTAATGCGCGTTGCTCCGCGCGACAAACGCACTCAGGCATTAGGTTTGTTGGAAATGGGTACCGCCTTGGCAATGGTTCTTGGCTTACCGCTCGGCAGAGTGATAGGACAATGGTTAAGCTGGCGTACCACTTTCGCCATTATCGCTATCGCTGCGGCAATCATTATGATCATTATTGCGAAATTGCTTCCTCATCTGCCAAGTAAAAATGCCGGTTCAATCGAAAGTTTGCCGATCTTGGCTCGCCGTCCAATGTTAATGGGCATTTATCTACTCACTGCCATTGTGATCGCTGCTCATTTCACCGCCTACAGCTACATTGAACCCTTTATGATACAAATCAGCCATATTTCCGACAGTGTGGCGACAGCAGTATTGTTAATTTTCGGTTTATCCGGTTTAGTCGCCAGCCTATTATTTAACCTGTTTTATCATCTTAATCCGACTAAATTTTTACTTAGCTCAATGTTGATATTACTGTTCTCGCTCGCACTATTGAACCAACTTGGACAGCATTCAACCGCAATATTTTTACTGGTATTTATCTGGGGAATCGGTATTTCCGCGCTCGGCTTGGGTATGCAAATGCGCGTTTTACAACTGGCACCCGATGCCACTGATGTCGCGACCTCTATTTTTTCCGGAATCTATAATGTCGGCATTGGTGCAGGCGCATTGATCGGCAATCAAGTAATGCATTATTTAGGATTGAGTTATATCGGCTCAATCGGCGCACTCCTTGCCATTGTTGCTGTACTTTGGTTTATTTTTATACAACTCAAATTTGCACATACGCTAGTAAAAACATCGCACAAAATTTAGCCCATTGGGGAGTGTGTCGTCTATAGCATAAACACATTGACTTTTATTCGCTTTTTGAAGCGTTTAATGCTAATTTAATCGCTTTCAAATCAATCACGCATTACTATGAAAACTATCGTTTTAAAATTCGGCACCAGCGTACTGACTCAAGGTTCATCAAAGCTGAATCGACCACATATGCTTGAAATCGTGCGTCAATGTGCCACGCTACATCAGCAAGGCTATCGTATCATTATTGTCACTTCCGGTGCAGTTGCCGCCGGTCGTTATTATCTGAACAATCCACAATTACCGGCAACAATTGCCTCTAAACAATTATTGGCTGCCGTTGGTCAAAGCCAGCTCATTCAAACGTGGGAACAACTGTTTCAAATTTATGATATTAAAATCGGGCAAATTCTGTTAACTCGTGCTGACTTTGAAGATCGTGAACGTTTTCTTAATGCACGCGACACCTTAATGGCAATGTTGGAAAATCAGATTATCCCAGTGATCAATGAAAATGATGCAGTGGCAACGGCAGAGATTAAAGTCGGTGATAACGACAACCTCTCGGCATTAACCGCTATTTTGGCACACGCTGATCAACTCTACTTATTAACCGATCAACAAGGTTTATTTGATTGCGACCCACGCAGTAATCCAAATGCAAAATTGATTCCTATTGTGGATAAAATCACGGAAGAAACCAAAGCCATCGCCGGCGGCAGTGTGTCCGGCTTAGGCACCGGAGGAATGTCTACCAAAATTACCGCTGCCGATATTGCTACTCGTTCCGGTATCGAAACCATTATCGCACCCGGCAGTCGCAAAAATGTGATTCTTGATTTAGCCAATAATTTAGCTATCGGTACAAAATTCACCGTGCCACCGCACGCTATCGAAAGTCGTAAACAGTGGTTATTTGCTGCCCCGATTACTGGTCATATCACAGTTGATGACGGTGCCGAGCAAGCATTAACGATACAACATAAATCATTACTGCCGGCAGGCATACGTCTGGTCGAAGGCACTTTCTCTCGTGGCGAAGTGGTGCTGTTACAAAACCAACAAGGCAAACCTTTAGCCAGAGCAATGGTGCGTTATAACAGCGATGCGTTGCAACGCATTAAAGGAGAACAATCAAGCAAAATTAATGATATTCTCGGCTATGAATACGGTGCAGTAGCGGTGCATTGCGACGATCTGGTCTTATTATAAGGAGTGGAAATGGTAGATTTACAACAAATGGGACAACAGGCAAAACAGGCTGCTTATCAGCTTGCGACACTCTCTCACCAACAAAAAAACAGTGCATTGGCAAAAATTGCCGAACAATTAAAAGATCGTCAGAGTGATATTCTTGCCGCCAATGCTAAAGATATTGAAAATGCTCGCCAACAAGGGCTTAGCGACGCATTAATCGATCGGCTGCTGCTTACAGAAAGTCGCTTGGACAATATTATTCACGAAGTAAAACATATTATTTCGCTTGCTGACCCGGTTGGTAATATTATTGATGGCGCTGAGTTGGACAGTGGCATCCGTATCCAGCGTAAACGCGTGCCGCTAGGCGTTATCGGTGTGATTTATGAAGCCAGACCGAACGTGACCGTAGATGTTGCCTGCTTATGTTTAAAAACCGGCAATGCGGTTATTTTGCGTGGCGGTAAAGAAACCACCCATAGCAACCGGATTTTAGTTGAGATCATCCAACAAGCCTTGCTCCAATCGCAACTGCCCGCAACTGCAGTACAAGCCATTACCGATCCGGATCGCAACTTAATCACACAATTGTTAAAACTGGATCGTTATGTCGATATGATTATCCCGCGCGGTGGTGCCGGCTTGCACAAACTGTGTAAAGAGCAATCCACTATTCCGGTGATTGTTGGCGGTATTGGCATTTGTCATCTTTTTGTAGAAGAAAGTGCTGATATTGAAAAATCATTAAAAGTGATCCACAACGCAAAAACTCAACGCCCAAGCACTTGTAATACGTTAGAAACTTTATTGGTTCAAGAAAGTATTGCTGAAACTTTCTTACCTAAACTTGCTACTTATGCTAAAACGCCGAACATCAACTTCCACGCTGATGCTACAGCTAAAGCAATTCTGCAACAACATTGTGATCGCGTACATACTTTGCAAGAAAACTCTCTCTCTGAAGAGTGGTTATCTTACGATTTGAATGTAGTGATCGTGAAAGATATTAATCAAGCAATCGCTCATATCCGCCGCTATGGAAGTCAACACTCTGACGGCATTTTAAGTCAAAATCCACAACGATTAATGCAATTCGCCCAACAGGTTGACTCTGCTGCGGTTTACCTTAATGCAAGTACACGCTTTACTGACGGCGGTGAATTCGGCTTAGGCGCAGAAGTGGCGGTCAGCACACAAAAATTGCACGCTCGAGGCCCGATGGGATTGGAAGCACTCACCACCTACAAATGGATCTGCCAAGGCGATTACGCCACCAGAGCTTAACATCCCCCGCCTTAAAGGGCGGGGATTTATAGATTATTCTGATAAATAGAAAAAATGTTACATAGTAATTTATTCATAAAAAAACCACCCTATTTATCTCTATGTTCAAAACAAAATAAGGTGGTTTTTATCAAAATATTTTTTAACTAAGAGCGTTTCATCGCTTCAAAAAATTCTTCATTGGTTTTCGTCATCGACAATTTATCAATTAAGAATTCCATCGCTTCAATTTCACCCATAGGATGCACAATTTTGCGTAAAATCCACATTTTTTGTAACTCATCCGGCGTGGTAAGCAACTCTTCTTTACGTGTACCTGAGCTATTGAAATCAATTGCTGGGAAGACGCGTTTTTCTGCAATTTTACGAGAAAGATGAAGCTCCATATTACCGGTTCCTTTAAACTCCTCGTAAATCACTTCATCCATCTTAGAACCGGTATCGACCAATGCGGTAGCAATAATTGTTAAACTACCACCTTCTTCAACATTACGCGCAGCACCAAAGAAACGTTTCGGACGATGCAAGGCATTTGCATCTACCCCACCGGACAACACTTTGCCCGAAGCCGGTGTAACTGTGTTGTAAGCACGCGCTAAACGTGTAATAGAATCTAACAAAATGACCACATCTTTCTTATGCTCAACCAAACGTTTTGCTTTCTCAATCACCATTTCAGCTACTTGCACGTGGCGTGCCGCCGGTTCATCGAAAGTGGAAGCCACTACTTCACCTTTCACCAAACGCTGCATTTCTGTCACTTCTTCCGGACGTTCATCAATCAGCAGAACCATTAAAATACATTCCGGATAGTTATAAGTGATGCTTTGTGCAATGTTTTGCAAAAACATTGTTTTACCTGCTTTTGGTGGTGCAACGATTAACGCACGTTGCCCTTTACCAATCGGTGCTGCCAAATCAAGAATACGCGCGGTTAAATCTTCGGTTGAACCGTTACCACGTTCCATTCGTAAACGATAATTAGCGTGAAGCGGCGTTAAATTTTCAAATAGGATTTTATTGCGGGAAATTTCAGGACGGTCGTCATTGACTTGATTCACTTTTAATAAGGCAAAATAGCGTTCACCCTCTTTCGGCGGTCTGATTTTCCCCTCAATCATATCACCGGTGCGCAAATTAAAACGGCGAATCTGACTCGGCGAAACATAGATATCATCCGGACCAGCCAAATAAGAACTGTCTGCGGAACGTAAAAAACCGAAACCATCCGGCAAAATTTCTAAAACACCATCTCCGAAGATATCTTCTCCACTCTTTGAATGCTGTTTTAAAATGGCAAAAATGATGTCCTGTTTTCTTAGACGTGCTAAATTTTCTAGCCCCATTTGTTCTTCGCCTAATTTAACCAGCTCAGAAACGGGCATATTTTTTAATTCTGTTAAATTCATAATGACTGAAATGTTGTTAGATTAGATTAAAAAACGAATTGTAAAGTTGGATATGAGAAAAAATTTAATGGCGCAAAGTTACCATTAAATAAGACTAATGTCCAGTTTTAGAGTAGAATTTCTCGCTGAATTCAGCCTATTCAGCAGAGATTTTTTTAATTTATTATGGAACATCAATATTTAACTTCAACGAAATTTAGTGATTTTAATCTTCATCCGAACATTCTCTCGGCTTTACAAAAAATGGGAATGACGTATTGCACACCGATTCAAGCGGATTCCTTGCCTTACTCATTGGCAGGTAAAGATATCGCCGGACAAGCACAAACAGGTACAGGGAAAACCGTTGCTTTTTTAACCGCACTTTTTCAGAAACTCATTCAAGAGCCGGCATCGCATCACACATTGTCTGCCATTATTCTCGCACCAACACGTGAACTTGCCGTACAAATTTATCACGATGCCCAACACTTTGCGCAAACCACCGGGTTAAAACTGGGTTTAGCGTACGGCGGCGATGGTTATGACAAACAGCTTCAAGCTTTGCAACAAGGCGTGAATATTCTTATCGGCACCACAGGTCGTGTGATTGACTATATGAAACAGCGCATTATTTCGCTCGATCACGTTCAAGTTGTGGTGCTTGATGAAGCGGATAGAATGTTTGATCTCGGCTTTATCCGCGACATTCGATACATTTTACGCCATTGTCCACCACCAAGTGAACGCCTAACAATGTTATTCTCTGCCACGCTCTCCTTTAAAGTACGCGAATTGGCTTTCGAAGATATGAATGATCCGCATTACATTGAAATTGAATCCGCCTATAAAACCGCAGATACGGTCAAAGAAGAGCTGTTTTATCCCTCTAATCAGGACAAAATGAAATTACTGTTGACCCTTTTGGAAGAGGAATGGCCAGAACGTTGCATCATTTTTGCTAATACCAAGCATCAATGTGAAAAAATTTGGCAATATTTAGTTGCTGATCAATTAAGGGCGGGCTTACTCACCGGTGATGTGCCACAGAAAAAACGCTTCGCTTTATTGGAACAATTTGCGAATGGGCAATTGGATATTCTGGTTGCGACCGATGTTGCGGCAAGAGGATTACACATTCCGCAAGTAACGCACGTTTTCAATTATGATCTGCCGGATGATTATGAAGATTATGTGCATCGTATCGGGCGCACCGGACGCGCCGGAGAAAACGGTATTTCCATCAGCTTTGCCTGCGAAGACTACGCCCTTAATCTGCCGGCGATTGAACAATATATCGGGCATTCCATTCCGGTCAGCCATTACGATCCTTCTGCACTGTTGCCGCTGCCGAAACGGAGATTTCCACGCAAAGCAAGATCGTGATACAATTCGCGCCTTAAAATTTTAATTAGGGCTATTTTTTAACCAAAAAAGGGTTTTTACGTGTTAGAAACTATTGTCGAACAATTAGACAATCTGAAAGCAAAAGATATTTTAGTACTTAATGTAAAAGGAAAATCTCCGATTACCGATGATCTTGTGATCTGCACCGGCAATTCAAGTCGCCACGTTGCCTCTCTGGCTGAAAATTTGATCGCTTATTGCAAACAGCATCAGATTGAAAGTTTCGGTGCAGAGGGCTTTAACACCAGCGACTGGATTGTGGTCGATTTTGGGCAAGTGATGGTGCACATTATGCAAGAAGAGGCGCGCACGCTTTACCAATTAGAAAAACTGTGGGCATAACAATGAAATTACAGTTAATTGCCGTCGGTACTAAAATGCCAGCTTGGGTCACTGAAGGATTTACCGAATATCAACGCCGTTTCCCGAAAGATTTACCTTTGGAGTTGATCGAAATTCCTGCCGGTAAACGTGGCAAAAACGCAGATATTAAACGTATCTTAGAGAAAGAGGGAGAAGCAATGTTGGCTGCTTGCGGGAAAAACAGCCTGATTGTCACACTCGATATTCCAGGTAAACCTTGGACAACACCACAACTGGCGCAACAACTCGAAAGCTGGAAACAGGACGGTCGTGATGTCTGTTTATTGATCGGCGGACCTGAAGGATTATCCCCCGAATGCAAACAGGCTGCTGAACGCAGCTGGTCACTTTCAGCCCTCACTATGCCGCACCCGTTAGTGCGCATTGTGGTTGCGGAAAGTTTATACCGCGCATGGAGTTTAACCACAAATCACCCTTATCATCGAGAGTAATCCAGATGAAATTAATGAAATTTTTGCAGGAAAAAGAGACCATTCGCGACAATCAAGCAGAAAGCAATCTGTTTGCGCGCCGTGCATTAATTTCATTTATCGGTGTACTGATTCTCACCGGCGTACTTTTAACCAACCTATATCATTTGCAGGTCGTGAATTATGATGCCTACCAAACACGTTCCAACGGTAACCGCATTAAACTGCTCCCGATTGCGCCGACTCGTGGCATTATTTACGACAGAAATAACAAGATCTTAGCAGAAAACCTCACTTTCTTCGGTTTATATATCGTGCCGGAAAAGGTGGATAATCTGGAAGAAACCTTCAATCAATTACGGCAAATTGTCGGCTTAACTGATGACGATATTGATGCCTTTAAAAAAGAACGTCGCCGTTCACAACGTTATACGCCGATTTTATTAAAAGCGGATTTAAGCGAAGATCAAATTGCGCGCTTTTCCGTAAACCAATATGCATTTCCAAGCTTGGAAGTAAAACCTTATTTTAAAAGACATTATTTATATGGTGAACCGCTGACACATATTCTCGGTTATGTTGCCCGTATTAATGACCGTGATGTTGAACGGTTGAAACAAGAAGAAAAAGAAGCCAATTATTCCGGCACACACGATATCGGTAAACTCGGCATTGAACGTTATTATGAAGATGAGCTACACGGTGAAGTCGGTTTTGAAGAGGTGGAAGTGAACAGTCAAGGTAAAGTGATTCGTAAATTACGTGAACAACCTGCTGTTGCCGGCAAAAATATTCGCTTAACCTTAGATGTTGATTTACAACGTTATATTTTCAATCTGCTTGGTGATCAAAAAGCGGCAGTTGTGGTAATGAACCCCAAAGACAGCAGTATTTTGGCGATGGTTTCCACACCAAGTTATGACAATAATCTATTTGTTGACGGCATTTCCTATCAAGATTATCAACGATTATTGAATGATCCGGAACGTCCATTATACAGCCGCGCCTTGCAAGGGGCTTATCCACCGGCATCAACCGTCAAACCTTTCATTGCCGTTTCCGCATTAACCGAAGGTGTTATTACCCCCAATACCACTTTCTATGATCCCGGCTATTTTATGATTCCCAATACCAGTAAACGTTTCCGCGATTGGTTAAAAACCGGACACGGTGCCACCAACGTTATCAAAGGGATTACCGAATCTTCCGATACTTTTTTCTATAACGTAGCTTATCAAATGGGCATTGATCGCCTATCAGACTGGATGACCAAATTTGGTTTCGGACAATCTACCGGCGTTGATATTTTAGAAGAAACCAACGGCGTGATGCCAACCAGAACGTGGAAACAGAAACGCTATAAAAAACCGTGGTTTCAAGGAGATACTATCCCGGTCGGCATCGGACAGGGCTACTGGACGGCAACACCGCTACAGTTGGCGAAGGCTTTATCAATCCTGATTAATAACGGCAAGGTCAATACGCCACATTTAATGCAGGAAATTATCGGTAATCAGGTCGAACATTATCAAGATAAACATCAATATCCCGATATTACCGAACCGAATGAGGCTTATTGGAATATTGCAAAACAGGGAATGTACGGCGTAGTAAACAGCCCAAACGGCACGGCGCGTAAAGCATTTGCCGGCACGCCTTACAAAGTGGCTGGTAAATCGGGAACAGCGCAAGTATTCAGTCTAAAAGAGAATGAAACTTATAACTCAAAAAACTTGTCTAAACACCTGCACGATCACGCTTGGTTTAATGCTTATGCACCATTTAATGATCCAGAGGTAATTGTAACCATTATTATGGAAAACGCTGGCGGAGGCTCTGGTAATGCGGCTCCGATAGTCAGACAAATTTTTGATTATTATTTTACGCATCAACCACAAACTGCCCCAGTTAATCCAAGCGGAGTATCGACACAATGACAGAAAAGCATACAATAACGACTTTGTGGCAAAAATTGCATATCGATTTAAAACTGCTTTTAGGCTTAATCGTCGTTGTAATTTATGGTTTAATTGTGCTGTACAGTGCTTCAGGTGGCAGTGAAAAAATGTTCGATAATCGAATAATGCAGGTAGCAATGGGGTTTACCGTGCTATTTGTTTTTGCACAACTGCCGCCCCGCTTCTATCAAAAATTAGCACCGTACTTATATTTAGTCGGTATTATCTTGCTGATTTTGGTAGATTTAATCGGTACAACCAGTAAAGGCGCACAACGTTGGTTGGATTTAGGGCTATTTCGCTTCCAGCCATCGGAGCTGATAAAATTGTCCGTGCCGTTAATGGTGGCAACTTTTTTAGGTAAACGGCAATTACCGCCCAGCTTCGGCAATACTATCATTGCCTTAGCCTTAATTATTGCGCCTACTTTATTGGTAGCAATACAACCCGATTTGGGAACGTCTATTCTTGTTGCGGCATCTGGCATTTTTGTGGTATTTCTTGCCGGAATGAGTTGGAAGTTAATAGCGACAGCTGTTATTGGCGTTGCTGGTTTTATTCCCGTGTTATGGTTTTACTTAATGCACGATTACCAAAAAACACGGGTATTAACCCTGCTTGATCCTGAAAAAGATCCTTTAGGTGCAGGGTATCACATTATTCAATCAAAAATCGCTATCGGTTCAGGAGGTTTGTTCGGTAAAGGTTGGATGATGGGAACACAATCTCAGTTAGAATTTCTGCCCGAGCCTCATACCGACTTTATTTTTGCGGTATTAAGTGAGGAGTACGGATTAATTGGGATTATCGTTTTATTAATCATTTACTTATTTATTATTGGGAGAGGATTAATCATTGGTGCGAAAGCACAAGACGCCTTCGGTCGAATTTTGACCGGCGCTTTAACATTGATATTCTTTGTTTATGTCTTTGTTAATATTGGTATGGTGAGTGGTATTTTGCCTGTTGTTGGTGTTCCATTACCGCTAGTCAGCTACGGTGGAACATCGTTTGTGACATTAATGGCTAGTTTCGGCTTGATTATGTCAATTCATACACATCGACGAATGCTTTCTCATGGAAGCTAATTTCCATTTGAGCAATCAAAGAAAGTTAGGGAACATATTTAATATGAAACTAAAGAAACATTTTGCTATGTTGGCTATTTTGCTTTTTCTTTTTCAAAGTTCTTTTGCAATAGCCAAAACAGGAACACATAACGAAACAAAAAAAATTTATGGTATTGCAGGGCCGAAACTGCAATATCATCCTAAAAAAACAAAAAGTAAAACTTACACCGTCAAAGGAGTACGTTATCGCACAGTGGCCACAAAAGAAGCGAAAACCTATGCCAAGCAAGGTAAAGCCAGTTTTTATCATCCTAAATTTGTGGGACAAAGAACCTCCAGCGGTGAAGTTTATAATGAGAAACTGTTTACTGCCGCACATAAAACATTGCCTTTAAACAGTTATGTGTTGGTAACAAATTTACGCAATCACAAAAAAGTGGTTGTCAGAATTAATGATCGAGGTCCGTTTCATTCAAACCGGATTATCGATTTATCAAAAGCAGCTGCCAAAGAATTGGGAATGACCGGTCACGGCGTTGCTAATGTAAAACTTGATATGGTAATTATTGACCGTAACGGTAATCTCTCCGGCAAAGGTGGGAAAACACTTATTGCTTCCCGTCTTAATACACAAGGAGAGAACAGCGTTATTGTTAATAACCAAAGGGTAAGCAAACAATTTAGATTGACTGCCAATAACATCGTAAGCAAAGAGAAAGCTGAACAGCTAATTTCTGCATTAGCCATTGATGATGTCAAAACAGAAATTACCCAAGAGGGGGATAAATATAATATTCACTTTGGGCCTGTTCGTGACCAAGATAAAGTAAACAACATCAAACTCGCTTTTTCTCGTTTACAGACGGAGGATAGTCAACTCTATACTTATCGCTACTAATTAACGTTGTAAGGATGAAAAAATGTCGTTGTATTCTAAAAAACTGAAAAAACTCGCCTTTGCCGGTTTACTCGGTTTTTCCAGTATCTCTGTTGCTTTTGCAGAAGGTCTTTATGATATTGCCCCACCGCAAATTAACGCACAAACCTATATCTTGATGGATTACAATAGCGGTGCCGTATTGGCGGCACTCAACCCAGATCAGAAACATTATCCGGCATCATTAACCAAAATGATGACAAGTTATGTTATCGGTCAAGCCTTGAAAGAGGGAAGAATCCATAATACCGATATGGTAACGATTGACGAAGAATCTTGGGGGAAAAATTTCCCGGGATCATCCAAAATGTTTTTGAATGTCAATCAACAAGTTTCCGTTGCCGACTTAAATCGTGGCATTATTATTGCTTCAGGAAATGATGCTTGCGTAGCAATGGCAAAATACCTTGCAGGCTCTCAAGCAAATTTCATCAATATGATGAACCAATATGTTGACCAATTCGGCTTAAAGAATACACACTTTGAAACCGTACACGGTCTTGATCACGAAAACCAATACTCCACCTCACGTGATATGGCACTTATCGGCGCACGAATTATTCGTGATTTGCCGGAAGAGTACCATATTTATGCCGAAAAAGAGTTCACCTTCAACAATATCAAACAACCTAACCGTAACGGCTTATTATGGGACAAAAATCTCACCGTTGATGGCTTAAAAACCGGACATACCGATGAAGCAGGTTATAATTTAGTCGCTTCCGCAGTTAACAATAATATGCGTTTAATCTCGGTGGTGATGGGCGTAAGCTCGTTTAAAGGCCGTGAAATTGAAAGCAAAAAACTATTGCAATGGGGCTTCGCCAATTTTGAGAATGTGAAACCGCTCGCCGCTAATCAAGTTGTTTCCGAACAGCCGGTTTATTACGGTAAAGAGGGCAAAATCAAGCTCGGTACACTTTCCGATGTTTATTTAGTTATTCCAAAAGGCAAAAGCCAAGCGGTTAAAGCACGTTATCAGCTTAATCAAAAATTCCTTGAAGCACCTTTAAAACAGGGACAAGTTGTCGGTTCTATCGTTTATCAACTTGATGGTAAAGATATTCAAAAAGCCGATCTTCAAGTAATGAACAATGTTGAAGAAGCCGGTTTCTTTGGCAAAGCGTGGGACTGGCTGGTGCTTACAGTAAAAAGTATGTTTAGTTAGATAAGTCTTCCTTAACACTTTTTTAACACCACGACTTGAAATTTTGCTAACCCACCTTATTTAGGGTGGGTTAAATTGCATTATCTTTAGGGTAGAAATTAATACCAAAGATAAAATCACAGTTAAGAGAGGAAATTATGCAACAACAAGAACAACCAAAACTTAAAGATTTACTCGAATTCCCGTGTGATTTCCCATATAAAGTTGTTGGGCTTGCACATCCGGAACTTACCGATCGTGTCCTTGCCGTCGTACAACAGCACGCACCGGGCGATTACAGTCCATCTGTAAAGCCAAGCCGTAATGGTAAATATCACTCGGTTTCGATCACCATCAACGCACAAAATATTGAACAGGTGGAACGTTTATATAAAGAATTGGCTGAAATTGAATTGGTCAAAATGGTGCTATAACCAAGGTCGCATTATGGGAAGTACAATAGAACAGATTGAACAAAAAGTGATTATTCGTCAGCTTGGCGTACAACCTTATGATACGATTTGGCACCGTATGCAACAATTCACTGATCAGCGTACTGCCGATACGATTGATGAAATTTGGTTAGTGCAACATCCGCCGGTGTTTACCCAAGGTCAAGCAGGTAAACCGGAACACATTCTAACCAAAACCAACATTCCTATCGTTCAATCCGACCGTGGCGGGCAAGTTACCTACCACGGACCGGGGCAACAAGTGATGTACATTCTGGTTGATATTAAACGCCGCAAAGCGATTGATAAATTATCCGGTAAAGAATCGCCGCTTTCAGTAAGAGATTTAGTTACCGATCTGGAACAATGCGTAGTGAACACGCTGGCTGATTACGGCATTGAAGGCTATCCAAAACCGGATGCACCGGGTGTTTATATCAACGGCAAAAAAATCTGTTCTCTCGGCTTACGTATCCGCAAAGGTTGCTCATTCCACGGATTAGCCTTTAATATTCATATGGATCTTTCGCCGTTTCATAACATTAATCCTTGCGGCTATGCCGGCTTGGAAATGTGTCAACTACAAGATTTTGTTAAAGAACCTATTACCTGTGCCGACGTTGCACCTAAATTAATCGAACATTTCACCCGTTTAATCGGCTATCAACAATTCACTTTTGTCGATGGTCTGGACAACACACAATAAGGAAAAAATATGGGCACTCCGTTTAAAATGGAACGTGGCGTTAAATATCGTGATGCCGCTAAGACTTCAATTATTCCAGTAAAAAATATTGATCCGCACCAAGAACTATTACCCAAGCCGGAATGGATGAAAATTAAACTTCCAGCGAATACTGAAAAAATCTTAAATATCAAAAAGGCAATGCGTAAGAACGGCTTGAACTCTGTATGCGAAGAGGCTTCTTGCCCGAACCTGGCTGAATGCTTCCATCACGGCACTGCAACTTTTATGATTTTAGGTGCTATCTGTACACGCCGTTGCCCATTCTGTGATGTAGCACACGGCAAACCATTGCCACCTGATCCGGAAGAACCAAAAAAATTGGCACAAACTATTCACGATATGGGGTTACGCTATGTGGTTATCACGTCTGTCGATCGTGATGATCTTCGTGACGGTGGAGCCGGTCATTTTGCCGAATGTGTGAAAGAAATCCGCGCCTTAAATCCAAACATTAAAATTGAAATTTTGGTGCCGGATTTCCGTGGACGTATCGAGGTTGCACTTGAAAAATTAGCTCAAAATCCACCGGATGTTTTTAATCATAACCTTGAAAATATTCCTCGTTTATATAAAGAAGTTCGTCCGGGTGCAGATTACCAATGGTCTTTACGCTTACTGCGCGAATTTAAACAAATGTTCCCGAACATTCCAACTAAATCAGGCTTAATGGTTGGCTTAGGTGAAACCAACGAAGAAATTTTACAAGTAATGCAGGATCTTCGTGATAATGGCGTAACAATGTTAACGTTAGGTCAATATTTACAACCAAGTCGCCACCACTTACCAGTAGCACGTTATGTGCCACCAAGTGAATTTGATCAATTCAGAAGCAAGGCAAAAGAGATGGGATTTGAACACGCAGCTTGTGGCCCTTTCGTTCGTTCCTCCTACCACGCCGACTTACAAGCAAAAGGCGTAGAAGTTAAATAATTTCATTAATGATGGGTAGAAAATAGCGCCCATCATTATGACAAAATTTCCTTTTTTCGATCCGCCTCACAAAATTGCTCACAACATTTTTCTGTATTTGCATTTTTTCTCTATGCTTGCCCTTATTTTGCATTGAGGAATGTTATGTCATTAGCAGTTGTTTACAGCCGCGCCTCTATCGGCGTACAAGCACCATTAATCACGATCGAAGTCCATATGAGTAACGGCGCACCGGGGTTAACCTTGGTCGGCTTACCGGAAACCACCGTAAAAGAAGCAAGAGATCGTGTCCGCAGTGCCTTAATCAATGCTAATTTTGTCTATCCGACACAACGCATTACCATCAATCTGGCACCGGCAGATCTGCCGAAAGAGGGCGGGCGCTTTGATCTTCCCATCGCCTTAGGCATTTTGGCAGCTTCCGGGCAAATTGACGCTAAGCGGTTACAATCTTTCGAATTTGTCGGTGAACTGGCACTTACCGGAAATTTACGTGGCGTACAAGGCGTTATTCCGGCTATTTTGGCGGCAAATAACGCAAAACGTGAATTAATTATTGCTAAACAGAACGCACAAGAAGCAACATTAGTTGCCAATGCCCAAACTTACTTTGCCACCTCATTACTGGACGTTGTCAGTTTTTTGAATCAGCAACAAAATTTGCCGATAGCACAACAATTACCGCCAGTTTCCCATTCTAAAAACCCCCATTTACTGGATATGACCGATATTATCGGGCAACAACACGCTAAACGGGCATTGCTCATTGCCGCCGCCGGACAGCATAATCTACTGTTTTTAGGGCCGCCCGGCACCGGCAAAACAATGCTGGCGAGTCGTTTAACCACTTTGTTACCGGAAATGACGGAACAGGAAGCAATTGAAACCGCTGCAATTAACAGTCTGGTTCAACATCGTTTGGATTATCATAATTGGAAACAACGCCCATTCCGCTCACCACATCACAGTGCCTCAATGGCGGCGTTAGTTGGTGGTGGCACTATTCCTAAACCGGGAGAAATTTCTCTTGCCCATAATGGTGTACTTTTTTTAGATGAATTACCGGAATTTGATCGAAAAGTGCTTGATGCCCTACGAGAACCGCTGGAAAGTGGCGAAATTATTATCTCTCGTACGGCAGCTAAAGTTACCTTTCCAGCAAAATTTCAACTGATCGCTGCAATGAACCCTAGCCCAACAGGGCATTATCAAGGCACACATAACCGCACCTCGCCACAACAGATTATGCGCTACCTTAATCGATTATCCGGACCTTTTCTTGACCGATTTGATCTCTCAATTGAAGTGCCATTACTCCCACAAGGTACTTTGCAACAATTACCTAAAGACGAAAACAACAGTGAAAAATTAAAACATATCGTGATACAGGCGAGGAAAAAACAACTCTCTCGTTGCGGAAAAATTAATGCCCATTTATCTGGCAAAGAGATCGAACAATATTGCAAATTAATACAAGATGATGCCATTTTTCTTGAAAATGCATTGAATAAACTTGGGCTTTCTGTTAGAGCCTATCATCGCATTTTACGAGTTTCTCGCACTATCGCCGATCTGGCAGGTGAAGAACAAATCCAACGCATTCATCTAGCTGAAGCACTAGGTTATCGTGCTATGGATCGATTATTACAGCGTTTAACCGCTAATATTAATAACGCCATTTAACCTCCAATTATTCTCAAATTTCACAAACACAACAGGAAGCTTTCCCCACTTGTCGCCATCTTAAATTTAAAGGTACTACCTTCTACCTAACAAAATCTTAAAAAAAACCCACCAAGCTCAGCTTGATGGGTTCATTATCAGTTTATTTATACAAAAGTATTTTCAAACTTAATACATTCAAACCTGAATGTGATCAAACATTAAATGACCTTAATATTATTACTATCTTCAATATAAAGTGTGTATCCTCCGCTAAATGTATAAACCTTATAACTATAGGACTCAGAGTGACCATCTCCATCTCTATCTTCATACTGAGTTGTTTTAGTTTGGCTTCCTCTTACATTAACATCTACAGTATTTGTTGAACTAGATTGGTTTTTAATATATAGCGATTTATTATTGTCTTCAGTTAAGCTCTTTTCATCAATACGAATAGTATTTCTTCCTGAAGTACCTTTAAAGACAATTTCTTCAATCGACCATAAATTAGTCCATCCACTGCGATATCCTACGATAAACTGGTTATTATTTCCTGTAATATTTAAGGTATCCGTACCCGTTCCCCCTGATACTGCATTTTGATTATCGCCTCTAAAGTACTGCACAGTGAAAGTATCATTACCTTCTCCACCAATAAGGTGAGTATTCGTACTATTAATTTGATTGGTCACAGTAATCACATCATCACCTTTACCTGCATCAATACGATTTGAGTCGTAGGTAATGCCCCTTATCGTAATGCTATCATTACCATCACCCATTCGGATAAGTGACTCTCTGAGTTCACCTGAGATGGTTACACTATCTTGACCAGCGCCTAAATTGATAACCTCAGTTTCTATTCCTTTTCCAGTGAGGCTACCACCAATCGTTACCGTATCATTTCCACTTTGGTCAAAACCTTGAGCATTGTTGCTCACACCGATCCAAGTTTGCTCAGCATTACCTGTAATCCTTATGCTGTTATCGCCAGCACCAATATTAAAGGTACTATTATTGTTAACACTACCATTAATCGTAATTGTATCTGTACCAGTACCACCGGAATAACCAACACTACTGCTTGATCCTAATGAAAGCGTATTAGTTCCATCTCCCATCCAGAAACGAGACTCTGATGTTGCGCCAAGAGTAACAGTGTCACTATCAGTACCACCAAGATAATTCAATCTCAATACTGAACCAGTAATTGATAATGTATTTTCACCATTGCCTAAGTCAATACGTGTGCCAATGTTTCTTGCATTAGCCATATTCGTTTCATTTGGATTCAAACCTTTTGCACCTAATACAGCTTCACTGCCTGATCCGGCACGGTCAATAGCAGAAACCAATTTATCACTTACTTTTTGTTTAAATGCTGTTTCATAAAAACCTTTGTACATATCATTTTTTGCACCTTCTTCCATGTTTTTAATAAAAGCACCATCTAACCAATAATAAGGATCTGAATTAAACTCAGCATTACCCTTAACAACAACCGTATCAGCTCCATCTCCCATCATCATTGAGGAACGTCCACCAATATTGCCATTAAAAGTCACGTTACTTGAACCATCGGATACCATTAAAAATTTAGTTGTATCAGATGTATATATACCGCCCACTTGAACCGTATTATGTCCGCCACCTAAATCAATAATATTCGAAGATTTATAACCAGTAGCAACTGATGCTGATTCACCACCTATATATCCACCTACGGTAAGCTTATCATCACCGCCACCAAAGCGAATATAGTTCCCCGAACCATCTTCAGCTCCAGCAATAATATTATGATAAATACTCACTTCATTATTGCCTTCGCCCATATCGATTTTCGCATTGGTGTAATACAATGAACCATTATCATAACCAAGCTGCCCAACACCTAGGTCTCTGGAGTGGCTCGTTACTAACAATTTATCATTGCCTTCACCCATATCAATTTGGTTAGAACCATCATAGAACGGCACACCAACGCCTTTACGTCCATTCATATAACCTAACTCAATGACATCGTCACCATCGTTAGTTTTAATTTTCACGTGTCCGCCCACACCTTTGGCTTTAATATAATCATTACCACCAGCAAGCGTATCAAGAGCAAAACGAACTTGTTTTGTTTCCGAACCTTTTGCTTCCGAAGCAATCATACCTTGTACTTTCGTATCAGCATTATCAGGGTCAGTTTGTACATTCTCTACAAGAATGATATCCGCAGCATCACTAGCGCCCGTCCATTTATAAAAATAAGCTCTATTGTCATCAGGATTATAGCTATTATAGGCTGCATCCCGTTGGAGTGCTTCTTCATCATAACCCCAACCCGGCGCGTGATCCCGTTGCGTTCCTGTACCATCATCACTAGTACGCATATCCCAGTCAAGTTTTGGATTATATACCTTAATTCGACCGTCTCCTGCACCAGTCAGAGTATGTACTTTCTCATTAGGTGAAGTGGCATCACCAAAGATCAAAGTAGCTTTATTACCATCGAACGTATCCGCTGGATGATCAGAAGTTGCCTTACCATTTAAATTAAGGATAACTTTATCTCCGTTTGCTGCAGACACAGCCGGTGTCTTCGATTCGCTATCAAAGGCAAGTGGTTCTATTGGTGTGACTTCAGGCACAGTTGCTGCTGCTAATCCGTCTATCTTCGCGTTTAATTCCCCTTGTTTCTCTGCTGGCGCTTCTTTAATCGCTTCTTTAGCGGCTGCTTTCGCT
>SKEB01000638.1_pt1 | contig 24792 bp, 20 predicted proteins | sample 4826561 | NCBI WGS metagenome assembly SKEB01 (sample SAMN11008820, study PRJNA524170) | human gut metagenome | biome: Human fecal sample; material: Feces; isolation source: fecal sample from pouch patient p17 | host: Homo sapiens | place: Israel: Tel-Aviv | collected 2016-03-29
ATAATAGATAGACTATGTTAAAATATATCATCAATTTAGGAGGTCATTATGTATCAAACATATTCTATACTACAAAAATTATGGTTGTTCATTAAATTATTTACTCCTATGTGCATCACCCAATTTTCTCTTGTAGGGGGCACATTTATCGCCATCTTCTTAACAGGACAATATAGTACAATTGATTTAGCTGGGGTTGCTACAGGGTACAATCTATGGTTATTATTCTATATCTTTGCACAAGGGACCCTAATGGGTATCACCCCGATCATTGCACAGCTATTAGGAGCCAAGAAAACAGATAGTATACCTACCATCGTCTACCAAGGGTTTTATATTGCAACAACCCTAGCACTTATTATATTATTAATCGGTGTTTTCGGATTAGTACCATTACTAAATTTCCTTAATTTAGAACCTGCTGCTACGGCTGTTTGTATCAATTATTTGAAAGCTTTCGCACTTGGCCTATTCCCTCTGTTATGGGTTAATACATTGCGTAACACCGTTGATTCCCACGGGTTAACTCACTATTCTATGGCCATTGTAGTAACGAGTTTTGTAGTGAATGTATTCTTAAACTACTCACTGATATTTGGGCACTTCGGATTGCCTGAAATTGGTGGTGTCGGTGCTGGTTATGGTATTGCCGGAGCATGTTGGACAAACTTTATTTTATTTAGTGCGATGGTGCTCTTCCATCCTAAATTAAAGGGATATCGTATCTATAAAGATTGGGTAAGCCCCAAATGGCAATACATACGTGAGCAATTACAAATCGGCTTGCCAATCGGTTCTTCTATTTTTTTTGAAGCCAGCATTTTCAGTATTGCCGGCCTATTGATGGTACACTTTGGTTCCGCTGTCGTAGCGGCTCACCAATCGGTCATTGCCTTTACCAACGTGTTCTATTGCTTACCACTTAGCATTGCCATGGCTTCCACCATTGCTGTAGGCTATGAAGTCGGTGCTGAGCGATATAAAGAAGCTATTCAGTACTCCTACATTTCTCGCGTGTTAGCCATTGTCATTGCGATTTTGATTTGTGCTTTCACATTCACTCATATGGAAAGCATATCTGCATTATTTACAAATGATGAAGAGGTATATAATCTAATTTATAGATTCCTCGGGTATGGCGTCTTCTTCTCCGCCTTCGATGCCATTGGTACACCGTTACAAGGTATTCTACGGGGCTACAAGGATGTAAAAATTGTATTCTATATTTCTCTCGTTTCCTATTGGGGCGTTTGCTTCCCTATTGCATACATTCTTGCCAACAACCCAAATTACGGCCCATTTGGTGTATGGATAGGCCTATTAGCTAGCGTAATTGTAGCAGGCATACTATTCACCATTCGAACATGGTATATTCAACACAAACAAGTACATATAAAAGCATAACGCACAAAAGCAGCACTGCAAGTCATACTCAGCAGTGCTGCTTTTCTACTATAAGGTATTAACTATTTTTGTATTACATTGTATTGCCTTGTAATACATCTTGTTTTTCAACATTCGACATGCGGAAAAAATTGTATAATGTTTCCGCCGTCTTATAGTTCATAGAATCGACCTTAGCTAATTCATCTATACTGGCTTTTTTCATAGCCTCTAAGCTATTGAAATGAGCCCATAAAGCCTTACGTCGTTTAGGACCAATACCATCAATGTGATCGAGTACGGATTCTAAGTTACGTTTGCCCCGCAATTTACGATGATAGGTAATAGCAAATCGATGGGCTTCATCACGAATTTGTTGCAATAATTGCAACTCTGGTGAATGATGACTCAAAATGATGCTATCCGATTGCCCCTCTACAAAGACCTCTTCTATCCGTTTAGCCAAGGATATGACTGGCACATCTGTAACACCTACGGCGCGTATGAGCGGTATAGATGCATTGAGTTGCCCCTTACCACCATCGATAATAATGAGGTCTGGCATAGGCCAATCCGTTTCATTACCATAGCGGCGTTCCATGATTTCTGCCATCGATTTAAAGTCATCGGGCTTTCCCTGTGTAGTCTTTAATTTAAATCGTCTATACTCCTTCTTAGCTGGCTTGCCGCCTTCAAATACAACCATGGAGGCTACGGTTTCAGAGCCTTGTGTATGGGAAATATCAAAGCACTCCATACGCTCTGGTAATCGAGGTAAATCGAGGACCTCCGCCAATTTCTTAACGGCACCTCCACTCTTATCGATTTGGTATTGCCATTGGCGGCGACGTTCTTCAAGGAATGTTTCAGCATTTTCATGAGCCATTTTAATCATGTCCATCTTATAGCCCCGCTGAGGCACAAGGACATCGACCTGTTGGCCCTTCATGTCACTGAACCAATCCTTAAATAGATGTTGCTCAGAACTTTCCATAGGCAATAATAGCTCTTTAGGAATAAAGGTAGTATCCCCATAGTACTGCTTAATAAAATCAGTCATAATGGTTTCTTCCGAGTCACCTTCATTTTGCACGAAGTAGTTTTCTCGGCCTAATAGACGGCCACCTCGAATAAAGAGTAATTGTACACATGCCAATTGACCATCTACAGCTATCCCCAGTACATCTAGATCACCACGTTGCGTTACCATCCGCTGTTTTTCTTGAATTTTTTCAATGCTCGTCAATTGGTCTCGATAACGTGCTGCCTCTTCAAATCGAAGCTCTTCCGCAGCTATCTCCATCTTCTCTTTGATTTCTTTAAGCAATGGAATTGGTTTGCCCTCAAAGAGCGCTATAATTTCATCGATATATTTACGATAATCCGGTACTGATATCTTATGAAAGCATGGCGCTTCACAATAGTGCATATGATATTGCAAACAAGGTCGTTCTACCTTCATCGATTTACAGGTACGCAATGGAAAATACTGACGAATCAACTTGAGGACTACATGAACGGCTGTTACATCGGTAAAGGGCCCAAAATATTTAGCCCCATCCCGTTCAAGGCGACGTGTCATATATACGCGAGGATAGTCTTCTTGAACAGAGATTTTAACATAAGGATACGTCTTATCGTCCTTAAGGGAGATATTGTATTTCGGCTTATGTTCTTTGATAAGCGTATTTTCTAATATGAGGGCTTCCATTTCCGTCTTTGTTTGAATAATCTCTACATCGACGGCACGCTTCATCATCGCCGTTACCTTAGGCGCCCGATTCGCATCATTACGCACATAGGATCGCACGCGATTGCGTAAATTAATCGCTTTACCCACATAGATGATGCGGTTATATTGATCACGCCATAAATAAACCCCTGGGGTGGTCGGTAAATGGCTAACCTTTTCTAATAACTCTTCAGACGGCATATATCCTCCTTTCTTCGTCAATTCTCCATACCATTATAATTAATACTTCATTGTGGCAACCATACAAGGCAATGCCATACAAATTATTTCTTTGCAGCATTCATAAATGTATTAGTCTGTTCTAATACAGGACCTAAGAATTTTCCTGTATAACTTTCTTTCACATTTGCAATCTGTTCCGGTGTACCGGTAGCCACGATAGTACCACCGCGGTTACCACCTTCAGGACCGAGATCTATAATATGATCCGCCACTTTGATAACATCGAGATTATGCTCAATTACGATAACTGTATCGCCACCATCTACCAGTTTCTGCAATACATCTAAAAGCTTTCTAATATCTTCTGCATGAAGGCCTGTTGTAGGTTCATCAAGGATATATAATGTTTTACCTGTACTGCGACGTGCTAATTCTGTGGCCAATTTAACCCGTTGTGCTTCACCACCAGATAATGTGGTTGCCGCTTGGCCTAAACGAATATAGCCAAGACCAACCTCTTGCAACGTTACCATTTTCTTGTAGATTTTAGGGATAGCACTAAAGAATTCTACTGCATCATCTACGGTCATATCTAACACATCGGCAATAGATTTGCCCTTATATTTAACCTCTAGTGTTTCGCGGTTGTAGCGAGCCCCTTTGCAGACCTCACAAGGCACGTACACATCTGGTAAGAAATGCATTTCAATTTTGATGATACCATCCCCACGACAAGCTTCGCAGCGACCACCTTTTACATTGAAACTAAAACGACCTTGTTTATACCCGCGCATCTTAGCCTCTGGTGTTTGGCTATATAATTCACGAATCGCATCGAATACGCCTGTATACGTAGCAGGATTAGAACGAGGTGTACGGCCAATAGGGCTTTGATCAATATTGATGATTTTATCAATATGCTCTAGGCCTCGAATCTCTTTGTGAGCTCCCACCTTATGATACGAACGATATAGCTGATTTGCCAGCCCTTTATACAGAATTTCATTGATTAAGGTAGACTTACCAGAACCGCTGACACCTGTAACTACTGTAAATAGTCCAATTGGGAATTTTACATTAATATTTTGTAGATTATTTTCTTTGGCACCTCGAATTTCGATGCAGTTTTTACCAGGTTTACGTCGTTCGTCAGGAAGAGCTATAAACTTGCGGCCGCTCAAATATTGACCGGTAATGGAGTCTTTCACCTGCATAACCTCATCTACAGTCCCTGCAGCAACGACTTGACCACCATGCTCGCCCGCACCTGGTCCAATGTCTACAAGGTAATCTGCAGCGCGCATCGTATCCTCATCGTGTTCTACAACGAGCAGTGTATTACCAAGATCACGCAACCCTTTTAAGGTATCGATAAGTCGATCATTATCTCGTTGGTGTAGACCGATGGATGGCTCGTCAAGAATATACAATACACCAACAAGACCAGAACCAATTTGCGTTGCTAACCGAATACGTTGTGCTTCACCACCGGATAAGGTGCCTGCACTCCGATTCATAGTAAGGTAATCAAGGCCTACATTATTGAGGAATCCAAGTCGTGCATTAATCTCCTTTAAAATTTGAGCCCCAATCACTTGTTCTCTGTCAGTTAACTGCAAATGACTAAAGAAATCTAGCGCTTCTTTAATCGTTAATTGGGTTACTTCATTAATGTTCTTATCCCCTACGGTAATCGCTAATACCTCGGGTTTAAGACGAGCACCATGACAGGTCGTACATGGTTTAATGGACATGAATTTTTCAAATTCTTCGCGCATAGAATCGGTAGATGCTTCGCTATGGCGGCGTTTCACCATCGGCAAAATACCTTCGTATTCGGTGAAAAATTCCTTTTCTTCGCCACGCATATTTTCATAAGTGAAAGCCACCTTATCCGTCGTACCATACATGACCTTCTTCTGTAATGCCTTAGGCAATTCATCATAAGTAGAGTCTAAGGAGTGTCCATTTGCTTTCAATAGACCTTCTAGCTGACGCATAAACCATGCATTAGGATTAGAGCTCAACGCCTGTACACAACCATCGGCAAAACTAATAGAGCCATCTGGAATGACGCGTTCTTCATCAACCTCCATGGTAGAGCCAATCCCCAAACAAGCGGGGCATGCCCCAAAGGGACTATTGAAAGAGAACATACGGGGCTCAATTTTTGGCAATGAAATATGACAATCAGGGCATGCAAAGTTTTGACTATACATATGCTCTGGGCCATCGACCTCTTGAACAATAACGATACCTTCTGCCCATTTTGATGCGGTCTCCATAGAGTCTGCTAAACGGGATTCAATGCCTTCTTTGACAACGAGACGGTCTACAACAATATCGATGGAATGCTTTTTATTTTTCTCTAATACAATATCCTCATCCATTGTGCGTACCACACCATCAACGCGAGCACGGACAAAACCCTCTTTTCGAAGTTGTTCAAAGACGGATTTATGTTCCCCTTTTTTTCCTTGAATCATAGGTGCTAAGATTAAAATCTTAGTTCCTTCAGAAAAGCTCATTACATCATCTGTCATTTGTTGAATCGTTTGTTGCGTAATGGGTTTACCACACTCTGGACAATGAGCATGTCCAACACGGGCAAATAATAGACGTAAATAGTCGTAAATCTCCGTCACCGTACCAACTGTAGAACGAGGATTTCGACTTGTAGTCTTTTGGTCGATAGAAATGGCTGGTGATAAACCTTCAATATAATCTACATCAGGCTTATCCATTTGACCCAAAAATTGACGAGCATACGCAGACAAAGATTCTACATACCGTCGTTGGCCTTCTGCATAAATCGTATCGAATGCAAGAGACGATTTACCGGATCCACTTAAACCAGTTAAGACAATGAACTTGTCTCGCGGTAGTGAAATATCTATATTTTTAAGGTTATGCTGACGTGCACCTTTTACAATCAATTGATCTTTCATATATGTACCTTTTTACTTTTTGGTGATTGTTTCTTAGAATTTTTTCGTGTTTTTTTTAACTTACTGTCACCGACACTATGCATATCGGACCATTGTTGACGAAGTTCGCCCAATTGGTCACGTAATTTAGCAGCCTTTTCAAATTCCAACTGTTTAGCAGCCGCCTTCATTTGACGGTCAAGCTCTTCAATCTTGTTATATAGTTCTTCCGCCGTAATCTCTGCTACCTTAGTAGCATCTGCATCTTGAGCATATGGTTCGTGGCCATGGTCCATACCAGCTGCAGAGGACTTCTTTTTCCCCTTCTTTGGTGAAAGCCCTTTGCCATCGGTAACCATATCTTCTTCAATTTTAGTGAGCTCAATAAGCTCTTTCACATCTTTAGATACAGATTTTGGCGTAATATGATGTTCAATATTATATGCCTCTTGTACTGCACGACGACGATCTGTTTCGTCCATAGCGCGTTGCATAGAACCGGTTACACGGTCAGCATACATAATAACATGACCATTCACATTACGCGCTGCACGACCGATAGTTTGAATCATAGCTGTATCAGAGCGTAAGAAACCTTCCTTATCTGCATCTAAAATAGCCACCAAGGAAACCTCTGGCATATCGAGGCCTTCGCGGAGCAAGTTGATACCGACCAATACATCGAATACACCGGCCCGCAAATCACGGATGATTTCGGCCCGCTCGATGGTAACGATATCCGAGTGAAGGTAACGAACACGAACACCCATTTCCTTCAAGAATTCCGTTAAATCTTCAGCCATCTTCTTCGTCAATGTCGTAACGAGAACCCGTTCATTCTTAGCGGCACGCTTATGAATCTCACCGAGTAAATCATCCATTTGCCCCTTAATAGGACGAATTTCAATGGATGGATCGAGTAGCCCTGTAGGACGAATGATTTGCTCTGCTACATTCGTTTCTACTTCCATTTCATACGGTCCTGGCGTTGCTGATACATACACGATTTGATTGATTCGTTCTACAAACTCATCGAATTTCAATGGTCGATTGTCGAGAGCTGACGGCAAACGGAAGCCATATTCGATAAGAGATTCTTTACGCGCTCTATCCCCATTGTACATGGCACGAACCTGTGGAATGGTTACATGAGATTCATCTACCATGATGAGGAAATCATCAGGGAAATAATCAATCAATGTATATGGTGCTTCCCCTGCTTTACGCTCCGACATATGGCGGGAATAGTTTTCGATGCCTGAGCAGTAGCCCATTTCTTGCATCATTTCTATATCATAACGGGTGCGCTGTTCAAGACGTTGCGCCTCGAGCAGACGATCTTCTGCTTTCAGTTTTGCCAACTGCTCATCAAGTTCTGCCTCAATTCGCTCTACTGCAATTTTCATTTTTTCTTTTGTTGTAACATAGTGAGATGCAGGATAGACCGCAACATGTTTGCGCTCTGCAATGACTTCTCCCGTTAATGCATCCACCTCAACAAGACGGTCGATTTCATCGCCGAATAGTTCCACCCGAATGGCTCTTTCACTATAGGCAGCAGGGAAAATTTCTATGGTGTCCCCTTGTACGCGGAAGGTACCGCGAATAAAATTCATATCATTACGCGTATATTGGATATCTACGAGTTTAGACAGAATTTCATCACGAGATTTCGTCTGACCTAATCGCAAGGACAACACGAGATCAGAATAGTCCTCCGGATCACCTAAGCCATAAATACAGCTAACAGAAGCAACGATGATAACGTCTCGGCGCTCAAATAAACTCATGGTAGCACTATGGCGCAATTTATCGATTTCATCATTAATAGATGCATCCTTCTCGATGTACGTATCGCTAGAAGGGATATACGCTTCTGGTTGATAAAAATCGTAATAAGATACAAAGTATTCTACCGCATTATTAGGAAAGAAACTTTTAAACTCGCTGCAAAGTTGAGCAGCCAATGTTTTATTATGGGCGATAATCAAGGTCGGTTTCTGAACCGCCTCGATGACCTTTGCCATGGTAAAGGTTTTTCCTGTACCAGTCGCACCTAATAGGACTTGAGCCCATTCGCCACGCTCAATCCCGTCTGTAAGAGATTGAATGGCTGTAGGTTGGTCCCCAGTAGGCGTAAAGGGCGCCTCCACTTTAAATGGTTGGCCCCCTTCATAGTTATAGCTATTATGTTTCATTACTGTTCATCCTGATGTTTACGGATAGCCTTGAGTTCTTCCTCTGACAAACGACGACCTGCATTTTCAGCTTGGTTTAATGTATCCTCACCTTCTAACACTTCGATGAGCATAGCAATGGAGAAGCGATCTAATGTAGGCGTGGTCTTTTGAATTTCATCGGCCATCATCCAATCTGATTCAGTATAGTTATTAATACGATCTGTAATTTCTTCCCAGTTTGAAAGTAGTAATCTCGTAATAGGACGATATAATTCAATACCGAAATACTCGATTAAGCTAACGATTTTTTCCATGTTTTCTAGGCTTACATTACATTCATTTTTTTTATTTTCAGATTCTACATATTCAAGTAAGAATTCCCGGTTATATTTATTTGTCACCTTGAATCATTCCTTTATTAAATAGTGCATTGGCAAATTCTTTTGCATTAAATGGACGTAAATCATCCATGCCTTCACCAACGCCAATCCAACGTACAGGTACGCCTAGTTCTTCTTTAATAGAAATAACTACGCCACCTTTCGCAGTACCATCTAATTTAGTAACTACAATACCATTAACAGGTACGGCTTGACCAAATAATTTAGCTTGGCTTACCGCATTTTGACCTGTAGTGCCATCGAGAACGAGTAATGTTTGATGCGGAGCACCCTCTACATGATTATTCGCTACGCGGCCCATTTTTTTAAGTTCTTCCATAAGATTTACTTTTGTATGAAGACGACCAGCCGTATCGACAATTACCATGTCTGCATTACGTGCCTTTGCGGCTTCCATCGCATCATATACAACGGCAGCAGGGTCCGCACCTTCCTTATGTTTTACGATAGGTACGCCTACGCGGTCAGCCCAGATGGATAATTGGTCCGCCGCCGCCGCACGGAATGTATCTCCAGCAGCGATGATAACCTTTTTACCTTCCTTAGTATAGTAGTTTGCCAATTTAGCAATAGTTGTAGTCTTACCCACACCATTAACACCAACAACCAGGATAACCTCTGGGTGGTGAAGTGTGATTTCATCCTCTTGGTCAACTAACATTTCTGTGATGCGGTCTTCCATGAATGGCATTACATCACCAGTATTGTTAATAATACCTTCTGTAACACCACGGCGGATTTCCTTCATCAAATACTCTGTAGTCTTAGGACCTAAATCGCTAGTGAGCATGACCGCTTCTAAATCATCAAGAAAATCATCATCGATTTCTGCATAACCAATGATCACTGTTTCTACATTTTTTACAAAGGACTTACGAGTTTTTTCTAAGCCCTCTTTAATTTTATTAAAGAATCCAAATGCCATTATGCTAGATCCTCCTTCACATCTTCAAATGAAACCGTTAACAATCGAGATACACCGCGTTCCACCATGGTAACCCCTTGTAATACTTCGGCAGCTTCCATCGTTTTCTTACGATGTGATACGACGATAAACTGTGTTTCCTTATTTACCCGATTCAAATAAGCACTAAATCGCTCTACATTTGCTTCATCCAAAGCAGCATCAACTTCGTCAAGCACACAGAATGGAGCCGGACGATAGTCGAGGAACGAGAACAATAAGGCAATAACTGTGAGTGCTCGTTCTCCACCAGATAGTAACGTCAATTGCTGACGCTTTTTCCCTGGTGGTTGGATGTAGAAATCAATACCACCAGTCAAGATATTTTCTGGGTCGGTAAGTACGATTTGAGCCGTACCACCACCAAATAATTGACTGAATACATGTTGGAACTGCTTGCCTACCACCTCTAATACATCATAGAGTTGCGTGCTCATGGCCTTATCCATTTCAGCGATAACTGCCTGTAATTGCTCTTTTGCCGTATCGAGATCTGATAATTGATTCGATAAGAAATCATACCGAGTTTTCGTCTCTTCATACTCTTCTACAGCATTAGGATTTACAGATCCAAGTTCTGCAATTTCCGCCATTAAACGAGCTTGTTCCATTTTCCAATCATTCACAGAGCCAGCAATATTTATATGCTGTGCATCTTCCAATGAATAGCCTAATTCATTCAAATCCTCTACAGCACGATCACAATCCATGCGATAACGCGTCAATTTACCTTCTGCTTCAACTAGACGATTTTGAACCACCTTATACCGCTGGTTGAGTCTGTCTTGTTCAGCTAAAATTGATTCAATCTCCTCCCGTGCACCAGCAGTCGATTGATACGCTTCATCACGTAAAGCGCGAAATTTTTCAACCTCTCCACGAATCGCTTCAAGAGACTCATTAGCAACTCGAATTTGTTCAGGAATCACAACATTCAAACGCTCTTCACTAGAGCGTAATAACTCCATGAGAGGTTCTAAGCGAGATGCTATGGTTTCCAAATTTTGCTTTCGTTGCTCTTGTTGTACCTTACGTTCTTCTATAGTGCTTTCTAAACGTTCACAAAACAATCTAGAGGCTGTAAAAGCTTCATAGGCCTCTTGCTGTGCCTTTTGTAGCGTACTTAATCGTTCCATAATTGCCGATTGATCACCTTGTTGTTCAGGTGAATTATGTAACGCTGACAATTCCGATTCAGATTGTGAAAGCACATGTTTTGTTTGTCCCATGTCCACGTCAATTTGAACGATACGTTCCTGTTCATCATGAAGCACACGCTTTTTACGTTCTAATTGATTTTCAATGTTCTGAATCTTCGTTTGACTGGCCGAGAATAAAAGATTGGTGTGTTGATATTGTTCATCCAACACACTTCGCTCACGTTGCGCTCGTTCAATATGATTTTCTTCATCCTTGATTTGTTGTTCAAGCTTGGCCGTACGCTCTTCTACAGAAGCTAATTCGGCCTCTAAACGAGCTGCTTCTTCACGACGACTTAACAAGGAACTGCGTTTTTTCTTCGTTGCACCACCAGTTAAGGAACCACCTGGTTGGAATTGTTCCCCCGTCAATGTAACGATACGTAACTGCTGATTATATTTCTTTTGTAACGCAATAGCCCGTTCCATTGTTTCTACAACTAATGTACGGCCCAACAAATATTGGAATATATGATTATAGGCAGCATCGAATTCAATACAGTCGACAGCTGGCCCAATGACACCATCTTCCGACAATGCAGGAGTATCATAAGGTCGCCCTTTCACAGAATCCATAGGCAAGAAGGTAACGCGACCCCCTTGAATTGATTTAAGGAATTGAACGCCTTCTGATGCAGCTTTAGCTGTCGTTGTCACAACATGGTTAACACTACCACCTAATGCGATTTCGATAGCAACAGTAAATCGGTTATCTACGGTAAATAAATCACCTACCGCCCCTTTAATCGCTTCACGCCATGGGCCCTTACCGTTAAGGATGTTTTTAGTTCCTTCTAAGTAACCTTCATGTTGTTCTGCCCATTGTGCTAATAATTCTAATCGCCCCTGTGCCTTTTGCACATCGCTACTCATGCGATTTAATGCTTTTCGAGCTTCTCGCAATCGTTCTGATGCAGACCGTTCTTCATCAACTAAGGACTTCCGTTTATTAGATAACTCATTAAATTGAGTTTCTAAGAATTCATGTTCAGATTTCGCTGCCGATAAATTGAATTGAACCTCTTTAATTTCCGCTTCTAAAGTTTCTACTTGAACAGCGGACTCAGATTTACGAGATTCTAAATTTCGCAATGTAGCCTTCGCTGTTTCAATACTAGCAACTAAATCTAATTGACGCTGTTGATAGGCTTGTCTGTCGCTTTCTAAGGACTTCCATGATGATTGTTCCGCCTCTAATTGAGCAATGGCCTTATTATAATTTTCCTCTAAAACTACGAATTGAGTGCGTTCAGATTCTAATTGAGCCGTTTCATCCTCAATAAGGCGATCTAAAATGAGCAATTGCTGCTCTTCACCCTTTTTAGACGCTTCTGCTTCGCTAATACGCAGAGAAGTATCTTCTACTTCGCGCTTAGTTGTACGCAACTGTTCTTCTAGTAGTGTTACAGTACCATTGATGCGTTCTTCTTCCCGTTGTTTTTCGCTAAACTGTGCTTCCCAAGATTTTAATTGTTCTTGATCCTTTGCATTTTCAGCTTGTAAAGTATGACGTCGTGCATCGAGGGTAGATAATTGCGTTTGTAGTTCAATTTCCTCGTCCTTCAATGCAATATTGTCATTTTCTGCACGGGTTAATAATCTATCAGCCGTCTTGTAATTGTGAAAGCCGATAACACCATCATATTCACGTTTACTACGGCTTAATGCCATATATTTTTTCGTCGTCTCCGCTTTTTCTGCCAGAGGTCCTAATTGTTCCTCGATGGTCGCCATAATATCGCGAACGCGTTCCATATTCCGGTCAGTGCTCGCAATACGACGCAATGCATCCTCTTTATTAATTTTAAAACGAGAAATGCCTGCAACGTCTTCAAATATAAGGCGACGTTCTTCTGGTTTACTATTAAGAATAGCATCGATACGATTTTGCCCAATGATAGCCATCGAATCTTTGCCAAGGCCTGTATCAGCTAATAACAAGTGAATATCCTTTAGACGGCAGGTCCGTTTATTGATGAGGAACTCACTTTCACCAGTCCGATAGATACGACGTGTAATGGCTACCTCTTGCATGTCCACATCGAGTTGACCATCTGCATTATCAAATACAAGGGTAACCTCGGCAGCACTCATTGGTTTTCGTTTTTCTGTGCCTGAGAAAATGATATCCTCTGCACGTTGGCCCCGTAAATTACGCACATTGGATTCCCCTAGAACCCATTTCATAGCATCCGTAATATTACTTTTACCACTCCCGTTAGGACCAATAACGGCAGTCATCCCTGGGGAGAATTTTACAACTGTTTTATCAGCAAAGGATTTAAATCCTTTTAATTCTAGCCGCAGTAATTGCATGACTGCCTCCTTTCTTAGTATAACCCCATTAAATCATATTTTTAATTATACCACATATACCATGCCATCTATACTGCATTGTACTGTATCAATATTATTATTTTCTCGCCATGTGAAAGTTACATGTTCATATGCTCGTTCGAAATATGTAACATTGCGTTTTTTTAATCCCCTTACCTTAGACGTAAGACATCGTGGATAGGATATCGTAATGGTACGAATTGGATTTCTAAAATATTCTGTATGCTCATCGATACAATATGCTATGCGCTGCTTCCACTGCTCATTAGTCACTAGTTCTCCCATGGCAGGCTCATAAGGACCTGCCAATAGACTAGTACCTGTATCGAGTTCTTCAGTACTTTGCAATCCAGTCCGAATAACAGTAATATGATGCGATTCAAACCAAGTCTTTAAAAACGCACAATACTGTAATGCTAATTCCAATGATAATGGCTCATATATACCTGACTTATATTGTTCCGCCAATTCCGTATGATCTATGACGAGGACGGGATAAATACGTACAAAATCAGGCTGCAATGCAGTTATTTCAACAGCTGTTTGTATTATCGTTTCCCATGAATCGCCTAAAAGCCCCGGTAACAGTTGTAGTCCTACGGTAAATCCAAACTTTCGTAATTGTTTAACAGCCAATTTTACATCATCAGAGGTATGACCGCGTTTAGCTAAAGATAGTACGGTATCATCCATAGATTGTACACCGAGTTCTATGGTCTTCATACCAAATGAACGCAGTAATTCTAATTGTCCATCACTTACGGCATCAGGCCTTGTAGAACAACGAATACCATCTATAATACCCGCTTGTAGCGCTTCATTAGCAGGTGCTAATAATTGTTTTTGTAATTCTTGATCAATAGCGGAAAAGGAGCCTCCATAAAAACAAACCTCCCAATATTTATCCGCTCTAGACTCGCCTACATAATCTCTAATGGTCGATGTAATATATGCTGGAGTCAAATACCCTATACCTGATATTTCTGTAATACGAGACTGATTACAAAATGTACACACATGAGGACAGCCCACATGAGGGATAAAAAATGGAATCATACCATATTTCATGAATATACCTCCTCCCTATTCCTATTTACGATTCTAATTACATACATTTCGATTTTAATGTTCTCATATTAATAGTTCCTATATAAAAAGCGCCTTGCGGCGCTTATTATATAGCAGCCATTAACCGTTCTAATGTCAATTGTGCTGCATGTTGTTCTGCTATTTTTTTACTTTTACCAGTACCTGCCTCATAGGTAATCCCATCGATGGATACCTCCATCATAAAAGTCTTAGCATGATCAGGACCAGACTCACTGATAAGATTATACACTATATGTTTATCACCATCACGTTGTACAAATTCTTGTAACAATGTCTTATAATCTTTACCACGCTTACCTTCTAATGCTTGTTTAAGATTAGGAGCTAACTGATGAAGAACAAAGTCCATTACTGTTTTATAGTCAGTCGTTATATATAACGCACCAATCAATGATTCAAATGTATCAGCTAATATGGATTTTCTATCACTACCACCAGAGGACTTTTCCCCATGGCCCAGTAATAAATAATCACCTAAATGCAATGTACGACTAACGGTAGCTAATGAATCTTCACAAACTGTAGCTGCCTTAATCTTAGTCAAATTACCTTCAGACATATCGGGATATGTTGTAAATAAATATTCACCAATAATTAAATCCAATACAGCATCACCAAGAAACTCTAAGCGTTGATTATGATGAATATGCTTAGATTTATGTTCATTCGCATAAGATGTATGAGTAAAAGCACAATCTAAAATCGAGATATCAATATTCGGTATATGTAAACGACTAACAAGCTCATGAAGAGAATCTTCACGAGCTTGTGTCATTATAGTATTCTTATGCGATACGTGACGCCCCATTAGTCTTCATAACGGCAAACACAAAGTGTACCGTTATGACCACCAAAGCCAAAGGAGTTGGAAAGAGCTGCTGTAACATGTAAATCACGAGCACCTTCACGTACATAATCAAGGTCTAAACCTTCATCTGGATTATCACAGTTAATTGTTGGATGAACCTTACCTGTTTCGATTGCCATTGCCATTACAATAGTTTCAATCGCACCAGCAGCGCCCAACAAGTGACCGGTCATAGATTTTGTAGAGTTAACAGCGATATCTTTTGCATGGTCGCCGAACAATTCTTTAATAGCCAATGTTTCGTTTTTATCATTCAAGCCTGTAGATGTACCGTGAGCATTGATGTAGTTAATTTCTTTAGGATCAATACCTGCATCTTTAATTGCTAATTCCATACATTTACGAGCTTGTACACCACCAGGAGCTGGAGCTGTAATATGATAAGCATCGCCATTAGTGCCATAGCCTACTACTTCTGCGTAGATATGAGCACCACGAGCTTTAGCGTGTTCTAATTCTTCAAGTACAACGATACCTGCACCTTCACCCATTACGAAACCGTCACGGTCCTTATCAAATGGACGAGATGCTTTTGTAGGCTCATCATTGCGTGTAGACATAGCTTTCATAGCCGCGAAGCCAGCTACAGCAGCAGGGGAAACAGCAGCTTCAGTACCACCTGCAAACATGATGTCTGCATCACCACGTTGAATAATGCGGAATGCATCACCAATTGCATTAGTACCAGAAGTACAAGCTGTCACGTCTGTAATAACAGGACCTTTCAAACCTAGGCGAATGGATACACGTGCAGAAGACATATTTGCAATCATCATAGGAACTGCAAATGGGCTAACACGACCAGGACCTTTTTCAAATAATGTTGTATACACATCATGGATAGAATCAATACCGCCAATACCAGTACCAACTACTGTACCACAACGGTCCAAATCTTCTTCATCAAGTGCTAATTTTGCATCATCAGCTGCCAAAACAGCTGCACCAATTGCAAATTCAACGGAACGGTCCATACGGCGAGCTTCTTTTTTATCTACGCCATATTGAGTAATATCAAAATCTTTTACTTCGCCTGCAATGCGTGTTGCATAGTCAGATGCATCAAAGCGTGTAATTGGGCCAATACCAGATTTACCCTCTAACAACGCATTGTAGAAATTCTCTTTACCGATACCTACCGGAGTAATCGCTCCTAAGCCAGTAATTACTACACGTTTTTCCAATTATTCCACCTCTTATAGCTATATAGCCCCTTTAATTAATCGATTTCTGCTACTTGTTGTTTTAACTGTGCAAAAATATCTTTAACTGGCATAATCTTATCGACTTTTCGCATATTATTGCCAGAGAATACTAACCCCGTTTCCACATCACCTTGTTGCGCTCTAGATAAAGCACGGATAATACAGAATTTATGGGAACAATGTTTTAAACAATTGTCACATACTGTTGGTGGCGCTACAGTGCCATCAAGAACAGATTCAGCAAATTTATTTTTAATAGCTTGGCCTGGTAAACCTACTGGACTTTGAATCAATACAATATCCTCAGGATTTGTAGCACGCACATACATTTTTTTCAATTCATCAGATGCATTACATTCATCAGAAGCAGCAAAGCGACTGCCCATTTGAACGCCATTAGCACCCAATTTAAACATATCCACGATATCTTTACCATCTAAAACACCACCAGCTGCAATAACTGGAATATTTTTAACGGCTGCTACAACTTCTGGTACGATTTCACGAGCAGAACGATCCGTTCCCAAGTGACCACCAGCTTCGCTACCTTCTACGATAACTGCAGCGGCACCTAAACCTTCAGAAATGCGCGCTAATTTTGCAGAAGAAACAATAGGTACGATTGGAGTACCAGACTCTTTACCCATTGCGAACATATCTCTTGAAAAACCGGCACCTGCCACTACAAGATCAATGCCCTCTTCGATGGCAGTTTTTACAAGACCCGCAAATTGCGTTGCTGCTACCATCGCATTTATACCAATAATACCCGTAGGTGATAATTTTCTAGCTAATTGTATTTCATATCTTAATTCATCAAAAGGCAATCCAGATGCTGCAATAAGGCCAATACCACCTTCATTTGCAACGGCTGCTGCCAACCGAGCTGTAGACAATCTAATCGCCATACCACCTTGAATAATAGGTACTTTGGCCACTAGATTCCCAATGCGAAGTTCAGGGAGCTTCACTATCAATTCCTCCTGTAAACAATACCGATTAGGGGAGCCACTCGGCCCCCCGCACGGCTGAATTGTCAGCTATACAGCTTATTTAGCAGAATCAATATATTCTACTGTATCCTTAACGGTTTTGATTTTTTCTGCAACGTCGTCAGGGATTTCAACATTGAATTCTTCTTCAAATGCCATGATCAATTCAACGATATCCAAGGAGTCAGCGCCTAAGTCGTCGATGAATGTAGAATCAATGGTAACTTCAGCTTCATCAACGCCTAATTGTTCCACAACGATTGCTTTAACTTTATCGAAAGTGCTCATTAGTGGTTCACCTCCTTTCAAATGAGATTTATATATAGTCTAATTTTGTAACTACATTACCATACCGCCATCTACATTGATGACTTGACCTGTAATATAGCTAGCAAAATCACTAGCAAGGAATGTTGTTACGGCAGCCACTTCTTCAGCTTTAGCCATACGGCCCAACGGAATTTGTGTTACCATAGCTTCTTTTACCTTTTCAGGCAATACATCTGTCATATCAGTATTGATAAAACCAGGTGCGATTGCATTAACTGTGATACCACGGCTAGCTAACTCTTTTGCACAAGATTTAGTAAAACCGATTACACCAGCTTTAGAAGCTGCATAGTTAGCTTGACCAGCATTACCCATCAAACCCACAACAGAAGTCATGTTAATAATATGACCAGCACGTTGTTTCATCATGATTTTGGATACTGCTTTTGTTACCAAATATACACCTTTGAGGTTGATATCGATAACGGCATCAAAGTCTTCATCTTTCATACGCATAAGTAAACCATCACGTGTGATACCTGCATTATTTACCAAGATATCGATGTGACCAAATGTTTTATGCGTTTCTTCAACCATTGCTGCAACTTCTTCAGCATTTGCAACATTAGCTTTAATTTTAATCGCTTTGCGACCCAATGCTAAGATAGCGTCTACTGTTTCTTGAGCAGCAGCTTCACTGCCACTATAGTTAACAGCAACATCAGCACCAGATTGTGCAAGTTGAATAGCAACGGCGCGACCGATACCACGAGAGGCGCCAGTTACGAGAGCTACTTTACCCTCTAAGTGCATTTTATCGAACCCCCTTTAAAAATTCAAGCGTTTTCTCTAAGGATGGAATGTCTTCTACATTAGCTAATTCCATTTCTTTATTAATCTTTTTAGTGAAACCTGTTAATACTTTGCCAGGACCAACTTCTACAAAGCGAGTTACACCGAAGTTAACCATTTCTGCAACACAATCTTCCCACAATACAGGATTAGCTGCTTGTATTACTAAAGATTCTTTAATGTCACTAGCATTTGTCAAAATTTTGCCAGTTACATTAGCTACTACTGGAATCTTAGCATCGTTAACTTGGATCTTATCTAATTCTTCTTTTAAACGAAGCGCTGCAGGTTCCATAAGACGACTATGGAATGGAGCACTTACAGGAAGCATTACTGCACGTTTTGCACCGGCTTCTTTCATTTTTTCAGCTGCTGTTTCTACGGCAGCTGTTTCACCAGCGATTACGATTTGACCAGGGCAGTTAAAGTTTACAGCTTGTACGGAACCAACTGTATCATTAACTTGTTGGCAAATTTCAACAACTTGTTCTCTTGGCAATGCTAGAATAGCCGCCATAGCACCCTTGCCCAATGGTACAGCTTCTTGCATATATTCACCACGTTTATGAACTACATACACAGCATCCTTAAAATCAAGAACACCGGCAGCGACTAACGCACTATATTCACCTAAGCTATGACCACCTACGATATCTGGTGTAAAACCTTGTTCTTTCAACACTTCATAGCAAGCTACGGAAGCAGTTAAAATAGCTGGTTGTGTATTAGCAGTCTTAACCAATTCTGTATCAGGTCCTTCGAAGCATAATTTAGAAATAGAATAGCCCAATGCTTCATCAGCTTCTTCAAAACGTTGTTTAACGATTGGGTATGCATTATACAAATCTTGTAACATACCTACCTTTTGAGATCCTTGACCTGGAAATACGAATGCAGTTTTCATAGGATGGCCTCCTTATTTACCAAAAGTTTGTAGATTTTTAATCACTGTTTCAGCTTCTGTCATAATGTCTGTAATGATTTCTTTACAAGGTTTCACATCATGTAACATGCCTGCGATTTGACCAATCATAACGGAGCCTTCTTTTACATCACCTTCAATAGCGGCTTTACGAAGTGTACCTGCGCCAAGATTTTCTAATTCTTCCTTGGAACCACCACTAAATTCAAGATTTTTATATTTATGTGCTAATTGATTGTCGATAATTCGAACTGGATGACCTGTTGTAAGACCAGTCATAACAGTAGAACGATCTTTTGCTTTCAATACAGCGTTTTTATAGTTTTCATGAGCGATACATTCTTCAGATAGGACAAAACGTGTACCCATTTGAACTGCATGAGCACCTAGTGCAAACGCAGCTGCTACGCCACGGCCATCTGCAATACCACCAGCAGCAACAACTGGAACATCGACAGCATCTACAACTTGTGGTAACAATGCCATTGTTGTAATATCCCCAACATGGCCACCTGATTCAGTACCTTCTGCAATAATCGCATCAATACCACCACGAAGTAAACGTTTCGCTAAAAGAACGGATGCAACTACAGGAATAACCTTTGTGCCAATTTCTTTCAATGCTGGAATATATACACCAGGATTACCTGCACCAGTTGTAATAACAGGAACGCGTTCTTCAACAACGACTTCCATAACTTCTTTTACAAAAGGAGACATTAGCATAATGTTACATCCAAATGGTTTATTTGTGCGTTCTTTTACTTTATGAATTTCATTGCGGAAAACATCTGGAGGCATATGTCCTGCACCAATGATGCCAAGACCACCAGCTTCAGATACAGCAGATGCAAGTTCTGCAGTCCCTAACCAAGCCATACCACCTTGAAAGATAGGATACTCAATCTGTAACAAATCACAAATATCAGTCTTAATCATCTTGATGTTTCCTCCTTAATACCATTTCAAGACGAGGCTAGCCCAGGTAAGGCCAGCACCAAATCCTGCAAGTGCTACATTATCACCGCGTTTTAAGCAACCTTCACGATTTGCTTCATCCAACGCAATGGCCACTGATGCAGCAGATGTATTACCATACTTATGTAAATTTACAAATACCTTTTCTTTTGGCATATGTAAACGTTTAGCGGCTGAATCGATAATACGAATATTAGCTTGATGTGGGATAAAATAATCTAACTCATCCAAATTCATATTAGCTCGTTCTAAAGATTTCAACGCTGTTTTCCCCATTGTTTTAACAGCAAATTTATATACTTCTGGACCATCCATATGAATGAAAGTCAAGCCTTCTTCTATGCGTTGGTCATTAGCTAAAACAGCTGTACCACCAGCTGGTATACACAATGCAGAACCGCCAGTACCATCAGCACCTAAGTCCACACCCTTAATACCATAACCCTCTGGAACTTCAGAAACTACGGCAGCACCGGCACCATCACCAAAGAGAATGCAAGTACCACGATCGTTCCAATTAACGCGGCGAGATAAAATTTCTGCGCCTACAACGAGAACATTTTTAAATAATCCAAAAGCGATATAGCTTTGAGCAGTTATCAACCCATACACAAATCCGGAGCACGCAGCTTGCAAATCATAAGCTGCTGCATTTTTCGCACCAAGATTTGCTTGTAACATACATGCGGCAGAAGGAATCACCATATCTGGTGTCAATGTAGCAAAGATAATCATATCGATATCTTCTACATCAAGCCTAGCCATTTGAAGTGCTTTTTTTGCAGCTTCAGTTGCCATATAGGATGTATTCATACCTTCTGGTGCAATGCGTCTTTCTTCAATGCCTGTACGTTCTCTGATCCATTGGTCACTTGTATCGACCATTTTCTCTAAATCAAAGTTAGTCACCACATTATCAGGAAGGAAGCTACCTGTACCAATAATACCGACAGGTTTATTCATCATACTCATATTTTACGGCTCCTTCAATTTCCATTGTTTCTCGAATATGTTCAATTATTTTGCGTTCTACTAAATCGGCTGCAATGGTAATTGCAGTCTTAATTTCTTTAGCCTTTGAACTGCCATGAGCAATCATAAACACACCATTTACACCAAGTAATGGAGCACCACCATTTTCAGTGTGGTCCACCTTCTTGGCCATTGGTTTCAACGCTGGTTTGATAAGCAATGCCCCAATTTTAGCTAATATTCCGCCATTCATAATGCTGTCTTTAATGAGCTGTGTCAAACCAGTTACAAGACCTTCTGCAAATTTAAGAATTACATTGCCTACAAAACCATCGCAAACGACAACGTCTACGGTTCCTTTTGGAATATCACGACCTTCTACATTACCTTTAAAATTGATTGTTTTCATATTTTCCAAGATAGGATATGTAGCAAGCACAACTTCATTACCTTTAGTTGCTTCTTCACCGATATTTAAAAGGCCTACTGTAGGGTTTTCTTTGCCAAGTAAAAGTTTCGCATACTCAGCCCCCATCAATGCACCTTGTACAAGATGTTTTGGTTTACTATTTGAATTCGCACCGGAATCCAACATAACAGTAATACCATTTACAGTCGGCATTGGCGTAGCAATAACAGGTCTATCGATACCTTTGATACGTCCTAGTCCGAACAATGCGGCAGCTACAGCAGCACCTGTACTACCTGGTGCAATAACAGCTTCACATTCTTTGCTTCTAACCAAAGATGTAGCTACTACAACGGAGGCATCCTTCTTCTTGCGCAATGCTTGACCAGGATGTTCATCCATTCCAATTACTTCACTCGCATGATACACAGATATGCGAGGATTATTCGTTTCATTATTATCTTCTAAAATTTTAAATATTTGAGTTTTATCGCCTACGAGAACCACATCAATATGTTCAGTTTCTCGCACTGCTTCCAAGGCGCCTAAGACGATTTCCAAGGGAGCAAAATCACCACCCATGGCGTCAATTGCAATTTTCATATACTACACCCGATTCTCCACAGACTCCATGATAAATTTAGCTCTAAATACTTCTTTTATTTTATCTCTAATTATAACCCAAATAAAGTATTTATCTCCACGACGACGAACAATTTCTGCTTTCGCCACCAAATTAGTACCAGACTCTACTGGATTTTTATATTTAATATTCCCTACCTCTGCAGAGCAAAGGGTTGAACCCATAACTAGCTTGGCCAAGGAATTTGCTTGAGCATACAAATACTGTGGATCAATATAACCAAAACGATCTTCCATGTCTGGCGTCGTATGTAACATGGATAAAGCTTGTTTTCCTTCCGTTACATCGATGAGTTCGCCTACAATTTCATGCTGTATTGGTTCCGGTTGTTCATCCTGAGCATGTTCGGTAGCCATTGCCTTAATACGCTCACGCAATTCAGGAATCCCCAATTCTAATCGATCGAGTCGAATTGTAGGTACACTGACACCAAAGTGCGATGCCAACTCTTCATCAGTAAGAAAAGGCGTAATATTCAGTTTTTCTGTTAACTGTTTCTGTCTTTCTTGCTTCTTCAACCTACTCATGGGACCACCTTTTATGACCTAGTATTAATATTACATCTTAAGTATATATAATAATTCCCATATTGGCAAGGTTTTTCGCATATCTAGTGCTATATTTTATGGTAATATACTAAATATTGTCCTTATTTTAACATTAATTAATACTTTATACGAGATATTAATATAAAACATATATTAATCAACAACTATCCATTTTTGGGCAGTAAAAAACACCTACACAAATGTGTAGGTGTTTTACACGCTCAATTAGGCTTTTGCAACTACTTGTTCACCTTTATAGTGACCACATGTAGGGCAAACACGATGAGGCATCATAGGTTCGTGGCATTGTGGACATGCTACATAACCAGGAGCTTCTAATTTCCAGTTTGCACGACGACGATCGCGACGGCATTTGGATAATCTACGCTTAGGTACTGCCATTATCTGCACCTCCTTAGTACAATCATTAGGATAGTCTATCATCTTTCTCATCAAGCAAAGCACGTAACTCTGCGAATCGAGGATCCACCACAAAGGATTCACAAGAACAAGGTGAAACATTCAAATTTGCTCCGCAATGAACGCACAATCCTTTGCAATCATCCTGACATAACACTTGAGAGGGCTCATTGATGATTAATGTATCCCGAATCAGTTCGGTTAAGTCAATTTCCTCTCCGTTAAAAGGAATCACATCTTCATCGGCATCTCGAGAATCACTAAAGATTTCCTCGAAGGAATCGTTACGCTCATGTCCCGTAGTCGTTAAACAACGAGAACATTCGTAATCACCTTTAGAATTAATCGAACCTTGAACGATGTAGTTTTGACCATCAAACCAAAACTCACCACTAATAGTTATATCATGACGGCTCCAAGGAAAAGCAACTACGTCACTACCAAGTTCTTCACTCGGCATCGTATAGCTATAAGGAAATTTCTTTCCTATATGTTCTTTTGCTTGCTCTACTTGCAGTTTCATAATCTTACCTCGACTTATAATATTATAAACATGACAGTGTGCTTTGTCAAATAAAAAAGGCTATCTCAATATTGCTTAAGATAGCCTTTCTAATGTATCAATTACATTTTCAATTGGTGTATGCGCATCTTTTAATAAACTACTATCCCATTTTTCCATATACCCTTCAACAATATTAGAAGTTGATAATAATCCTAATAATTGCCCATGATCATCTAAGATTGGTGCTGATTTTAAGTTCTGTTGTTTCATTAAAGACCATGCAGTCTTTAATGTTAATTCTTTTGAAAATACAGTTACTTTATCATAGTTTAAATCTTCTACTTTTTGCTTAACAGTTTTTAATAAAGTTGGTATTTCTAAATTAAATCTTTTTAAAACATACTCAGTCTCCCGACTTACCTCACCCAATCTTACTGGTACGGCATTATAACGGTCAATTGCTTTTAATAAATAAGCATATCCAATTGCCGAACAGATTGAATCGGTATCAGGGTTTTTATGACCACTTACATATACTAATTCTTTCATTTTACTCTCCTATTTTTCCATCTTTTTTAAATAACGATATACTGTAGGTTCAGAAACTGCCAATTTTTCAGCTACTAAAACAATAGCTCCTTTTACTTTAAAAGTACCTTTTTCTTGTAAGTATTTAACAACCTTGATCTTTTCATCAACATTCAAACGTTCTGCTAAGAAATAACTTGGGAAACCCATTTTCTCTAAACACTCTTTAATATAAAGATCAATCATTTCATCTAACGGTGAAGA
>SKEB01000639.1_pt1 | contig 24731 bp, 18 predicted proteins | sample 4826561 | NCBI WGS metagenome assembly SKEB01 (sample SAMN11008820, study PRJNA524170) | human gut metagenome | biome: Human fecal sample; material: Feces; isolation source: fecal sample from pouch patient p17 | host: Homo sapiens | place: Israel: Tel-Aviv | collected 2016-03-29
TTGCAAGTACATTGCATGGTGCTCCTCCCGGATTTGCCTCAAAAAGCGGATTTCCCTGATTACTTTTTCCATTTTCTGTGAAATCAATTAACAATTCTCCAAGTGCCACTACATCATATTTTTTCATAAAATTCTCTATTCTGCCTTTAAAAATGACATTGATTTTTTCATAAAATTCCTATTTTTTCACACACCATCTATACTGATAAGGATTCATCCATACCGAATTCATCTCCAGTTTTTCTCCTGTAAATAAATCCTCATATTCACCTTCCAGACAATTCAGCCATGCATTTTGTCCATATTCTGAAAAATTAGCCAGACAGATTAATTCTTCATAACATTGTTCATTATAATATAACTGCAAATATTTTTCATGCAGTTCCTTCTCATATCTTTTTCTTCTTTCCTCTATCATCAATACCCTATGCCCCTATACTGCAAAGAGGGATTCCCGTTTTAGGAATCCCCCTATCTTTATCCATGCGTCGTAAAGCGGACATTCGCAATCCGCTTTCGCTACTTGTTCATGAACGCAGTCGCTTTGCGACCTGTCAGTGGGAGCTTTTAACTCCCACTGACATAAGCATCCCATTACCCACCGCTTAATGCTCTATGCACTTGAAGCGGGGAAATGCTTATTCTGCGTTCAAACTCCATGCAAGTTTTATCATGTATTTCCTAAACCAGATCGTATTTCACTACATCTATTTTAGCTGCACCTTCAGCAGAAAATGAAATTCCTTTTGCCTCTTGTTCTGTAAATAAAACAGCCGACATAACCTGCTCGCCATCATTAATAAATATCTCTACGCTAAATCTATCCAAAATTACACGAAGCTTTAATTCATTGGCATCTCCATGTATCAGACATCTTCTCTGATGAACCAATGCTCGTTCAGTTCCTGAAAATTTTCTGTCAATTTTTAGGACAGACTCATCCGGGCGGAAGCACAATTCTGTATGAAACCTCTGATTCTGTGCAAAACGTAATGCGAATTTCTTATAGGCATTTTCCTTATCCTTCGGACGTATCACAAGTTCCATATCTATGGTTCGTCCTTCGATTTTGTCTAATGTGATCACATCATTATCTATTACTATATCATTGTACTCAACTCTGTCTTTACGCATTGCATCGAGTTCTCTAATCGGAGTCTGATAAAGTCTTCCGTTTTTCACAGACAATTCTCTCGGCAGACTCATTTGTGCAAACCATTTTGAATCGCTACAACGATGAGCAATCGTATCCCAGTTCTGCATCCAGGCAATCATAATTCTACGGCCATCCGGTGCAAGCAACGTCTGCATTGCATAATAATCTATTCCATAATCGACACTTTGTACTGTTTCTTCTTTTAAGGTATATGTCTCCGGATCCATCTCTCCGATGATACATAATGTCCCATTTCCATTATGGAACTCCAGTCCTTCCGGCAACATGTCCTGTGGACTTGTCAGAAGAACATGTTTTCCACCTAATTCGAAAAAGTCCGGGCACTCCCACATCTTTCCATAACGTTTTTTATTTTCTGCCAGAACACTGACAAATTCCCATTCGAATCCATCTGCACTTCTGTAAAGAAGAATCTGTCCGCTTCCATCTGCCGGACGGCTTCCAATTACGCAATAAAAATACCCATCTTTTTCTTTCCAGATCTTGGGATCCCGGAAATCCACTTTACTTGCACCTTCCAGAAGATCTTTGGCTGTCAGAACCGGATTCTTCTCATATTTCTTATAATCTTTTCCATCGCCAACAGCCACTGCCTGTGTCTGAATATCCCTTACAGTTCCATCTTCCATTTTCTCCTGATCCACTGCAGTATAGATGAGCAACTGTCTGCCGTCTCCTAACTCTGTTGCACTTCCCGAAAAGCATCCAATTTTATCATAATCTTCATCCGGTGCCAAAGCTGCCGGAAGATATTTCCAGTGAAGCAGATCTTTACTAACCACATGACCCCAATGCATACTGTTCCAGTGTGTATCGTATGGATAATACTGATAAAAAAGATGGTACTCTCCCTGATAGTATGAAAAACCATTCGGATCATTCATCCATCCGACATATGGGCTCACATGAAAAGCCGGTCTGTCTTCTGCTTTTATCTGCTTTCCCTGTTCATCTTCATATTTTCTAGCCTTTTCTAACATTTCACTCATGCAAATTCTCCTGTTGTTCGTATCGTTATTTTTCTTCACTCAATGACTCCTGATACTGATCAAAGTATTTCTGTTTAATTGAAAGATAATTAGAAAGTCCATACTGTTCCATTTTCTTCAGATAGGAATCCCACTCTTTTTCAATTCCGCCATGCAGAATCCAGTCTGCTTTCTTCTGCTCTGCATATTTTTTAATATCTGTATCATACTGAGATACTTTATTGGTATCATCAATGCTCATAAAAACGTTTGGATAAACATACTTGCTGTTCATATCCTGTAGATAAGTTTCATGCATATTGTCTAAACGCCATTTTGCATCTTCTGGCTGTATATACAGTGATAACTCCTTATATTTTCGGAAATCGGAAAATAAAACTCGTTCCGATACCTTCGATACTTTCGACGTGAATGGTTCCATTGTGGAGGTTTACAATCCAGCGCACCATAGAAAGGCCGAGACCGGTACCGCCATTTTCTCTGGAACGGCTTTTGTCTATGCGATAGAAACGCTCCCAGATTTTGTCCAGGTGTTCCACACTTATTCCAATACCATCATCTTTCACTTCACCGACAATCTGGTCATTTTCGACCTTCAGGATAACATGAATATGTCCATTTGTTTTTCCGTAATTGATGGCATTGGTTATTAAATTCATCATCATACGCAAAATCAATGTCTGGTCGCCGTTCATAAATAAGTCGTCCTGCTTTTGCAGGGTGATCTCAATATTTTTTTCCTGTGCTTTTGTCTGCAGTTCTTCTATTACAAGTTCGCTTAATAATCCAAAATCCAGTTTTTCCATCAGATGCTGCTCACCCTGTTCGTTTCTGGCGATCATTAACATTTCGCTTGTCAGCTTTGACATTCGTTTTGCCTGCCTTAAGATAACTGCAATTTCTTCCTTATCTTCCGCAGATAAGTTTTCATTTTCCAATAAGTACTCACACTGGGAAATGATAACAGCAACGGGAGTACGCAGTTCATGGGATACGTCTGATGTGAATTGACGCTCCTTCTCAAACGAAAGTTCCAATCGCTCGAACATTTCGTTAAATTTCTCCGACAATTCGTATAATTCATCTTTTGCTTTTGGCAGAGACAATCGTTTGGAAAGATCTTTTCCATTGCTGATGTTTTCAACTTCATCGCAGATAAGATCCACCTGTCTCAATGCCCGCTTGATCATAAAATATCCGATGACCCCGATCAGAATAATAAGTACTGGGAAAACAATCAACAGCATTTTCTCGGATGTCTGCATGAAAAGTTCTATAGAATGTACGGAGGTAATTCCTCGTACCCACATTTCCTCATCATCACCGTAAGTGTAAACGCTGTCATATATCATCCATTTTCGATTTGATTCGCTTATCGTTCGCGGTGTATTCGACTTGAGGATAGTTTCTTCTGGAAATTGGGTTGGAATCGTTCCATAAAGTAAGCGTCCGTTTTTGTCATAAATACAAAACATAATACCGTTATCGTAAAATTTGGTATCCACGTCAAGATAAAAGGAATCATCCTGAAAATTAATATTTGAAGAGAATCCGGTCACTGCGGCACTGATTTCTTCTTCTGTCGCAGAAATTCCAACCCTATCCACAAAAAGAAGGACGAGAACTAGAATAGTCCCAAGAACTACGGCGATGATTCCGGTGTACCATAGCGTAATTTTTTTCTTGATCGTCATCTGTTTCATTCGTTTTCCCTCATTACATATCCGACACCGCGAACAGTGTGGATGAGTTTTTGTTCATATTGTGCATCGATTTTTTTCGCAAATAGCGAATGTATACGTCGATCACATTGGAACCGCCTTCAAAATCAAAGTCCCACGCATTCTGTTCAATCTGCAGTCTTGTCATTACGATATTTTTGTTACGCATAAGACATTCCAGAACCATAAATTCTTTTGCAGAAAGATCAATCTCATTTCCGGCTCTTGTAACCTTTCTTGTATCACGATCCAGAATAAGATCTGCTATTTTTAGTTGATTTGATGTAAATTGTGGCTTTCTACGCATCATAACACGGATTCTTGCAAGCAGTTCTTCAAATGCAAATGGTTTGATCAGGTAATCATCGGCACCAAGATCCAGTCCTTTGACGCGGTCTTCAATGCTGTCTTTTGCTGTCAGTAACAGAACCGGTGTATCATCTTCTCGTCGCCTTAATTCTCTTAAGATTTCATATCCATTCTTTCCCGGCAACATGATATCAAGAATAATACCATCGTAGGAAGTCATATCGATATGATCCATCGCTTCCAGACCATCCCCACAGGCATCTACACTGTAATGTTCCTTGACCAGCCTTTTTTTGACAATGTTTCTTAAATCATTCTCGTCTTCTACAATCAGTAATCTCATAATGTAATTATTATAATACCAATCGTTTTCGGTTGCTAGAGTCCTTTTTTTTGAAATTATTGTTTGTTTTAATCTTTTTTTAATCTTCCCCCTATATGATACATATAACAGCAAAAACAAAACACCCAAGAGCCGAAAGGAGAACATGTTATGAAAAAATTATTAGTAGTTTTATTATCCCTCACATTAATATTTGCTTTTACAGGATGCACTTCATCCAATAATGGAGCAGCAGAAGATGTAGAAATTAAGACACAGGAAGTTGTAACATCAAATACAGATGACGATGATGATAACATCAGTAACACAGAAAACGCAGTAGAGAATGTGAACGAAAAGGATTATGATTTCTCTTCTTATGAAAACAATATCCGTAATATAACAAAAAGTGTAAACAATGCAAAAACATCTACAAATGCATCTGAGAATCACGAACAATTCTACGCTTTGAAAAAACAGATAGACGCAGTTGATGACGAACTGGATAAACTTGATGATGAATTTGAGTATGCTTACCAGATGAAAGAAATTAGCTTCGAGATATACAAAGCGAGGGAACGCGCGATTGAAAAACTGGAAGATGAACTGGAATTAGCAGAAGAAGCGCTGGAAAACAAATACGGCATTGATGATTAATTCCATCTGGGCTACAAGAATTCTATCTATTCTCTGCTTCCGGGTATTGTGGAAAACAGTTTTCGTTAAAGCAGCAAAAAATCAATAGTTTTTGGATTATAGTCCTAAAACTATTGATTTTTTTGCTTTTATGGGAACAAAAGTTAACTTACTAACTGTTTCTGCGTGAATCAATATTTTTTCTGAAGCCGTTGTTATTTGTAGAGAATCACTCTTGTCTCGTATGGCTGCAAAATTCCTTCTACATGGTTTTTGTAGTTTGTGATCAGCTCTTCGCCTTCGTTTTCTTCGAACAGTTCGCATGGGACTTTCTTATTTGTAAAGTTGCATGCTACCACCAGTTTTTCGTTTCCAAGCGTTCTCTCATATGCATAGATATCATCATTATCTTCCAGCAGTCCGTGGAATACTCCTTCCACGATCACTTCATACTGGTGACGCAGCCGGATCAGTTTCTGATAGTAGTAGAATACACTATCTTTGTCTTCCAGTGCTGCTTTTGCATTAATCTGTGTATAATTTTTGTTTACACTGATCCAGGGGGTTCCCGTAGTAAATCCTGCATTTGCGCTGTCATCCCACTGCATTGGTGTTCTGGCATTGTCACGGCTGATCATCTTCAGGCAGTTCAACATTTCTTCTTCTGTCATCAGCCCGCTTTCCGTATACTCTTTGTATGCATTGATCGATTCGATGTCTCTGTAATCACTGATCGATTTGAAATATGCATTTGTCATACCTATTTCTTCTCCCTGATAAATATATGGAGATCCTTTTAACATATGCAGACAAGTTGCGATCATCTTTGCAGATATTTCCCGGTACATCGGACTGTCATCACCAAATCGGGATACCGCACGGGGCTGATCGTGATTATCCCAATACAGACTGTTCCATGCTTTTCCTTCCAGTTCAGTCTGCCATTTGTTCATGACAGCACGCACTTTTTTCATTTCCGGTTTTCTGGTTGTCCATTTACCATATTTGCCGTCTGTGGTTCCCATATGTTCAAACTGAAACACCATGTTCAGTTCGCTTCCATCCAGATTCGCATATTTCTTTGCTTCTTCCGTTGTAACACCCGGCGTTTCACCAACAGTGATCAGATCAAATCTGGAAAGTACACGTTTGTTCATTTCCTGCAGATATTCATGTACATGGGGACCGTTACATACATATGGAGACATATCACCATGCAGACCATCCCTGATTTCTCCGTCCGGATATGCAGGGTCTTTGGAAATCATACTGATAACATCCATGCGGAATCCGTCTACTCCCTTTTCACACCACCAGGTCATCATGCGAAATACTTCGTCACGTACTGCCGGGTTCTCCCAGTTAAGATCCGGCTGCTTTTTGGAGAAACAATGCAGATAGTACATGCCGGTTGTCTCATCAAACTGCCATGCGGAACCACCAAAACATGCTCCCCAGTTTGTCGGCTCTTTGCCGTCTTTCGGATCTTTCCAGATATAATAATCGCGGTATGGATTATCTTTCGATTTTTTACTTTCCAGAAACCATCTGTGCTCATCGGAACTGTGATTTACTACCAGATCCATCACCAGTTTGATACCACGTTTATGCATCTCTGCGATCATCCGGTCAAAATCTTCCATTGTTCCGAAATCAGTCATGATATCCTGATAATCAGAAATATCATATCCATTATCATCGTTCGGTGATTTATAAATCGGGGACAGCCAGATCACATCCACACCCAGTTCCTTCAGATAATCCAGATGTTCCGTAATACCGTTCAGATCACCGATACCGTCTCCGTTACTATCCGCAAAACTTCTTGGATAGATCTGATAAATCACACTGCTTTTCCACCATGCTTTACTCATCTTAGTTCCTTCCTCTCTTATGCTCAATTTTCTTGTTGCCTTATCATTTCTGCTAATCTTATTCTGCGTTCAAAATCCGTGAATCCCTTGTAAATATTATCTGTCAGATCGTTTACTGAGATTCTGACTACTCTATCACTGTTATTCTGGAAAAAGGCGGATTGCCAACAGATTCTCAATTTCATCTCTGGTTGGCATTACACGCAACGCCCCTTTTCTTGTTGTAATCACAGATGCAGCCGCGTTTGCAAAAGTCAGCATTTCCTTCAGGTTTTCTTCCTCTAAACCTTTCATTCCGTGTTCACAGATATAATGTAATACACAACCACAGAACGTATCTCCTGCTCCTGTCGTCTCAATTGTATTTTTCTGAAGGAACGGTTTTACTTCTACCATCCTTCCGTTATAGTATGCACGACTTCCTTCTTTTCCCATAGATACAAGGATCAGCGGAATCTGATATCTTTCTTTGATCCAGTTTACCCCCGCAGTATAGTCTTCTTCTCCTGTCAGCCACTGAATTTCGTTATCTGAGATTTTCAGGATATGACAATGCTTAAGGCCATATAATACCTGTTCCTTCGCATCATCCAAAGAATTCCAGAGTGGTGGACGTAAGTTCGGATCAAAGGAAATAACTGCACCGGATTCTTCTGCTATACGAATTGCTTCTTTTGTTGCTTCCCGTACCCCTTCATGTGTCATGGACAATGTTCCGAAATGGAAGATTTTCGTTTCTTTAATAATGTCTTCACAGATTTCTTCTTTCTTCAGCATCATATCCGCTCCCGGATTGCGATAAAACGAAAAATCTCTGTCTCCATCCGGATAAGTATGTACCATAGCAAGTGTCGTATGGATTTCCTTATCTGTACATAATCCATCTGCATCAATCCCTACTTCTGTTATCGCATCTCTTAGCTGTTCTCCGAAAAAGTCTTCCCCTACTTTTCCGATAAATGCCGTCTTATGTCCGAGTTTCGTCAGCATGGCAAGTACATTGCATGGCGCTCCTCCCGGATTTGCCTCAAAAAGCGGATTTCCCTGATTACTTTTTCCGTTTTCTGTGAAATCAATTAACAATTCTCCAAGTGCCACTACATCATATTTTTTCATCATATTCTCCATTCCGCCGTAAAGCGTTCATATTTTCTAGCCTTTTCTAACATTTCGCTCATGCAAATTCTCCTGTTATTCGTATCGTTATTTTTTCGACTGATTATAGTATACCACTATTTTTTTAACATCCAAATTATTTATATACAAAAAACAAGAAGTTTTTAAGGTTTAACTCTAAACACTTCTTGTTTTTACAATTTTTTACAACTGTAAACATTCCATATTTTCCATAACGCGGTTCTTCATCTGTACTCACAAAATTCGGATCGTAAATTCCGTCTGCTCCAAGTATGCCGAGGCATTCTTGAATGGTTGTATAAAGCCACCTTATTCACTGAAAAATCCTGTACGATATTTTTCGACAAGCTCAACAGCTTCTTTCGTCAATTCCCTGATCTTATCAAATTCTTTATTTTTGATAAGATCCCCTTTTACCATCCAACTTCCGCCACAGCATAAGATTTTTTCATATTCCAGATAGTCTTTTAAGTTCTTCGCATTGATGCCACCGGTAGGCATAAAACTGAGCATTGCGTATGGAGCAGCCAGAGCCTTGATCGTTGCAATACCTCCATATTGTTCTGCCGGAAAGAATTTACATTTCTATGACTCACGCCTTACTTTGCATTTATTCATTTTTAATCTTCTTGCCAGTTCTCTGGTCTGTGCTAGACGGATATCCACCGGACATCCAGCCCCATCACATACTGCATAAAAAGGAACAACATATTTTTGCAACTTATCTTGCACTTTCACTGCTATCAACAAATGTATCTTCTGTTTTTATATATTATTACCATGAATTTGCATTGCTCAGTCTACAATCCCCAATAACCAGTCTCTGGCATTAATACGTCGAATTCCCTCATATTGTTCTTCCGGTTCTTCATCCATTGTTAAGATAATCTTTGGATAATGATCTCGTATTGCCTGATATATAATATAGCTCTCGCTAAAAGCCTCTAGATATTTTCCCACCGTTTTTGTATCAATTTTTCGCCCTTCTGAGGTCATCGTATCTGCAATTTTTTTTGATGACAATGGATTTCCTATATTATCAAACACAAATCTTAAGACACTCTTAAGCATCATAGTATCTGTAATTTTTTTTCTGTTTATAATATCCTTTACAACAATCGTATTATAGATTCCTTCCAGATGATCTCTGATCTCATCTGGCTGATTTTTTAATTCCAGTGTAAACGGAAATGAACTATTCTGCAAATACTCAGCATATTTGATTCCTCTGTCATTCATACTGCCAGTACTCTCCATATATTCCTTAAAAGACAACGGCAACATTTCAATCTGAATATATCTTCCTGAAATCATAGTTGCAATCTCACTGGACAACATATATGCATTGGAACCAGTCACATAAATATCTATGTTTTTTTTGGAACAAAAATTAACTTACTAGCTGCTTCTGATAATTTACTGATGGCAACAGATCTTGCAGATGGCATTACTTTCCACAGCACTCCACAATGGCCTTTTCCACATCTTCTATCTGGAGTGGTTTTGCCAGATGTGCGGTCATGCCGGCTGCGAGACATCTTTTTGCATCTTCCTCAAATGCATTTGCAGTCATTGCAATGATCGGAATTGTTTTTGCATCCGCCCTGTCCATAGCACGTATGGCTTTTGTTGCTGCAATACCATCCATAACAGGCATCATGACATCCATCAATATGGCATCAAAGGTTCCCGGAGGATTACTTTCGAAATACTCCACCGCCTGTCTGCCGTTTTTTGCAACTGTAACCTTCGCACCGTCATCAGTCAGCAACATTTCTATGATTTCAGCATTAAGCTCATTATCCTCGGCTGCCAACAGATGCAATCCACGAATATTATATTTCTCTGCAATTTCCTCATCCTTTTTCTGTTTCTCTGCAATCTCAAAAGGAATGGTAATGACAAACACAGATCCAACTCCCACCTGACTTATCACTTCAATACTTCCATGCATCTGCTCAATCAATCCCCTGGCAATCGCCATTCCCAGACCAGTTCCCTGATAAACACTACGGGCATCTGTTTTTTCCTGTGAGAACGGATCAAAAATGCGGCTCAGGAACTCTGCACTCATCCCTATACCTGTATCAGAAATTGTCCATCTGTATGTACAGATCCCATCATGTACATCTACAGCCTCCATTACCGTGGTAATCTTTCCTCCCGGCCGGTTATACTTAATGCAGTTTCCATAGATATTCAGAAAAATCTGGCGAAGATGCAGTGAGCTTCCATAGACATAAGGATAGGGAATATCCTCCTTATTTTTCTCATAAATCCACTGAATATCCTCATCTGCTGCCCTGTGTGTGATAATGTTCTCAATCTCATAGACCAGATCTTTAAGGCAGATATATTCATGAGTCAAAACAATATGACCTTCCTCTATTTTGCTCATCTGCAGAACATCATTAATAAGGGAAAGTAAATAATCCGCTGCTATCTTCATCTTTTTATGATTTTCCCATATCAGTGCTTTATCCTCAAAATGGGTCTCATCAATCTTTAACAGACCAATAATACCATTCAAAGGTGTCCTGATATCATGGCTCATACGGCTGAGGAAATTCGTTTTCGCCCTGCTCTCGGCACGCATTTCATTAAATGCAGCCTGAAGGCGTGCCTGTTCCTGCTCATCCCGTTCATGTCTCTGTGTGGTATCCTGCAACAGAATGATTGCATAAATCATAGGGATCTCAGCAAAAATTTCTGTATCAAACACCACCATTCTGGTCATAAGAACTGTTTTCTGTACCCAGCGGATACTTCCATCATCTTCGCGGGCACAATACTCCACAGACATATTTGTTTCTCCGTTCTCAAACCTCTTACGAAGCTTTTCACAATTATCTGTCATACAGTAACCGGCAATTGTTTCCTGGGTGATTTTTTTCTCATATTCCCAGCAGTAATCCTGATAAGAACATGGAAGTGAATAATCCATAAAAAGTTCCCGGCTCTTCTGTTCTTTTCCATTCAGTACAATCCTTCTTTCCAGAACATCCTTTGTCAGATTTACTGTATAGATCACATCTGACAATTCCAGAAGCGCATCCACATAGCTGTCATTTTCCAGGATAGACTGTTTCAGCTGTTCATAATAAAGCTGCAGCTGCTCTTTTGCCCCTGTCTGACCTTCAGAAGTCTTTCGGATGGTTTCAAATGCCAGGAGAAAATGATGCAGCTTTTTGTCCTCATCCCAGTCCACAGGAATCAGTGTCAGGCGGTTATATGCCTCCTGTTTCCCGATATTATACTCATATTCCAGCACATCTTTCTTCGTATGCATTTTCTTTTGAAGTTCCGAAATCTGCAGCCTCTTCCCTTTTTACATGGTTCTTATTGATATACATGTTTTTGTCTGCGCAGTTAAACAGCTCCCTCATTGTACTTCCGGGAAAATCACAGGCCAATGCAAAACCTACCGCATAGCTTAGCTGAGTATCCGGATACACTCTGGATTCCTCTGCCATATCTCTGCGCACCTTTTCAAGGCACTGTGTCATCTGTTCCCTGTCCAGTCCATGGGTAACTACAAGAAACTCATCTCCACCTGCTCTTCCCACAAACTGCTCTGCTGGTATGGAAGCCCGCAGGCAGATAGCAAATCTACGGATATAGGCATCACCGGCTTCATGTCCTCTGCTGTCATTAATACGCCGGAGATTATTAAGGTCAAAACTGCAGACACCGGTATCTGCATCCGTTTCTTCCTCACTCAGTAATTCTTCACATTTATTTTTGTTCGGAAGTCCTGTCGCATCATCCAGATATACTTTTCGCTGCAACAGACGGTTCATTGCAGCATACTGTATTGCTTTTATAAACTCATATCCGATCAGCAGCATCAACACAACAATATCTGCTGTGATATATTTTTCAAGCAATGATAAAGATGTGGCTTTTTTCTGCGAATATTTTTCGGCCAGACCTGTTGCTTCATCACAGATTACAAAGAAATCCTCACTTCTGGATATAATATCTGTTTTTTCATATCCTTCAGACCGCCCCAAACAGATTTCTTTATACAGATCAGAAAATCCCTCGTCCAGTTCCTGCATTTTATTCTGAAAATCCGTATCATTCAGATATACCAGATTCAGTTTCGTATTTCCATTGCGCAGACCATCAATGAAAGACCTTACCTCCTGAATCATTGCATCGTCCTGTTCCCCGGCAACCTCCAGCTTGATGATCCTCTGTGTCTCTCCACGGACTAAACCAGTATAATTTACAATACGGGCCGTTCCCTGAATATCAGAAACAATTCCCATCATCATTATAATAAGAATAGCCAGAATAACTGCCAGAACACCAATACTGACCTGAATCATACTGGATTTCTTTTTCTTATTCTTTACTTCGGACATGGTCCTCCCCCTTCTTGTATCAAAGCAGCCGCCATAACTACACCTGTTTTTCTCCTTTTAGGAATCAAAAGAAATACTATTGTCATCACGATCCATATAATCCCCGCATTTCCCTAGCTCGTAATAAACACCATCAATTTGTCCAGAAACGGCGTGTGTAGAATCTGGAACCAGTCCAGAATATTTAATTCAATTTTAATCTACCGCACTATAGATGAGCAAGTAGCGAAAGTGGGTTGCGAATGTCCGCTTTACTCATCGTTCTATATATTTTTTGATGACAGATATTAAAATACCCATATCAACCGGCTTCGCCACATGGTCATCCATTCCGGCATTCAAAGCAGCCTGTACATCCTCTGCAAATGCATTTGCTGTCATTGCAATAATAGGAATCTCCTTTCCATCCGGACGCTCCGGCAGATTTCTGATAGCTTTTGTCGTTTCATACCCATTCATTTCCGGCATCATGATATCCATCAAAATCAGATCAAATGTCCCCGGATCTGTATTGCAAAACTGTGTCAGAGCAGATTTACCATCTACAACCCTGGTCACAATCATCCCTTTTTCTTCCAATAATACTGTTGCTATTTCTGCGTTTAAATCATTGTCCTCTGCCAAAAGAACATGCAGACCATGGAAATCCATCTCTTTCCTTTTCTTTCTCTTCCGTTTGTACATGTTCTGCTATAAGCAGTGGGATTTCTACCGTAAATGTTGAGCCAATGCCCTTTTTGCTGCTGACCTCAATTTTTCCACCCATAAGATCGGTATACTGTTTGGCAATGGCCATTCCCAGTCCGGTTCCCTTATAACTGGTTCTTGCCCCATCATTTTCCTGACTGAACTCATCAAAGATTCTGCTCTGAAACTCCTCACTCATACCAATTCCGGTATCCGATATACGATAGCGTATGATTGTATGATGCTCATCATTGCCCGGAGCGTTTTCTGCAATAAATGAAATAGTACCTCCGTCTTTTGTAAATTTAACTGCATTGCTGATAATGTTGAGCAATACTTCCCTGATTCTGAGTTCATCCGCCATCACATAAGGAGTTTTAAGTTCGTCTCTTGAAACACAAAAATTAAGGTCACGGTTTTCCATATATCCCCTTGCAATCGACAAAACAGTATTTATCATATCCCTGAGATCTACCGGTACCGGTTTATATTCCATTTTACCGCTTTCAATGCGGCTGATGTCCAGCACATCGTTAATGAGTGTCATCAGATATTCTGAGCTCTTCCTGATCTTTTTCAGACAATTCTCCACCTCTTTGTCCGGTTTCCTCTTCATGGCAATATCTGTAAATCCGACAATGGCATTCATTGGTGTCCGAAGATCGTGCGACATATGATTCAGGAATGTCGTTTTTGCAATATTCGCCGCATTTGCATTCTGTGCTTCTTTCAGGGCTTCCATCTGTTTTTTCCTGCTTGCTAAAAGGGAATAAACCAGAAGAAGCAGTACAAAAATAATCAAAGCGGAAACTCCGACAGCTAAGCCTGCGTACTCCGCAAGGACATCCTGTAAGGACATCTTCTTTTCCGAAACAGAATTCTGTGCAAGGACAACGCCATTTAAAATATTGGAGGACTGCTCAATTGCTTTATTGATAATGGTAGCTGCCCTTCTGTTTTCTCTCGTCGTGAACATTCCCAATTCCTGTCGTTTTGCCATTTCTGCAAATGACAGACTTTTGGTCAGCGAACTTTCATTAAGAAGATTGATCTTTGAAGATGGAATAACAGTTGCTTCTACTTTTCCATTTGCTACTGCCTCCAGACATTCTTGCTGTGTGTCATATTGTTTGATTTCTGCATCCGGAAAAAGAAGAGACACCATCAATCCAGAATACAGTGAGGTCTCTGTCGATGCGATTGTAGAGGGACTTCCGCTATATTCTTTTCCTTTGTAAATAACAACCGGCGTAATATCAAAGATTGCATCCGTCAAAACTACCTGAAACTGTTCCTGTGTATAAAAATCCTGAATGATAGGACCGGCAATATCTATTTTTCCAGATTGCAATGCCTCATTCATCTCTTCTCCCGTGGAACAGGGAACTGCCTGGATTGTGATTCCATATTTTTCCTGCACAGTATCCAACACGGTTCCAAGGATTCCTGTCAGTTTCCCATTTTCATCCCCGCAAAAAGGGAGATTATCCTTTAAATATCCCACACGGATGGTGTTTTCATGTGCATCCAGCCATTGTTTTTCTTCCTTGTTGAGTGCATAATTTATGACCGCTTTTCCTTCATAACGGGCATACAGCTTGCTGCTGTAGTCCGCTTCTGTATTGTTGATTTCTTCCATGGCAGAATTTAATTCCTTTAACAGATCCGGTCTGGATTTTGATACACCGAAATAACAGTCACTTGCACCGATATTGGCAATGGCAAGAAAATCGCTGTTGACAGACAGTGCCGGGACCACAAGTGCATCCAGTTCATCTGCATCCAGTTTTTCGATCATTTCATCATAGCCTTTACAGATAACAACCTCTGCCTGGATCTGATTGCTGTCCAGCCATTTTTCCAGAAGTTCTTTCTGATAGCTTCCATCTGCAACGCCGATACGACAGCCATTCATCTGCTTTGGATCACCATCCGTAAGCTCTGTATGATCTTCCCGGGTATAGATCCAATATCTTTCCGTTCCTGCGGCATAGGTCGAAAAATCGATAGATTCTGCTCTTTCCGGTGTATAACTGACACTTCCAAGCAGATCTATTTCTCCATCTGCCAACATATCCAGGCATTCTTTAAATGAAGCATAGACATATTCGTACTTCCAGCCGGTTATATAAGAAATTTTCTGGAGATACTCATAGCCTGCTCCCTGCTTGTGTTTCCCATAACTGCCTTCCTGAAAATTGGCATATGGGAAATAGCCGACTCTCACGGTTTTATTCTCTTCCGCCATTGCCTGAGTTGTTTTCCCGTCACTTTTTATTTCCGACGCATAAACAGAAAACGGTACGAAGAGCAACATGATAAGTACTAAAATGCTCAGACATAATCTTTTTTTCTTACCTTTTTTTCCTATCCGTTTTTCTATCTTTCTGTTCATTCTTTCCCTCTTATGTTCCATAAAGGCGGACATTCGCAATCCGCTTTCGCTACTCACTCATGCTGTTGTTCTTCCCGGTCTGTAAGTTTTCCTGCCTATTCAATACAGAAAGAATGACCGCTCCCAGTTTCTCAATATCAATGGGTTTTGCAATGTGTCCATTCATGCCGGCATCAAATGCTCTTTTCCTGTCTTCTGCAAAAGCATTTGCTGTCATCGCAATGATCGGAATCTCAGCCTTCTTTTTATCCTCGAAACGTCTGATACACCTGGTTGCCTTATATCCATCCATGTTTGGCATCTGGATATCCATAAGTACCAGATCATAAGTTCCCGATGGCATCTGTTCTATCCTGTTCACGCACTGAAGACCATCCTCCACACGTTCGACCTTAAGACCGGCACGCTCAAGTATTACCGCTGCAATCTCTGCATTCAGATCATTGTCCTCTGCCAAAAGAATACTCCTGTCTTTAAGGATTTCTCTGCTTATCCCAGACTCTTCAAGATGCTTTTTCACATAATAGCTTTCATCCGCTATTTTGTGTTTCAGTGTTACAGTAAAGGTACTGCCTTTTCCAGGCTCACTCTCTACCTCTATTGTTCCACCGAGCAGATCTACATATTTCTTTACGATCGACATTCCCAGTCCGGTTCCCGCGATTTTGCTCTTTGTGGTATTCTGCTCACGCGTGAACGCTTCGAAAATCTCTGTCAGGAAATCTTCACTCATGCCTATTCCGGTATCGCTTACTCTGTTTCTCACTATTATATACCCAGGCTCGTTGCATGGCAATTCATCTACACTCATTATAACAGAACCACCGGGTGGCGTATATTTTATGGCATTGCCCAGAATATTGACAAATATTTCTTTTACTTTGGTCGTATCTGTCAATATATGCTCATGTTCTACATTTATCGTGTAATGAAGTGCAAGATTCTTTTTCTTTGCTTCATCTTCAAATATTTCAAACAAAGACTGCCGGATAGCTCCAATCCGGCCATAATTCTCATTGATCTCCATCTTTCCGCTCTCAATCTTGGCCATATCAAGTACATTATTTATAATTGACAGAAGAAGATTGCCGGACTGCTTCAGCTTTTCCAAGTGTTCTGAAGTTTCAGCCATATCCTTTCCTTTAAGTTCATCCTCCATAAGCTGTGCATAACCCAGAATCACATTCATAGGAGTACGGATGTCATGTGACATATTGTTAAGGAAACGGGTCTTTGCGAGACTGGCATCCTCTGCTTTTTTCAGAGCGATTTCCAGTTTGTCATTCAGTTTTTGTGTATCATTTGCCGCAAGTTTTGCGGCAGCTTCTGCCTTCCTTGCCTTCTGTAAAAATACGAGGATCACAGCAATGATGCTTAGTACAAAAAATCCTGCCGTGGCAAAAAAAGCAAGCATGTTGTCTTTTACAAAATCACAAAAAGTCACCTTATCTACCGTACTGTCATAGATCGCAAGTGTACTTGTAAGCATATCAGAAGGCATCGTCTTCAAAGTTTTATTCAGAATCGACAAAAGGATTCCCTCTCCGCTTCTTACTGCAAAGCATGCTTCCATTGTTTTTGTAAGTGGAATACTCTTGAAATCTCGATTGTTATCATATTTCAGCGCCTGACTGGTTCCCATAAGAAAACAGTCTGCTTTTTGATGAAGAACCATATCTGTCGCATCAGCAAGCGAATCGCAATCTATCAGCTTCCATTGAGGATAACTGAACGCAATATGCTGTTTTAAAGCTTCGTGTTCCTTTGCCACAGCTACCGTATACGCCTCGTTCTCATTGAAATATTTTTCATCCGTTACCGCCATCAGGCTATAGGTCCAGGCTGTGTTTGTAAGTGTATATCCATTTTTTTCTGCAAGATCGGGATTTCTGCCTGCATAAAAAATCATGTCAATTTCCTGATCCTGCAGTGCCTGAAGCATTTCGTTGTAATCATCATATTCCTGTATATCAAATTTCAGTCTCTGATTGCCCAGACAGTCTTTTGCATACGAGATATATTCTGCCAGCATACCGGTAAGTTTTCCAGTCTCTTCATCCATGGAAAAGATTGCCGGATCATTATTCACAAAACCGATCCGAATACTGCCATGTTCTTCCAGCCATGATTTTTCTTCACCGGTAAGACTCTGATTATAATCAAGTGTAAAATACTTCTTATACAGATCTGCCTTAAAAAAAGGACTATCCTGTTCCAGCTGGCGCATCGCATAATCCAGTTCCGTCTTGATATCGCTGCGCTCTTTATTTATTGCAAAATAGATGCCTGACTTGCCAATCGTAGTAACAGATGATATTCCCTGTTCAGACCAAAGGGATTCCTCCAGAGATACAAAACAATCGATCTCATGATTCGCTAATTTTTTTTCGACATCATCATCATTATTCACATTTACATGTTCTGTATGTATGCCATTCTTATTTTCCCATTCTGTCAGCATGATTTCAGGTTCTGTATCTCTAAGTACACCGACACGTTTCCCGTCCATAAACTTGAAATCAGACGTTCCAATATCCAGATTTGACAAATCAGCATAAAGGATATACTTTTCCTCACCCATCGGTTCATCCGAAAAAAGCATCTTTTGTGCACGTTCATCGGTGTAAGAGATATCCCCCATGATATCAATCTCACCGTTTTCAAGCTTATCAAAGCAATTGGACCAGTCACATTTCACATACTCAAATTTCCATCCTGTATAGCCTGCCAGAGCCTGCATGAGCTCGTATCCATATCCTTGTCTTACACCGTTTTTATCGACATAATTAAACGTATCCTCAAATGAGCCGACACGAATGATCTGTGGCTGTTTTTCATCATTATTCGTTTCAGCAGCCTGGCAGTATACTGATAACATCATCCACATTCCCAGAATCACAAATATACATGCAAATAGTACAGCTGGTGTTTTTCTACTTTTATTCATTCTTCTTTCCTGATTCTTTTGTATTTTTCCTGACAGACTGACCTATTCCACCAATTCGCAAATTACTTTTACCAGTAATCTCACATCAACAGGCTTGGAGATATGTTCATCCATTCCTGCTTCTTTCGCTCTCAGTCTGTCCTCCGTGAACGCATTTGCTGTCATTGCAATAATTGGTATTGCCTTAGCATCCTCTCTGTCCAGAGACCGGATCATCTTCGTTGCTTCATAACCATTCATGACCGGCATCATAATGTCCATAAGAATGGCGTCAAATTCACCGGGTTCACTTTTTTTGAATACTTCAACAGCTTCCTGACCATTCCAGGCTTTTGTCACATCGGCACCTTCATTCTGAAGCATAAATTCTGCAATTTCCATATTCAGCTCATTGTCCTCTGCCAGAAGAATATGCAGTCCCTTTATAGCTTTTTCGGATACATCCTTCTGTTCTTCCCGTTTATCCGCATACAGATTTATTTTGAATGGAACCCGGATCACAAATGTCGTCCCAACGCCTTCTTCACTTTTAAAGGTAATTGTTCCACCCATTTTTTCGACCAGATTCTTTGCAATCGGCATTCCCAGACCTGTTCCTGCAAATTTTGTGCGGCTTCCTGTGTGTTCCTGTGCAAATGGTTCAAACACACATTTCTGGAACTCCGCAGTCATTCCGATTCCTGTATCCCTGCAGACAAATTCCATTGTCGTCATTTCCGGCTGTTCGGATGGGATTTCCATGCAGCTGATATAAATCTGTCCGTTTTCTCTGTTATATTTCACTGCATTCGACAGAATATTCATCATCACACGTTTCACATACCCCGGGCTTCCAATAAAATCCCGATGTGTGATTTCTTTTTTCTCCCACATGATCCGGATATTCTGTTCTGCAGCCATCTGTTCGATCACAATAAATACTTCCCTGAAAATACTGCTCAGATTAAATGGAATCTCTTCCAGAACGATTTCACCTGATTCAAGCTTACTCATATCCAGAACATCATTTACCAGTTCCAGCAACAGAGTGGATGCCTCTTTCACCTTTGTCCTGTATTCCGTCTGTTTCTCCACATTATTGGCATAATGGTCTGCCATATTGACCAGACCGCAGATTCCATTGATCGGCGTCCGGATATCATGGCTCATCCGCTGGAGAAACTCTGTTTTTGCCGCATTGGCAGCCTCTGCCTTTTTTGCAGCAATCAGAAGTTCTGCTTTATATTTTTCGTCTTTTTCCTGTTCCATTTTCTGATGCGTCAGATTCGTTCTGTATGCCCAGAACCAAAATATACTGAATATCAGGAAATAAAGAAATATAACACTTGCTACACTTAATGGAAGGTTATGGAACACTTCCGTATCCGGAAGATATGCATAGATATAATAATCCCGCTGCTTCAGCATAATTCCGTAACATCCGGTTCCTTCATTCTTCAAATGAAAAATGTGCTGACTGTCTGTATGCTTTTTCATTGCCTGAACAACTTCGTTGTCGGTTGTACTCTGCCCCAGCAGTTTTTCATCATTACTGGCTACAACTACTCCATTATCTGCAACAATAATCGTTCCATCTTTCTGCGTACTATAGCCATTTAAAAGACTTTGTATCGTCAAAGTATAATTTCTCGTAAATTCAGGAGATGTATAATAGTAGATTGCAACGATACCCGGCGCATCTTTTCTGGCACAGGCTGCAATGTCAATATGTGATCCGTCTTTCCTGGTAAACCGTTCCGAATAGCTTCTTTCTTCATATCCGGCAAAATCCATGATAATGTCTTTTTGCAGATACTCCGTAAGCTCATTCGTCAGAGATTCATCCGTGCTGTATTCACAGTCCGTCTTTCCCTCTGCATCCAGTACAATGATACCATCCACCCAGAGAGTCTGCAGATTTTCTCGCAGGAACTCCCGGCTCAGCTGACCGCCGTTATCTATTTCCATGCTAATATTTGTACTCATCTGTCTGGCACTTTCAATGGCCCGGAGGAGACTTTTAGATTCCGAAGATTCATTATAATGGGTGTAGGTGGAGCACTGCACTTTGACATAATTTACAATCTCTACCATTCTTTTCTCGACTTCCACTTTTTCTGTGTGGAAGAAATAAAACAGAGAACCTACCGCCACACAGATTCCAAGCAGGCCACCGAGCAGCTGGATCCGTTTTTCTTTTTTCTTTCTCTTAATATCCAAGAGCATCCACCTCCAGATACTTCTGGGGATCATCCAGATATTTTTCAATAATTTTCAGGGATGTGCCATCCTGACGCATTTCTTCCAGCGTCTGGTCCATTTGCTCACAGATTCCCCGATCGTCATCTTTTGCAAAAGCAACACCTATTCCGGTGATCATCAGAGGCTCTTCCAGGATACGGAAGCTTGCGTCATAATCCTTCCTATACTGAACAATAGATTCCTCATGTGCGGCGACTGCATCTACATAACCTTTTCCCAGAAATGTATAGATCAGTTCCCTGTGTCCAAGACTGATCAGATTGCCCAGCTTTGGGATTCTCGCATCCGTCCGGTTCAGAAAAATGCCTTCCGGTTTGGTTGTGGACTGAACAGCCAGGTTTTTACCCTCCAGGTCACTCAGTTTATAGATATCACTGTTCTCATTTACAGCGACCACCTGACGACTTGCTATGTACGGTCCTGCCCAACGGTAATCATCAAGACGCCCTTCCATAGAAAAACAGCCCATGATACAGTCAATCTCTCCGCTCTCCACCAGTTCTTTTTTCTTCTCCCAGTTGATCTGCACAACCTCCACCTGATATCCCATTCTTTTGAACGCTTCCGTAGCCAGTTCTACATCGATACCCGTCGGTATACCATCCTCATTTAGATAATTGTATGGTGGATAGTTGTCGCTTCCGAGGGTAATAACAGGCCTTTCGGTTTCTTCTTTCGTGTTATCTGTGTTTTTACACCCTACCATGGTGACTGCTAAAATTCCCGCAAGCAGAATGCCTGCAATCACTCTTTTTCCTTTCATTTATCTTCCATCCCCGCTAATAAAATCATTATAATTACGTCTATGAAATAACGCCATAAAAACACTGTCAAACAGACAGTACACCTTATTTTATACAACTGGCTGCCATTTACCGGATTATGGCACTGCCAGGAACTTCTAATCCTGCAAATTGTTTTGCAAGGTAGTAATCAATTCCTCTATCACGATAGGCTTGGATAAAAATCCATCCATACCGCATTCCAGTGCCTTCTTTCGGTCTTCGTCAAAAGCATTTGCAGTCATTGCAAGGATGGTAATTCCTGCCAGTGCCGGATGATCCAGGGCACGAATCTGCTTCGTGGCCTCATATCCGTTCATTACCGGCATCTGCACATCCATAAGTACCAGATCATAGTCTCCCGGCGATGATTTTTTCATTTTCTCCACTGCTACGGCTCCATTTTCTGCGGTATCCACCAGAAAGCCATATTCATTCAGTATTTCCATTGCAATTTCCCTGTTCAGTTCATTATCTTCCACAAGCAATATACACCGATCTTTGAAATTTGAACCTGCTGCCGGAAGAATCGAATCCTCTGTCTCGGCCTGCTTCTGACCAATCGCAGCCAGCAGCGTCTCTCTGATATCTGACATAAACAAAGGTTTTGCACAGAATGCAGTTACCCCTGCTGCCCTGGCTTCCACTTCAATATCTGACCAGTCATAAGCAGTCAGGATAATGATCGGCGTATCATCACCAAGACTGCGGATCTGCCGGGTGACTTCAATACCATTCATATCCGGCAGACGCCAGTCGATGATATACGCACGGAATGCATCACCTAATTCCATAGACTGCCGTGCACGGAGAACCGCTTCCTTACCGGAAAGGGTCCATTCCGAACGCATGCCAACCTTTACGAGCATTTTTGTTACACTGTCACAGGTATTAAAATCGTCGTCTACAACCAATGCCTTAAGACCTTCCAGTTCTGCGATCTTCTCGGTACGATGATGCTCAGGCTGGATCCGGAATGGCAGGCGGACAATAAATTCCGTTCCTTTTCCCTGTTCTGTCTGAACCTCAATGGTTCCGCCCATCATATCCACAATGTTCTTGGTGATGGCCATGCCAAGCCCTGTACCCTGGGTTCTGCTGACTGTGGAAGTCCGCTCCCGTTCAAAAGGTGAAAAAATCTTCTGTACAAATTCCGGACTCATACCGATTCCATTATCCTTTACCCGGATTTCGTATAGTCCACTTCCTTTTGCTATCCCCGGGAACTGTTTCAGCCGGACAGAAACGGTTCCACCTGCAGGCGTAAACTTAACCGCATTAGACAAAAGATTCAGCAGCACCTGGTTCAGCCGCGTTTTATCACAATAGACATCTTCATTTGTCACATCCATGGCATCCATATAAAGCTCCAGCTGCTTTGCATGGATCTGTCCACTGATGATCGTCTTCAGATCATGAAGCACATCCGACAGACTGACCTCTGTTTCTTCCAGCTGGATCTTTCCACTCTCAATCCGGCTCATATCCAGTATATCATTGATCAGCGAGAGCAGATGGTTACTGGATGAAAGGATCTTGCCCAGATAATCCCTGACCTTTTTTCTGTCCTCAATGCTGCTTGCAGCCAGCGTCGCAAAACCGATAATCGCATTCATTGGTGTCCGGATATCATGAGACATGTTGGAAAGGAATGTACTCTTTGCCCGGTTTGCATTTTCCGCAGCACGGACAGCCTCGGAAAGTGCCTGGTTCATTTTTTTATCAGAAGTACGATCCGACATAACAAGGATATATTTCTTTTTTCCATTTACCACACTGCCTATGGCGACAATATGAAACCAGCGGTGTTCCCCTGTTTTCTGATGCAGAGATTCAAAATCCCATTCTTTCTGTTCCTGATCCCGGATTTCCTTCAGATAATTCTTCTTTGAAGCTTCTGTCTCTTTCGGATAAAGTTTTCCCAGAACACAAATATCTTCACGGATCTGTTCTACGGTAATTCCCAGTAGTTTTTCCGCATTAGGGCTGACATAATCTACCTGATATGTCTGTGCATCCAACATCAGAAAAACATCATCTACATTCATTGACAGCTTTTGAAACAACTCATCCCTGTACAGGATCTCCGTATCCTTTTTCTTAAGCCTGCTCCTGTTTTTTTGAATCATAAGGCCGATAAAAAAGGAGGCAATACAGAGCACGACCACAACCACAAGGATCAGCGTACTAAGCTGCAAACTGTTCATGCCGGCATTGACGATATCCGCATTTACAAGTCCCAGAAATATCCAGTCCTGAACATCCGATTTTTCATAAACCAGATAATAGTTCTCCCCATCCAGATTCACCAACATCGCATCTGCCTGTCCCGCTTTAAAGTTCTCCGAAAGCGCAAGAGTCTCTTTTTCAGTCATATCCGAATGCTCGCTCAGAACACCAAAGAAATTGTACACATTTCCCCACGACCCGGAAGAATGATCGACCACAACACGGCCATCCGGATGAACAACAAAACTCTGGGCATTTCCGTTGAACGCAGAAATATCCAGTACCTTTACGATATCAGCGTTTTCATAAGCAATGGCAATCGCATCATATTCAAATCCCTGATAACTTCCATGAGCATTTGGAGTGGCAAAAACAAGCAGCTGGGATTTTCCGGGAACTGCTGCATTCGTTATGACATCATTTCCCTTCCGGATCTCCTCTTCCATATTTTCCTGTAATCCAAGGTACCCTGTTTCACCGGTTACTGTCTTATAGTCCCCGTCAGCTGACAAAAAATAGAACTCCAAAAAGCCGGCATCTTCCTGCGCTTTCTCTATATAATCACGGATTTCATTTTCACCGGAAGTATGCTGAAGATTCTCGCCCCACATATGAAGATACGTCAGATTCTTATTTGTCAGTTCCCGCAACATATTATCCGACTGGTGAAAAACCTCTGTCAGATGAGAAACACTTTCCTCATAGACCGTTTTTGAAACAAACTTAAAATATTGGGAAACCGTCACAGCGATTCCGATAAAGAGAACCGCAAAAACAGCTATCCTTAACGGCTTTTTCCTGACACGTTTTTTTCTTTTTATATTATAATTTTTACTGTTCATTTTTCTCATCTCACATTAATGTAATCTTCCGGCTCTGCCAGAATGGCATTGCCATCTGAAACATATGCTGTCC
>SKEB01000641.1_pt1 | contig 24589 bp, 25 predicted proteins | sample 4826561 | NCBI WGS metagenome assembly SKEB01 (sample SAMN11008820, study PRJNA524170) | human gut metagenome | biome: Human fecal sample; material: Feces; isolation source: fecal sample from pouch patient p17 | host: Homo sapiens | place: Israel: Tel-Aviv | collected 2016-03-29
ATATATAACCTTTCTTAGCCCCTACCGAAAGAGGTCATTATATTATTTTGATGTTTTGACCCTATAGGGGACATTATACTTGTCTATTTACAATTATTACAACAGTATAAGCATACCCTATAGGTATCATTCAGGCATCACCAAAGCTTATAACCTTTAGTAACCCTAGAGACTCCCTTAGTAGTTCCATTCTTGAATTCTTCTTTAGTGTTATCTGTGGTTTTAACACCACCAACATCACTAGTAACAAATCCAAAGAAGGACTCTAAAGAATCCTCTAGCCATTCTTCGGTAAGCTCATTGATACCTTGGTCTGCATCTACACCCATGAAGTCCACAAGGTGTTTAACTCCGATTGCCAAACTGTCCAAGCGATCGTCCCGAACAAGAGCACCCCTATCGGTAGTGATACGAGTGAGCTGATAGAAACAAGCATATTTGTAGTCAGATTCAGGTACAGTAGCGAAGTCATTCCTAATGCATTCAGGTGTTACCACCATCTTATGATTAGAGATGACTGGTTCAAGGGTGTCAATAATACGTACTTCCTTTTGACCTGAGGATTTAACTTCAGTTAACCCACAGTTAGGATAAGTTTTCTTTAAGACTGGCTCAAAGAGCTTAAGGTACATACCATCCATTATGTTTACATAAGTTCGTTAAGCTTATGCCATAGGGCTACACATTACTGTGTAGATCGGACTATATCTTAACAATAGTTGTATTATAGCTATTGTTCCCACTTTTTCAGGTCACTTGACCTTACAATTAGTCTCTACACCTTCCTATTTCTAGGCTTGGCTCGGTATTGTCCACGAGGGAGTTCCACCGAATTTAATGGGTTTTATTTCGGCAATATGATGTTTACCGAAGTTTCCTTCAATGACCACTTCATTGACTTTGTACTTCTTAGCTACATTAGCTAACTTATTAAGTACTACATCAGAATATCCTCCTAAAAGACCACCTACTTCCATAACGTAGATGTAGCCGTTAAGATAATACAAGACAGCATAACCTGACTCATCACGCCCACGCCCCGACGGGTCTACACACATCATCTTATAGGCGTATGGTTGAATCTCACTTGAAGCTGTATGATAATAGAAGTAAGCATCACCCTTTAGACCCATCACAGGAGCTTCACTAACAGGAACCCTCTTAGAAGGGTCAGGAAGCCACGTGAGCTTCATTGGGGCTTCATCTAAGGGGAACATACCTACCAATAGGTCTCGAAGCCTTAGAGGGTATTTATCAGCGTCTGAGAGGGTCGTATCAAGCATGAACTGTAAAGCAAACCCTGCCTTACGATAAGACAATTCACGCTTCTGTAAGTCCTCCTCAGAGAATCTTAAGGGGTCTGTAGGTTTACCTGCAAAACGCTTAGGGTCACTATCATATTTAGAAGCTATGATATGAGCTAAGCGATCACCATAGGAGGCTCTATGAGAGTCATCATAGGGGTATCTAGCAGGGTAGATTACAGCCGTATATCCACGTTCCTGAAGCTCGTTATAGAGGCTCATCTCGTTCTGAGGAGTACCAAGATAGATGATCTTTTTACCTGCACCAGGCTTTAGGACACTGTCAAACTCTTTCACGAGCTCGAACAGCTGGTCTCTAAGAACCTGAGTAAATGAATTAGATGGAACTTCCACCTTTATGTGTTAAGGTAAGGTCGTTAGTCTTACCCCATCGCCTTTATAATTGACGATGCTTCATATCTCTATGAAGACCAGACTATATCTTATACTCATTAAAGAGTATCCCCATTTTTCGAGTCACTTGACCCTACATAATAGTCGTTACACCTGCTATAAAGCTCGGCTCGGTATTGTCTTTCCTAGTTAGGACTGAGTTTCACCGAATTTAAGGGGTTTAAAGACGACATGGTTAAAGTTTATCGTCTGCTACAATAATATCAGCACGAGAACCCGTAAGCTGACCTCTTATGCCGACTGATTTCACCGAAGGGGAATGGTCTGGTCTGGCTGGCCCGACATCAAAAAGGTTCTGAGTATCTCTCTGACCTTCACGAGCCTTCAGGTGATCCAAGAATGGAAGCTCATTAATGATCTTCTTGATAAAGGTAGCGTTAGCATCAGCTCGTTCCTTGTTAGCGGAGACTACCATAATCTTAAGTTGTGGGTCTCTCCACAAGTTCCATACCACATAAGCACAGGTAATGAATGACTTAGCTACACCTCGGAAACCCATCAAAATAAGACGGTCATTCGGAGGATCTTGGAGGAGTTTGGCAATATCATTTTGAATAGGAGTTAACGAAGGCAGTCCGATCGACCTCCAAACAAGATTGCAAAACAACGGGAAACTCTCGTAGTACGGTAACAGTAGTTTATCAGTTAATGATGTCTTCGCCATAATCGTTCTCAAACTTCTCCTTAGTAGCCTTTAGTAATCTCGTAAGAGCATTCTCATCACCATCACCCGCCTTAGGTACACAATTAATACCATTTCTCTCTAGCTCCTTAATGATAGCATTATAGAGCTGTGGAGACCTCTTATCAGGGTTCTGAAGGTCTTTAAGCATATTATCTAATAGGGACTCTTGGATGTCTCCTAAGAGTTCCTCAAGTGCATCATACTTCATTATTTTTGTCTTTCTCTAATTGTCTCTTCTCTAACCAAGGGTCTATCCAGTGCTTCTTAATCATTGTACAAATACCAACAAACGTATAGATTATAGTCACTACATAGACCCAGTCATGTAAAGGTAACCCAAAGATAATTAAGCTAGAAACTGTTATAGCGGGTGTTGCATTAGCTATAGTTTCTAATGAATCTCTATCAATACTATTCAACACTATTTACTGATCCTTTGTATAACAATTTCTCAAAGTTAGCTTTCTTAAAGTTGTCACCCTTAAGGAGTTTACCTTGTTCATTGTACTTAGGATTGAACTTACCATCCTTGTCATAGAACTTACTAGTGTACTCCTTAACAAGCTCATTCATACCTGCTTCAAGGTCATAACCACAGGCATTAGCGTACTGGATACTAACCCAAATTAGATCACAGAGTTCCTTAAAGTCATTAGGAGTGCTAGGCTTTTCAGCTACAAGCTCCTTATATTCCTCTTCAATAAGGTTCAAATAAAGGGTACGAGGGTCAATGTTGTTACCCTTAGCATGAGTAATCTCGAATAAATCCTTTAGAACTTCCTGCAGGTTTCCGATAGACACATTGGTTTGATGATCCGTAATATTTTCCATGACACTTCTTTCTTTCAATAAATGGTTCTGTAATCAAGACATCCACACTATCTAATAGTGGAATGTCCTTAATGTTTTCATATTTTCTACCTGTCCATAGCCAAATGGTTTTCTCAGGGTATAATTCCTTCACTAGACAGACTATATAGTTCACTGTGGGGATGTTATAGTCCTCCAAGGGGTCTCCCCCAAGGATGCTTAGACCATCGATCCATGGGCTTCTGAGAGCCTCTAGGATGGTATCCATGGTCTCCTCAGTGAACTCTTTACCATAGTTCTTATCCCAAGCTTCCTTATTGAAGCAACCCTTACAATGGAGAGAGCACCCACTGACAAACAGGGATACTCTCAAACCATCACCATTGGTAGAATCACAGGTGTTAATACCTGAATAATTCATATAGTTACATACTCACTCTATCTGCAATCTCAGCCATCTTAGCATCGTTCATACGGGTTTTCCCGTTGACGTTACTATATCCGAGATACCCACAAACACGGGAGATAACTGAGAGGTTATGAGAGCCACAATGAGGGCAAGTATTACCAACATTGGTAGAATGCTTACCACAATCTTCACAATAGGTGGCATCAAAGTTCACACCTTGGTAGAACCCCATCGACATACCTCTTTTAATAAGACTCCACACTGCAGTGACATTAGAGGGATTATCAATTCTGACATAGCAAATGTGACCGCCATTGCATTTATGAAAAAGTTCATATTCTTTATTCTGTTTTTCAATAGGGGTTACATCTTCACTAACGTGGAGGTGGAAGGAGTTCGTAAAGTAATCTCCGAACTGATTGTCTCCCGTATATTCACGGTATTGTCTAGCTTGAGTCCCACACAGAGATTCTGCAGGAGTACCGTAAAGAGCATAAAGGTAGCCATCTTCTTCCTTAAATTCCTCAATCTTATCGTTAATGAAATCTACAACAACAGTAGCAAAAGATCTATCTTCCTTAATGGTCTTACCAGTAGCAAGAATAGACAACTCATTCAATGCTGTAATGCCAAAAGATGCAGTCATGTAGTTCACAAGATCACCAATCTCATCATCAGGATCCAAGAATCCATTATGAAGACCTCCCTGAGTGAAACACATAGGATTCGTACACGCCTTAGTATGCTTAAGTGCATCATAGCGTTTCTTAAGGAACTCTCTAATGACTTCCATACGATCACTAAGCACCTCAAAGAAATTCTTGTTCTCATTCTCAGCAACCTTCCAAATCAACGGAAGATTGAGAGACACAGCACCAATATTGCATCGACCAATAGTAATAGCCTTACCATTCTTAGGGTCATGCCATTCAGTGAGATATGCTCTACAGCCCATTGGACTCGTAATAGCTCCAGTACGCTGATAGATCTCTCCTACCTTACCATGGTTCAAGCTAAGGTAGTCGGGGTACATACACTTAGAAGAGCATTCTACAGCCTTCTCAAAGAGTTCCTTATGCCCCTTATCAGCTTCAATCTTATCTTCATCATAGAGGAACACAAGCTTAGGGAACACTACTTGCTTACCGCCATGACCCTTCATACGGGTATCTAGGATAACCTCACCAATCAACTTCATAATTTCACGATCAAGATCATCCATCGTGATGTCCCAAGTACCAAAGGTAAGCGTAGTAAATGCAAAGTCACCACGAGAGCATGGGACAGTATTGAGCTTCAACTCAAGAGACTGAAATCCTTGTTCAAGCTCACGTCTAAGGTCTTCATTAGCTAAACTCTCAAGGTTATCCAAACTCTTAATACCAAGCCTTTTGTACTTATTATAGGAATTATAGTACGTCTTTTTAGCATACGGAAGGAGAACCTTATCGATCTCAGCAAGAGTAAACCCACCGAACTGTTGAGCTGTAGCAACCAAGGTAATATCACCGATCACCTGAAGGGCACTAAGGACACTCGTAGGCTCTGTGTATTTAACATTGGACATCTCAAAGCCACCCTTAAGCACAGTACCAATGTCAAAGAGACAACAATTAAAGGAATTAAAGATCATGTCTCGTAAGTCATGGATGTAGATGTCACCACGCTTAACAAGTTCCTTTTCTTCCTTAGACAAATAGAACTGCTTATATAATTCCTTAGTCAAGTATCCCTTAATGAGAGAACCTTTAGTAGAGATAAGGGAGCTATCAAAGTTAGCATTCTCCTTGTCTCCAAGCAATAACACCGTATCAGCTTCTTCCTTTACGGATTCAAAAGCTTTAGCATAAGTGTTCTTATAGTCACGGTATTCCTGATAAGCCTTACCAACTTCAGGGGTATATAAGTTAAGAGCGTCAATAACAATCTTATGAAGTTCTTCAGTTGTAACCTCACATTTATTCCAAAGGTATCCCTCAATGTACCCTTCAACCTGCCAAAGCTTCCACTCATAAACTTCAACATTAGCTCTCTTTTTAGCTTTATCAATAGCTACTTTGATCTTATCCCAGTTCCAACCTTCGGAAGTACCGTCTTTCTTAATTACTTTAAAATCATTCATAGTGTGTGTGTATGTGTGTGTGCAATCATATTATTTAGCTTTTTCAATGCTGAGGAGGTAATATAAAGCCTTTAATGTGTCTTTATATTCGCGGATGTCTTCAGCACTATGATAATCCATGTTATTGAGTTTCTCAAGGGCTTCCAATAACTTATGTTTAGACACCATGAAAACATTTTCTTCCCACTTTTCATCAATCATCTTTATATTTCTCCATAATATTAATTAACGCTTCACCATCGGACTTATCGAATTTAAATCCCATGTATTCCACAGTACCACTCTTATCAAATGCACTGTTAATGAATCCTGAAGCTACTTCAATATCTAACTTATTACTCTCATCGACGATACCTACCTGCTTGAGCATCGGCAGATACTTCTGGATGAGAGCATCTGCCTGATGCAGAATCAAGAATGTGCCCCCTCCAAGAACCCACTTCATCGTGGAGGGAGCACTAGGCATCAGTCGAGTATCAACAAACTCAGGGAGTACCTGAGAGATTTTACTCAAACTGATTTTCATAAGCTACTACCTTATGCCGCAGGTGTAGGCGTTGTCGTAGGAGCAACCCAAGAGTTATGCAGGGGCATAGGGGTAGGACAAATGGCCGAAGCAGGAACAATGGTCTTGGTGATATTGTTCATGGTGCCCATCATACCTGCAATGGTCTGGTCAAGACAACCGAACTTCGCCTGAGTCGTCAGAGCGAGTTCATTGACCTTACCGAGGACAATCTGCTCTCTAAGTTCCTGCTTTTCACAGCAACACTTAAGCTCTGCCTGAAGCTTAGCGAGTTCAACACGGTTGTTCGCGGCTTCATCAGACAGAGGCTTAAGGTAAGCAAAGGTTTCATCACGGAGTCTACGGTTATCTGCAAGAGACTGTGCGTAGACTTCCTTAGCATTCTTATCGGAGTAGTTCAGATTAAAGACCTACTTTAGCGAGGCCAATAGATCCTTCATTCTTCTTCTTAGCACTCAAGAACTGAGGCTCGACAGGCCATTGGACATTCTTAGGGAATCCTGATTGCTCAGGGATGTCTCTAAGAGCCTGACGGTACACCTTTACAGCTTCGAGGTCTTCAGTGGAGATTGGATAGTCAGGGGCAACTAAGTAGTCCGTAGCGGATAACTTAGCGTCTCTCTGAGAGCGAACCATAGAAGCCAGTTCTTGTACTGTAGGTTCAGGTACAGGGACAGCTTCATAGTAGTCACCTCTGTCCACAATCATAGCATTTTTAGAGTTGCACCATTGGGCAAGCTCAGAATACTTTGAGAAAGTGTTAGGAGAGTTGTTAGGTGATTTAGAACCAGATTCTTCTAGAATAAAATCTTCTTCAAGTGGTTTGTAAATTTTAGTGTTAAGCATCATAGCAAATTTTAATAGTAACCAAAGGCAGTCCAAAAAAGCATGGTAGAACCAGATAGTGTACCATTAAGAAGAGAAGTTAACTTAAAAGCGGTGTTATCGGATTCGACAAGACAAGTATAAATAACACCTACGTTATTCTCATTGCCAGTAAACGTAGTGTTGACAGACGGAGTGTGACTAAAAGGGGCTCCATAGTTTACTGTTACAGAACCTTGGGGTAAAGTAACTGAGTAACCGAAGCAGATCTGTAGATTAGGATAAAATCGAACCCATCCGTCGCCTGATCCAGTAACGCGAAGCACCTCCTTACCTGACCAAAGCAATCTACCTGATGGAGTCCCTAAAAGAGTGCCAGCAGAACTACCATCTTTGTTTTTAGATCCTAAAAGAAAACTCCCACGTTCTTCCTCAACTGAACCACTATGTCCCCTAAGCGTTATATAACCACCTGTCCATTGATTAGCTCTATCATACACCTGAAGTACTAGCTCCTCATATCCTGGAACATTTTGTTTAATAAGGCTTCCAAAATTATTAACTATAAATTCTCCTGTCATGTTACCTCCCGTCAACGGAAGGAACTGAGTATCTACATAAGCCTGTGGAGCAAGTGGATAATTCGTTCCTGCTGTGCCACTCATGCCCACAAAGGTTTTCTTATCTTTATCCCATACGATCTGACCTTCATGACCTGCATAAGCCTGAATCTGTTCAGTCGTACCTGTAATTTGTTTTCTTTCTTTAATTGCCATTCTTATTGATTTCCTAAATCACCATAATCGACAAAGCCATCGAATACAGCTTTATCAAGTTTATCTGATACAGCACTAGCCGCAGAATCCGCATATCTCTTAGAGTTATTTTCAGAAGTCTTTGCGGCATCCTTAGACAAAGCCGCGTTATCAGCGTAATTCTTAGCTTCAGTTGCCCTATTGGTTGCTATAGTAGCCTGTGCAGAAGCTGTAGAAGCACTATTAGCAGAGTTCTTAGCACTAGCCTCAGAAGCCACCGCAGAAGCTGTAGAAGCTCTCTCAGCAGTCTGTGCGGCATCAGCTTCGTTACCTGCAAGTGTAGCAGAAGCCTCAGCTAACTTAGCTTGTCTTGTAGCTTCAGCAACCTGAGTATCAAGCAGTGCTTTCTGCTGAGTACCTTTGTCATCAACCTCTTTGATAGCTGTATTCTTAGCTGTAGTGATCTGCTGTAAGGCTTGAGTCGTAGCAGTTTCTACAGCTTGTCCGACTTCAGTCTTAGCTCTATTGGCATAGTATTTAGCAGAGTATTCACTACCATCTACTGTACCATCCGTCTTATTAGCCCAGTCCTTAGCCTCAGTAGCTTTAGCCGTAGCCATAGCTTCAGAAGCCCTTGCATTAGCTTCGGATTCACCTGCCTGAGTAGCACTAGCTTCAGAATTAGTAACCGCAGTCTCAGCTCTAACTGTAAGCTTAGTGACAGTATCTACAGAGTTAATAACCTTATTGAAATCAGGTACTAATCCTACAATAGTACGAACATCTTCAATATTGTCTGCAACAATCTTAATGTTGCCACCATTGATTACAGGCAAAGGAGCTTCAGGATCACCTACATTAACAATGCGGTGACCTTTAGCATCCCAATTACCTTCTTTATCAACAATAAGAGCATCATGGATAACATCTCGACCTTCTTCAGCGATATGAATGGTCTGAATAGATGCGGTATCGAGATCCTTAGCTTTAAGAATAGAGGCATCCTTAAATGAGACAATACGATCAGTAGCAGAAGTGTATCGTCTTACGGTTACCTTAGCACCTGCCTGTGGTGCTGTTTTAAGTCTGACTGTTGTTTTATCTAGGAAGTAGTAGTCCTTAGAGGTATCACCATAGTCCCCACCTTCTAATACAGTGGTTCCTACGGATACCCTTACGAACTTCTTTGCTAGATAATCAAAGGGGACGGTAAAGTCAGTAGTAGTACCATCACCTGTATAAAAAGCAATAGTAGAAGCCATTGTTTAGTTATTAATCCTCATCAGATAGCATATTATAAGCACCCCACTTCAAGAATGGGATGTTGGTAGAGTTGCGGACAGCCCTTGCAAATTTCTCTTTTTGATTCTCTCGTTGCTTATCAGTGTAGTTATCATCACCAGATATACGAGCTACATCAGCAGAGTACCCAACAATATCCATGAAAGACCTGACGGTAGAGTACGCAGGGGCCAAGTTTCTTGCCCACTTATCTAAATCGAAGCCTCTGTATAAATCATCCTGATCTTTCCTGTAATCAAATCCTTCAGTTGTGGTCTTAACGTCAGTATTCACACCCAAAGTGTTAAGAACTAAGGACGGAGCCGCCGCGACACTAGATCGCATAACACCGTTAATACCAATCTGCATAACAGAGTCTAAAGTAAGCCCTTCTTCAGGGTCATATTTTAGAGTTTTCTTAAGGTACTCCTTTCGTTGTTCCTCAGTCATACCTATAGTGTTAATAAAGGTGTTAGTTAGTGCACCCAAGGTACCCAATGCGGTAGATAAGAAGATACTATAAGCTTGTCCAAGTGCATCACCCTCAGCCATTCTACCTATGGTTTTCTTAAGTCTCTTATCATAGGATCTAATAGCGAACGTCTTGAACTGAAAGAGCAACTGCATAAACGGATTCTTTTGGGAACCCTCCCAAAGGAAAGTGTCACCCAAGGTATTCTTCTGGATTACCTCATGAGCAACATAGTCGCCCATACGTCTAAGAGTCGCAAGAGCATTTGGATCCTTAGATAGGATAGCATCAAGGTTATCAATAGTGATTTCCTTGTTCTTACCTACGGTAGTGGATTCCTTAAGGATCTTCAATAGATTATCAAAGTTCTCCTGAGAGATCCCGTTACGTTGCATAAGTTCCTTATTAAGGAAGCCCTTCTTGGAAATAGACTTGTTATGAGCGTACTGGATAAGCTCACCCAAGAACATACCTTGGGAAGCCTCTACGATAGAGTTCTCAGTATTCTGAAGGAACTTAGTAAACGGAGAAGCCTGAGCAAGAGTATCTGTCGTCGCAACAAGAATAGACTTAGCTTTATCACCATTGAATCTACGAAGCTGTTTATCCCAAGATTCAGTAGCAATGTCCCTTAGGATACCTGTGTTACGCACAGACAACCCAAAGATTAACGATTGAGCTTGTCTAACTTCTTTATTAGACATTCCGTTCTTAGTCCAGTTATCAAACATATCTCTAACTAAAGGAACACCTTTAAAGAAATGCATAGCCCCATAGTGCTTAACTGCTTCACCTTGTTCAAATAGGTTAGCCATACCCATTAGAGCATTCTTAGAGAAGAACGTAAGATTGCGAATGACATCAGACATAGCCCCTAACCAAGAGCTGTTGATATCAGACGTTGTACTATATTTATTGTAGATCATATTGATAAGTTGTTCCTGAGCTAATGCAAACTTCTTAGCATCAACTCTACCGTTCACGACAGAGTTATACTCCTCAGACCACATCTTACCTAGCATTCTCTCAAAGTCATCCAATGTCTCACACCCGTAACTAAGAAGGATATTATCGCCAATAACCTTGTTATGGTGCATACGGACAGCCTCAAGAGGATCTCTACGCATCTTATCGATAGACAAACCACTACTTGTAGTGACAGAGGTATCCCAAGGGATTCTAGTCACCTCAGGGTCATACTTGATGTTGGCAATGTTACCATCGGTGATGATAGATCTACCCATAGATGCACCTTGGTCTATCCAACCAAGAGCATCACTCCTAGCTTCTTTCTTCATCCATTCAAGCATATCTGCCCAATCAGGCTCGTCAGGTAGAGGCTTAAGGAGCTGAACATTCTTAGGTTTATATTTATTATACTCCTTTTGTTGCTCTTTAATTAGAGCTTCTCTTTCTGCCTTGAGCTTAGCATAGACATTCTTCTTGTAGTAATCAATGATTCGCTGTCTTACTTTAGTATTAGAGACTGCACCATCAACAAGAGCTTGAGAAAGTTCATTAGTAAGTCTCTCTACCTGAGGGCCTCTAGGGAGATTAGGATCAAAGAGATCACTAACCTTTCTAGGGTCACTTACTCTAGGGATATAACCACCCCTCTGGCCAACCTTAGAGGTTTTCTGAAGGAAATCCTTAGTAGACTCTAAGATCTTACTGAACTCTTCATTACCTACAAACTTTGAAGGGATTACATTATTCTCAATAGACTGACAAATAGCTAGGTTGATTTCCTCGTCATTATGTCCTAGCTTTCTAAGATTATTGAAACTATCTCTATAGCCTGACTCAAAGTTCTCAAAATCAATCCGAGCGGCTCCTAGCTTTTCCTCTACAGTCTGACCTTGGAATCTAGTTGCATAGTGTACACCGTTCTCATCCACATAACCTGAACCACGATCTACAAAGAACGATTCTGTGAACTTTCTAAAGTCAGGAGACTCAAGAGCCTTAAAGACACCCTTAGTAGACACAATGGGCACTCTCTTTTCAATGTTGTCCATAAGGTTGTTAAGAGACACAGCGACTTTAGTGGAGCCTCCAATACCATCAAATACCTCAGAAGGAAGATCCTTACCTGCCTCTTGATACTCTCTAATGATGTTAGCTCTACGTGCAGTGTCACCTACAAAATGACCTCCCTTGCCTAGTCCTTTGAATGCAAACTCAATACCTGCACCAAACATGGCACCAACAAGCATGTCTTCCATGATGTCATGTTCTGCACCAGACACATAGGTGTCAATCTGATTAGACACAGCACCTAAAGCGGCACCTGTGAGCACCCTGCCTGCCATACCATATGTACCTAATACAGGGACATAAGACAAAGGATCCACAACAGCACTACCAATAGAAGAAGTAATCGAAGAGAACCAACCTGCTTTAGCTTCAGCCTGCCTATACTTGATTACTTCATCATTGATCTTAAGCCTTTCTTCTACATCCTTCATAGAAGTAGCACCGTTGAGTACAGCATAGTACCTATCCATGTTGTACCCAACCTTGCCTAGGATTTCCCCCCTTTGTTCATCCGAAGGAGAAAACTGTTCACCAAATATACTTCCGTCAGCAAAGGACATCCTAAGGTATGTAGGGACATAACTGTGTTTCACTCCTCCCGCAAAACCGACTTGCGGTTCATCCGATGTATCCTGAGAAGGATCATAGACATAACGACTGTCAGCCCAACGCTTTGAGCGAAAAGTGATACCGAGAATTCGGCTCCTAGTAGTATTGGCAAGAGCCGCCCTCACAGCATCCTCATCAACAGGGTCTTTAGTAAACGGCTTGATCTCCTTGGATGCCTCAGGTAAATCAAGGCTAGTAAATACAGGCTCCTTGTCAATCAATGAATCCTCAGAAGGAGCCAGGGATTTCTCAAGCTTAGTGGTTTCGCTAGGATTAACGGTTGGTACAGCTTCATTTACTTTCTGTTCCCCCCACCTATCGTCATCACCAATAGTGTCAATGTAATTCCAAGTTTCCTTAGGGAGATCTTTGTAGTTTCCCTTAAGGTAGTTCTTCATTGCGGCAGTGCCACCATTGTACATAGCTAATGCCGCATAGTGATTGCCTTTAGCGTGCTTAAGGTTATCCTTCATAATACGACCTGCAAGGTCGATGTTAAAGAAGGGATCCTTAAGGGCACTAAGATCAGTCACACCATACGCATTTGCAGTTTTAGGCATGATTTGCCCAACACCTATAGCACCTGCACGAGACACAGCGTTAGGCTTAAATCGTGATTCTTGATACAGTTGTCGCCTGAACAGTGTATGATTCAAGCCGTATCTCTCAGCAGTATCTTTAATGATACCATCATAGGGATGCTCCGTATTCTCGAAGTCACCCCAAGCACTACGTCTAGGATTCATTAGTCAGTTCCACTCTTTTGTTTAGCAAGTCTATCAACGACAGTTTCGTTCATTTCCTTTTCAAGCTCCTTAGCCTTTCTTTCAGCGGCCTTGTCAAGGGTATATTGGATGTCCTCAATCGTATAAGACTTGACGTAGTTATACGTCCCCTTTTCATACACAACAAGTCTTCCAAACTCTTCGTTGTAATCTACAGAATACTTAGAGTCATCCCCATAGCTGAACTCATTTTTAAATAGCTCCTTAGCCATCTCAGGATCAGCATTACCATAAGATCTAGAGGTGAACACTCTAGAAGGGATACTAGTTCCTAGGAGTGTCACGTACTGATTTCTGTAGACATCCTTAGCCAACTCTATGGCTCTATTAGGAGACTCACCAGATCCTACAAATCTACAAGCCATATTGTAGATGAAGTCCTTACCTTTTTGGTCAACCTCGGTACCAATAACCTTAGAGATCTCAGTTACACCAGTGCTAACCTTGATTCTAAGACCCTCAATCTTTGCTCTTCCCTTGGAGTCATCCTTAAGTTTTTCAAAGCCTGCAGTTCTCTTTACAACATCTTCCCAAGACCTACCTCCTTCCATTAGAAGAACAGCACCATGGATAGAGTCAGTGAAACCCTTAGTGCTACCAGTAGCATACAAGAAAGACTGAGGATCAGTACGGTACAGTTCAATCATCTGAGTGATCTCCTCAGGTGGCTCCTTAGGAATAACCTCGGGCTTCATCCCACTATTGAGATAATCAGTCGTAATACCAGTCAGTTTCTCACTAGCCGCTTCAGCCTTGTTCTTAAAATAGCGTCTTGCGGGGTTGTCCTTAAAGGGTACAGAAGAGTTCTTTGAAATCTCGAGTGCATCCTTAGTAGTGAGTTCACCACTCTCAATCATAGAGTCAAAGGCAACATTTAGATCACCTGCTGATATATCAGAAGAGTTACTGCTCTTAAGCTCCTTTCCACGTGATGCATCCGTTAGATACTGCTTAGCTATGGTTTGCTTGAGAAGGGTCTTTTGTTCATTTTGAGCCTTTACAGCAGTGGCTCTCAAATTACTTCTTTGAACTGCTCTAGCCCTGTCTAAATACTTTTCGATGTCCTTTACTCTGTCCGTAAGGGTGTTGCCATTAGCCTGCAATTCATTATTTCTAAGGGCCTCAAGCATAGAAAGCTCACCACTCTCTGCTAGATTACTAAGGCCATTCTGGTAGTCAAGGTAAGCCTTAGTGTCTCTCTTGTACCTATAGTTATAAGCCTTAATAAGGGATTCTTTATACCCATCCTCACCTAAGAACTGTCTAAGAGTTAGACCATTACTAAGAGGGAGGTTATCAGTATCAGCTAGCTGTTGTAGAGCAATGAACCCCGTAGGGCTGTTCTCAAGAGCTTGAACAACACTAGTGTATAACTTGTTTCTCTTTTCAGGATCTAAGAATCTACCTACTGTTTGATCTACACTCCTGAGACCATCAATAATAGCAATCCCATCAGCACCATTCTGAATAAGAGCATGAATCTTTGCAGACTCAGTGACAAACATATCCTGAACGTTAAAGTTATGTTCAACTTCTTTCTGACGGGCCATCATCTTGACACGTTCTGTGGGAGAGTTAGTGAATAACCCTCTATTAAAGAACACATCATTCTCAGAATACCCAAATGTTTCAGCAATGTCTGCAGATTGCTGTCGAGCATACTTGAAGAACTCAGCATCCACCTGCTCTGAGGACATCCCCTTGAACTCATTAGAGTCTACACGTCTCTGAAAGTCGTCAGTAATGTACTGAAAGACCATCTGACCATGAGACTCCTTAAGTCGAGCCATAGCCAAAGGGTCATCCTGAAACGGGACAAGACCCTTAACCATCTGATCACGGTATTCCTCTAAGGAGTGGTTCTTAAGATAGTCATCAGCTAACTTATATGATAACTCCTTCTTAGCTTCCATGCCACCCTGTATGCCTTTAAATACAGCAGTGACACTATCCATCCAATTATCAGCTTCAGGGATGGTTACGTTATTTTCATTGATAGTTACAGTAGCAGGTTTAGCTGTACCTAACTTATCTAAAGCTGAGTTGAAGTATTTCCATTGCCCCCACTGGTTAGCAATGGAGGAATTACCGTCTGAATTTTTGTAAGCCATTAGTAGAAGTAACCTCCACGTTGTTTCATAGGAGTTAGGTTCTGATTATAGTAGTTAGCCCATTGTTGCACAAAGTCCGCATAAGGCTTGTATTGCTGGTAGTTAGCAGTCATACGATTCATAAAACTACCAGTAGTAGAACCTAACGTTAACGCACTCCCCGTATTTATGGAACCTGCCTTTTTAAGAACACCTAATGATCCAGCAGAAGCACCTTTGGCAACCGTAGGAGCGGCACCACTGATAGCATCAACACCAGTAGTGGCACCTGAGGCACCTGCACCTGCACCTGTGGCACCTATGGCCGAACCAGCAAAACCTGCTACAGACGCACCAACAGCCGCACCTTGGATAGCACTACCAAGGAACTGTTGGAAAGCTTTAGAACCGTAGATAAGGTTATTATTAAGGTTATCCCTAGCTTGCTCAACTGATGCCTTAGTCTGGATGTAAAGAGCGTCCTTTTGGGATCTAACGTTCCACACATCCATCATGTAAGCTTCTTTAGTAGCAGTCTCTTGTCGTGCAGTCTGACCTCTAACAGTCTGTTTGATCTTTTCCTGAGATCTACCTTCAAGACCAGTCTCAGCAATAGCCGCTTCAACCTGGGAATTATTCTGATAGGCATTAAGGGACAGTGCAAACAACTCACCTAAAGCGTTATCATACATAGACCTTTCTTGTCTATCTAGAGCCGCTTGGTTGTAGTTATAGTTTAACTGCAGGTACTTCATCTGCTTCTTGAAGGCGGCTAAGGCATTACGGTTCTGTTTATTCATACCGTAGATAGAACCACCACCGAATGTAACTGCACCAACAGCCGCACCTACACCAATTAAAACACCACTCATTCTTTAAGTAATTCCTCTCTGTTTGTAGTCAATAACATCCACTCATCAGTGAACTCTTTTTCAGCATCTCTGACATCTTTAGCGTCTGTCTTAAAGCACATAGTGATGTAAGTGTCTTCTACTGCTCTGAATGCTTGTCTACGTCCTGCCTCAGCTTTGATAACGTTATACCCCTCAAGTCTCCCCACAGTGTTTCCTAAGGTGACATAACAGTCTCCACTCACGATAACAGTAGTAGGAATCTTAATGAAAGCACCAATGATTGCCACTCCCTTTGGTACTTTACAAGTCCTATAGTAAACACCTTCGTGAATAAAGTGTTCAATAGGAATATCTACTTCTTGATCACAATGCTCAAGTGCATATATGACCATATCACAAAGTAGATTGTTTTGTTCGGGAGTGAGGGGTAGTAACATCATATTGCTGAGTTCCTTCTAATATAAAGACCTTCCCAACCACCTGAGATAATATTAAGAGGTTGAGGGTTATTTGAAGACAAAGAAATAACTACTTCACTGTTGTTATCCTGTACAGGGAACTTATATTTACCAGTGAATATATTATTGACACCTAGCTTAGTTCTAGATTCTCCTAAGATCTTACCAGTGAATCTATACTTAAAGTGCTTATCTTTAATGTCATTATCGACATGACAATCAAAGACACCACTATTCGAATAGTTAAACCAGTAGTATCTAAGCTGTAGTCTGCCTTCATCCTCAGAGACAACACCACCATTATCCGTAGCTCTCTTAATGTTCTGCTTAGATAACTTAGTGTAGAAGTTATAGGACATCCCTATAAACACCTCTTGACCTCTGTGGTCCCCATTAAGTCTAAAGACTCCATTTTCATCCCATTCACGGATCTCTCTGACATATCCTTCCTTAGTCACCATATAGTAGAAGTACTCACCTGTCCTGCGTGGTGCATACCCGTAGATGTTTCTAAGGGATACCTCAGTATAATCATTGAAGTCACTATACTTAGCTTCTCTAGGAATAGTGTATTTGATCTTTCTATCCATGAATAATCTAACAGGCTCACCAGGGAAATCAAGAGTATTGCCCGTAAGCTGTGCCTTGTCCAAGAAGAGACCATTAGGAGAATTGACTAGTAAGTAGATAGTAGAATCTACAAACTCAGCTAAAACTACCTCAGTACCTTTATAACCAAAAGTCCACTTAAACCAGGCCTGTTGTTCAAACACACCGTTCTGTAGAATAAACTTATAACAGTACACAGTATTAGGATTATTGGAGTTAACTAAGGTAACAACATTCTCTGTAGTATTCCCTGAGAGTCTTGTAACTCCCCTTGGGATATACGTAGGAATATGGGCAGAGACATCTTCAGCATCCTTAAGGTCAGCTACGTCTTGCAACGAATAGTATCTCATGAGAGAACTATAGTTAACCCTGTCATTCACAAAGAAGATACTAGGGCCGACACTAATAGGTTGAACCATTGGGTTATAGTCAAAGTTAGTGATTTGGTCACACTTAACACTCTTAGGTGTCATAACGCCATCACTAGACAGCACAAACTGACCCTCACGAGAGAACAACATAAGCTCTCTAGCAAACGGTACAGCATGGGTCAATGTAGCTACCTTATTGGAATACACAGAGACATCAATAGGGTCTGTGTCAGCAATAGCCGCAGAAGACTTAGACCAAAAGTTAAAGAAGTCATTAGTAGAACTAAGGATGATAGACTCATCAGAGATAACACCTAATCTATTACGATAGAAGAATATATCGTTGATCTTTCTACCAATAAACGATGGATCAGGATTAGTGTCTTCATTACCTGCACCTCGATCCACCCAAGGTAACTTCTTGAGTTTAAACCTACCATCAGACTCTCTAACAATAGCGTGAGGCATATTGCGAGGGTTAATCCAATAAGGAATACTAGGTGCAACAGTCTCTTTCCAAACCTTATGATGGTCATCCCACTTCACATAGAAGTCATCATCCTCAGAGTTCTTTTCACCTGAGACCTGCATGATGTAACCATTAGGTGCAAGTGGTGGTAACTTATTGACAGCTGTAACTTTACCCGTATATGCAATAGCATTCTGATTACCAAAGCCATCCTTAACTAGAATGTTAGGAGGAGTAGATCCCGATATAGGCCTGATGGTAATCATAGAGTCACCAATAAGATCACACCTGTACTGTGAAATATCTGCACCAGACCTAGAGTAACCCATGGTACCCCTACCACCAACCTGATTTAACAGGTCATCATAAAAGCCACCTACGTTTTGACCTCTGGGAATAAACCCTACACCCTGTGTCATAAGACCAAATAAAGCTCTAGCGATAAATGCTGTGGTAGTCTGAACAGCTTGCTTAGGTTCACCACCATCAGGGGTAATCACACCACAAATATACTCACCATTGATGTAAATGGCGTAGGTCTTAGCATACTGAGCATTCTTAATATATACAAGAGCTGTATTAGACCAACCACTATCGGATCTACCACCTACTGAATCTACTACCTTCTCAGTGTTAAGGACAAAGGTATAGTCAGCTACAGTTACAGCCTTAAGGGATTCCTTAGGATTACTAGCTGTAATATACTGTCTAGCCTCGTCATCTTCAAAGTAGCAAGTCTTAGGAGTCCCATTAAGGTCAAACACTTGGAACTCACCACTACCTAACTGGAGAATATATTGTTCATGCTCGTCTCTATTGATGACATGATACTTCTTCCTTGAGGTGTCTACACGTTCACCTACTCTAGCTACGTGGATAGTCGGAGGTCTCTTTTGGAGACCTTCAACTTCATTAGGGAAACCATTAACTAACTCAGTTACCTGATCGGGAAATCTGATAATGTCAGATTGCTGAGACACACCACCTTTGAATGATGGAATACTTTGAGAAACCAAAGGCATACTTTAGCTCCTCTGAATTTGTTGAGAAATAAACTGGTCATCATTAAAGACATTATAGTTACCAGTCATCAACTCATAGTCAACTACATCAGCATATGCCGCAGACTCTTCTAACTGAAGGTGTGTATCAATATCAGCTGAAGTCAAATACCGCATCTGAAAGATTCTAGCAGATCTCGCAGTAATATACTTACGGAACACGCTAGGTAACTCTTCAAACGGAAGTTCCTTAACTAGCTCTCCAACGGTCAAACCATTAGGGAACTCATTGGTGCCCGCCTCAATGTCGAAAAAATAGCCTGATCTATCAACTAGCTTGTAACCTGTAGTAAACACTCGAATATAGTCACGAGCATATGGAACAAGCCCAGTATCAGAATCGGGCTGTAGATAAACATTATTAAGAGTATTGAACTTATAACCCCTAGATTGAATCTCAATGCTAGTAGCTTTAAGAATCCTCTTGGCATTCAAAACATCAACATTGAGGTCATCCTCAAGGGAGTTCACAGGGCTAGAACCTACAGACGATAGGATTTCATTAACAGCATCAAGCTCATTACTAGGTGTAATAATCATAATTATTTAATAACTTCCTTAGTATTAGGGTCAATACCTTTAGTATTGATAGGTTCAATAACTTTCATATTGATAGGTTCACTAACTTTCTTACGAGTAGCACGCTTCACAGGCGTATTTTTAGGTGGAGCTGAGAGGAGACCTAACTTAATAGCCTCCTCCTCATTTAAATTCCTGCCCCACTTAGACACCTGACAGAAGTACGTTGTATCGTAATACTTGTGGATTCTGTCAAGTGTCATGTCTATTCAACCTGAGCCGTCTTAACAAAGATACCAACAGCTTCAGGACGGAGACCACCGTGGCCAACGGCCATTTTAGCAATGATCTGATCAGCCTGATATTCAGCTCGACGAGCACGTTCCATAGCGAGATCCTTGAGCTTCACTGTACCAACAGCGGAACGATGGATTACGATACCCTGAAGACCTGCTGTCTTGATCTTAGTGTTGAGAGCGTGTTTGCCGTCAACACCATCGTTCAAGAGGTGCGGAACTTCAATAACTTCAAATCCACAAATCGTCTGGAGCTTGCCTGTATTCGGGTCGAACAAGGCATGGTAGTTAGCGGAGTCAGGCATAAGAGCCTTCATCACAGCAGAGTAACCTTCAGGAGTAAGCAAGCAGTAACGGTCGCCCATCGGTACATAGTTCTTGGTCATCTGAGCACGAGCGGCAAGGAGACCTTCAAGAATCTTGTTACCATAGGTAGCATCCTGAGAAATATCAAGACCCGTAACGAACTCGAAAGCTTTACCAGTACCAAGAACCTTATCAGCACCAACACCATTATCAGGAATGTTACCGTCCTTAGAGGTAGCATCCTTAGCCGCTTCATTAGCGAGTTCATTAATCACGGCACAGTCAGCCGCCATAGCAAGAGCTTCACCAAGCTGACGAGAGTATTCAACACGTACGTCATAATGATTCATTGCATCGTCAATGTCCGTAATCAAGCAGTCAGCAGTCAAGAGACCGTCAATAGCAATCACACGTTCATTGTGTTCCATCTTCTTACGCTGATCGTCAAGGGAGTCACCAGGTGCAAGATACTTAGCACGGGTACGGCCCATAACAGCGAATGAGGCACTCTTCAATGCCTCACGTTTCACATAGACGTCACTCTATGCTCCGAATAGGGTGCTGTCATATTCCTATTCAGCATACGGTTTCCCGTATGTTCAGACTATATCTTAACAATTGCTCCCATGCTCTTCCAGATAACGGATAGCACTTTCTAATCTATAAGGAGAATCCTTAAGAAGACCTAATGCAGTATTACACTGCGAACAAAGAATGCCTCGTAGTTTACCTGTCTTGTGGTCATGGTCTGCCGCAGGTTTTGTATATCGTGAACTTCCAAGCTCACACCCACAAATAGCACATTTACCACCTTGCAAGATCCAAGCCCTTTCGTAGTCTTCAGGAGACCATCCAGTAGCTCTAAGACGAACCTTTGCTTTCACACATTCTTTACAAGAGTTTCGAATACTAATGTATTCTTCACCATTCTTTTGCTTATCCTTGCGAATGTAGAAGTCCTCCACAGGTTTCTTCTGTCCGCAAGTAGCACAAATCTTCCAGCCTCTTTCGAGAGCTTCTTTAATATTTTTACGCAATTGTTGTTCCCATTTCGAGTATCACTTGATACCCTACGTTATAAAAAACTAGTCGTTGAACCTTCCCTTCTTTCGATAGGGCTTGGCTTCTGATTGGCTTAGGTTTTACCCCTTAGCTTTCCAGAAGTTAAAGAACTTTAGTCACAGCAAGAATTAACCGTGATCGATCGTTCGAACCTGATGTCGGGACATCATAACAGTGTTTCGAGTGAAAGCCGTCAAGACTTCACCAGAGAAGACCTTCATAAAGAGAGCGTCACGTTCACCTGCGGAGCGCTTCTGACCAGGATTAGAGATACCAGTTGCAGCAAGAGCTGTCATTTATTTATTTCCTTTTATTAAATATTATCAGAATGTTAAAAATTAAAAATATAAAAACTACATATTAGTAGCCCACATCATCTGTTCTACTTCTTGGGTGTACTTAGCATCTCTTCCATAGCGAGGATCAGACATCGCTTTAATAATATCAGCTTTGCTAGTGAAACCTTTAGGTTGACTTTGATGTGGCTTTGCACTACCATAAATAGACTTCTTAGCAGTGCCCATCTTTGCTACCATCTTAGCCTTCATACCTTCAAGCATTAAGACAATAGCGTCGATGTTGTTGTTGTCGATTGCACGATTGAAAGAGTCAAGAGACTTCTTTTGGAGATTATTGGAAGCCCAAGTAATAATCTTTTGGTATTCCTTTTCACCACCAACAGACTCATATACAGCATTGGTGAACTTAGCTTCAATAGCTTTACGTCCCTCAATGAAAGACTCTACGACTTCAACAGGATACCCTGCATCCTCAAGAGCCTTAATAGTCTCTTCAGAGAGGTCTCCAGTTCGTTCGTATTCCTTAACAGCCGCATTGAAATCTACACCCTTATCTTTAAGATCCTTCTTAAGGGATTCTACGGCTTTAGTATGCTTGTCTACTTCTTCTTGAAGATTCTCGTCAGCTTGTCCTTCATCAGAACCGTCACCATCAGAGTCATCATCCGTGCTTTCGTCATTAGGTTCTTCAATGTTGTTGTTATCGGATTCATCCCCACCTTCATCATTCTGCAGGGGGTCACCGCCCTCATTACCATCGAACTCAAGCCGATCGGTGGTAGTCTCTTGGATCTCAATGCCATGGGCACGAGCTTCTTCTTCAAGAGAGGAAGGTGCATCATAAACGTTAGTAGATTGTTCCGTTGTCATTGTTAGTTATTTACTTTATTAATTTCTATAGAGTTATACAGGTTGCTGTGCTTGCAGTTCAGCATTAGCTTGATCTGTAGCAATCTGTGCACCTGCATCAATACCTTGTTGCTGTGCATATTGTTCCATAGCCGCCTGTTGTTCAGCCTGAATTTGCTCAGGTGTCTTAACGAGACCAGTGGCATCAATATGAGCCGCCGCAAAGATTCTAGTAGCTAAGTTACCTACATTAAGAGCTTGCATGAACTCAGGGAACTGTTGCATGATTTGTAAGGCTTGTGCTAAGTTATTCAAGTCTTGTCCACGACCAAGGGCATCAACACCTGTGATAATGGATGGTTCAATCTCAGCTATTTCTTCAGAGATAATCGGGAGTAACCCCTGTGATTGCATCTGATTGAAGATACAACCAACTAAAGGATACTGAAGTTCCTGAGAGAGGAGCGAATATACACCACCTAAGGTATCCTCAAGCTCACCTGCAACATATCTAATTTCTTCTGCGGTAACTCTGTCTCTACCACTAGCACCACTCTGTACAGCAGAGTTCAGCAAGAAGGCATAAGACAATCTAGATTCAACCTGCTGTGCTGTGGTCAATACAGTTGACATATCCATGCTCTTATTCAATTGCATGGGAACTACGTCTTCCATACGTCCTCTAACAAAAGCACCATTGTCAGCCTTAGCTAATGCTCTGATGTTAGTTTGACAGGCAGGAGATACAAGGTAGAGAACCTTAGAGGCAATCATAGACATCTCTACGATTGACTTAGAGAGATTCTCAAGAGATACAAGGTCACCAAGATAGTCTTCAACAAAAGATCTACCGTATGCTTCACCGTCTTTCTTGGTGAATCTGATAGGAATCCATGGAGATTTACCCGCAGGATATTGTTGTTCACTACCTGCTAAAGGCTCACCACCAATCTCTTGATAGGATTCCCAATGATAGGTCTCACCCTCAGGGACTCTATAAATATGAGTGTAGATTTCGACCTTTTCATCTACTTTAGGCTCACCTGTTTCAGGGAGAGCCGATTGAATATTATCAGGAAGAGAGCCACGTGCTACAGTGTCTAATGCGACAATCTGTAAGACATTACCAATGGCATCTCTCTGAACTGTATATTCACGGAGACTATAACATCTCATACCACCTTCAGCAGGTGGAAGGAACAGAAGAGCATTACCTGCAATAATCAATTGCTTAATAGCTTCGAACAGAGTAGGTCTAAGAGATTGGGACTCCATGTACTTGACCATCTGTTGTTCCATCATTGAAAGACCATATTCAATCATGTCTTTCATCTGATCGTCCTGAGCTTCATTAAGCTTTTGGGTACTCTCTACGTCAAGCCCCAATCTGAAGAATGGTTGATTAGGAGGTAGCAAAGCAAGCAATAGCTTAGATGCAAGGTTATTGAGACCTCTAGCACCTACGGAATTGTAGGGAGTCTCATAGTTAGTACCACCATCGTCAGATTCCTTAGGGAACAACATGGGGATGGTGTACTTCGCACACTTTTCTGCTCTCTGAGTGTATGGGTCTCGGTCAGTCTTAAGCTTATCGTAGGTAACCTTAGCACCCTCTAAGGGGATATTACCTGCGGTATGTTCACTAGTTGCCATCCCAACCTTCCTTATACAATGTTACGACCAGTTCCCATCACAGTAGGAGTATCATTCTTGGAGATCTTAAGGGCTTTCTTACCCTTCTTACGAATCACCTTTTCGGTATCCTTCTTTTCCTCAGCTTCACCTTGAGTATTCTGAAGCTCTAACTCAGGAGCAGGTGTAGGCTGAGAAGGGCTACCTCCACCAATACCCACAGCCATAGATATCTTACGTACAGTTTTACGTACAAACTTACCTAAACCCATTATTTATTTACTTCCTTATAAAATGTTTTGTACGAAGAATATCCTAGGTGTTTCTCGTAGGTATTCTCCAGCATCTTTTGATTGGGGAGATTTGCATTAGAGAACATAATGAGTTTACAGTCACTGTCTTTTGAGGAAATAGTCTCAAATGTAAAAGACAAAATACGAGCTAACCCTACACCTTTCTTAAAAGAGACAGTGCATTCTTCGTTATAGACATGGATACCCTTAGGTGCATACCAAGGTCTCCCCCTTGACACTAGGGATGCCCCTAAGAGTTCCATAGTTTCAGAATCAAATACTGCGATAAGAGAATAATACTTATAATCAGGATCACACTGATAGACAACATTATAAAGAAAATTATAAGTTGTATCTTTATCGGAGTATTTACGGATAAAATTA